>JADHED010000776.1_pt1 | contig 32555 bp, 24 predicted proteins | sample 8952041 | NCBI WGS metagenome assembly JADHED01 (sample SAMN16124423, study PRJNA663239) | bioreactor sludge metagenome | isolation source: sludge (control) | place: India:Bengaluru | collected 2018-09-08
GCGGGCACGACGAGCGCGAGCAGACCCTGAACCAGCTCCTGGTCGAGATGGACGGCTTCGAGTCGAACGACGGCGTGATCCTCCTGGCGGCGACCAACCGTCCCGACGTGCTCGATCCCGCGTTGCTGCGGCCCGGCCGCTTCGACCGCCAGATCGTCGTCGACATGCCCGATCTCAAGGGCCGCGAGGCGATCCTCAAGGTGCACATGAAGAAGGTGCGCATGTCCGAGGGCGTGTCCCCGAAGGACATCGCCGCCGGCACGCCCGGCATGGCCGGCGCCGACCTCGAGAATCTTGTCAACGAGGCCGCCCTGCTCGCCGCCCGCAAGAACCACGACGAGGTGGTGATGGAGGACTTCGAGGACGCCAAGGAGAAGGTCATGCTCGGCCCCGAGCGCCGCAGCCGCGTCCTCAGCGACGAGACCAAGAAGATCACCGCCTACCACGAGTCCGGTCACGCCGTGATCGCCCATCTCTGCCCCGAGTGCGACCCGGTCCACAAGGTGACCATCATCCCGCGCGGCCAGGCCCTCGGCGTGACCTTCACCCTGCCCGAGAAGGACGACTACAACTACTACCGCGAGAAGTTCGAGGACATCATCTGCATGGGCCTCGGCGGCCGCGCCGCGGAGGAGATCTTCCTCGGCCGCATCACCGCCGGCGCCTACGGCGACATCAAGATGGTCACCGCCCGCGCGCGGACCATGGTCACCCAGCTCGGCATGAGCGACAAGATGGGGCCCGTGGCCTACGAGGAATCGGCCGAGCAGGTTTTCCTGGGCCGGGACTACACGCGGCGCCAGCTCCACAGCGAGCAGACCCTCCAGGAGATCGACGCCGAGGTGCGTCGCATCGTGGACGAACAGCTTGCCCGGGCCCGCCGTATGCTGCACGAGAACCGCGCCAAGGTCGAGGTCATGGCCCAGGCGCTGCTCGAGCGGGAGACCCTGAACCGCGACGGCGTCGAGCTCATCATGCGCGGCGAGCCGCTGCCGGCCGTCATCGCCAGAGTCGACCTGGCGCCGCCCGATCCGCCCGGCGGCAACGGCGGCCTCGACCCGCTTGGCATTCCCGGCGAGATCATCGACAGCCGGGACGACCGCGGCGCATGAGCGGCGCGCCGTCCTTCTCCCCGAGCCCGGGCCCACGCCCGGGCTCTTTTTGGGCGCCGTCCTGGGATCTCGGCCGGATCCTGCTCACGCCGCCCGGCCGGCCCCTGGTGATGGGGATCCTCAATCTCACCGCCGACAGCTTCTACGCCGCGTCGCGCCATGCCGACCCCGAGGCGGCCGCCGAGGTCGCGCTGGCAATGGCCGCCGCCGGCGCCGATCTCCTGGATCTCGGCGCCGAGTCGAGCCGCCCGGGCGCGGATCCGGTAGGCCCCGAGCGCGAGCAGGCCTGTCTGCTGCCGGCGCTGGCCGCGGTACGCCGGCGCACCGACCTGCCGCTCAGCGTCGACACGGTCCACGCCGCCACGGCCCGCGCGGCGCTCGACGCCGGCGCCGACGCCGTGAACGACATCTCCGCCGCCACCCTCGATCCCGGGATGCTCCCGGCGGTCGCGGCCGCCGGCCGGGGCCTGGTGCTCATGCATATGCAGGGCACGCCCCGCACCATGCAGACCGACCCCCGGTACGACGACGTGGTCGCCGAGGTGGCCGCCTATCTCCAAGGCCGCCTCGCCGCCGCGCGGCAGGCCGGCATCCCGGAGGCGCGGGTGCTCGTCGACCCCGGCATCGGCTTCGGCAAGACCGTGGCGCACAATTTCGCGCTGCTCGCCGCGCTGCGGGACCTGGCCGGCGGACACGGCCTGCTGCTGGGCGCGAGTCGCAAGAGTTTCCTGCGCGGGCTGCGCGGGCCGGCGCCCGAGGACCGCCTCGGCGGCAGCCTCGCGGCGCTCGCCGCGGCCCACGCCGGCGGCGCGACCGTCGTGCGGGTGCATGACGTGGCGGCGTCCGTGCAGTTTCTCGACACCCTCGCGGCCATCGACGCGGCGGCGCAAGCCCGAGGTTGAGCGGACCCGCGGCGCATGATAAGGTGCCCGCACTCGACGAACGCGCCTCCCGCCGGACGCGCAGGCTCCAGAGCCGGGAAATCGACGCATGTGGGAGCGAATCATCCAGAGCCCGATCATCGATGTCCTGGACATCCTGATCGTCGCGTTGCTCCTCTACCGCCTGCTCGTCTTCGTCCGGGACACCCGCGCGGTCCAGATGTTCATGGGGCTCGGGCTCCTGATGCTCCTGAGCTTCATCGCCGGCAGCCTCGGGATGATCGTCGTCAACCGGATCATCGGCACGCTGCAGACCGTCTGGGTGGTCGCCTTCATCATCCTCTTCCAGCCCGAACTGCGCGCCGCGCTGGCTGACCTGGGCATGCGCCGCGGCTTGCGCATGCTGCGCGAGGACGAGGAGATTCCGGCGGAGAAGGAGATCCTCCACGCGGTCGAACGTCTCAGCCGCCGCGGACTCGGCGCGCTCATCGTCCTGGAGCGCGAGATCCGCCTCGGACGCTGGATCAAGACCGGCACGTCGCTCAACGCCGATATCAGCGCCGCCGCGCTCGAGTCGGTCTTCACGGTCCCCGGCCCCCTGCACGACGGCGCCGTGATCATCGGCCAGGGCAAGATCCTCGCCGCCGGCTGCATCCTGCCCATCACCGAGCGCGAGATGCTCGGCTACGTGCTCGGCATGCGGCACCGCGCCGCCATTGGGCTCAGCGAGGTGAGCGACGCGATCATCATCGTGGTCAGCGAGGAATCGCGGGCGATCTCCCTCGCCCACCTCGGCGACATCAAGCGCGGTCTCACCATCGAGGACCTCACGGCGGAGATCAACCGCATCGCCTTCACCCGCGGCCGCAAGCCAGAGAAGAGCGAAGCCGCGCCCGCCTGAGCGAGACAGGCGGACGCGGCCGCAAGAGGGAGGGCCGCCGTGCGGCGAGGCGCCCTGCCGCGCCGGCAGCCCTGCCCGGTATGGACCCGGGTCCTCCCATCCCCGGATCCCTACCGTGGCACGACCTCGCAAATCGCCGGCCCGGCTCCCCACCGTGGTGACGACAGCACTATCACATTGCCTCCCATGAAGTTATCGCCGCCAAGCGCCGTCTGACGAAAGCGTCCGGCGGCCCCGAACCGGCGGCGAAAACACGCAACCGGCCGGCGAGGTGGCCCCCCGCCGGCCGTAACACCTTGTCTGGTAATGAGTTGCAAGACGAGCCGCCCGCGTGACACCCGCCCGGACAGACCCGGACAGCCGGACAGCTCCGACGATCAGGCCGGCACGGCCTCGCGGCGCATCTCGATCGCCTGGCGGCGCACCGCGCGGGCGAAGAGATCGACCAGGTCCGGGTCGAGCACCCGGCTCGCGGCGGCCTCGATGGCCTTCAGCGCCAGTTCCGTGTCGCCGGCGCTCTCGGTCAACGCCGTCACGTACGCCTGGACCACGGCGACCATCCGCGCCGAGAGCGGGATGCCGCGCGACTCGAGCCCGTGCGGGAACCCGCTGCCGTCGTAGCGCTCGTGGTGGTGTCTGACCGCGTCGCAGAGCGCTGCTGGCGCCCGCAGGTCCTCGAGTTGATCGGCGCCGCGGTCCGGGTGGCGGCGGTAGCCCTCCCAGGCCGGCCCTTCCAGCTCGGCGGCCTGGCGGTCGGACACGGCGGGCGTCGCCGCCTGGCCGACGTTGCGCAGCAGCGCCCCCAGCACCAGGTCGCGTTCCTGATCCGGCGGCAGGCCCATCTCCTGCGACAGCAGGCGGACGTTCTCCACCAGCAACCGGCTGGCCTGCGGGTCGGCGCCGGCGAGGGTCTCGGCCCGCGCGACCAGCGTCTCGACCAGCTTCAGCGAGAAGTCGGCCCGCCGCTGCGCGTCGCGCAGGCTGGCCAGGCGCTCGATGACCACCTCCATGATGGCCTGCAACTGCTCTTGCACGTCGCCCGCCGCCGTCCGCCACTGCAGGCCGAGCATGGCGGCGCCCAGGCAACGCCCGTCGACGTTCAGTCCCACGATCCAGTCGAGATCGAGGTCCAGCAGCGCGTCACGGATGGCGCTGAACGAGTGCGGCATGTTGCGGATCTCGACCGGTCGCTCCAGCGTCCGGAAGAACGCCCGGATCCGCTCGCTGTCGAGGCGGGTGACGCTCTGCCGCGTCCGCGCCGTGCCGGCGAGGAACGGCTCGCTCTGCAGCCGCTCGACGTCGAGGCACAACATGCTGCGCACCCGCGCGATCTCGGCCAGACGACCCTGGAGGATCTGCCAGAAGTGCGGCTCGTCCTGGGCCCGGGCCAGGTCGCGGGCGAGGCCCAGCCTGATCTCCAGCAGGACGTCGTCCAGCGGCCCGTCCCGCGGCTCCGGCGGCTCCGCCGCCACGGCCGCCGGGAGATCCGACGCCGGTCCGCTGGCCGCGGACGCCTCGTCGCGCGCGGCGCCCGCGGCCGCGAGCAGGTCTCGCCCCGACGTCAGGGTCCGCAGCAGCAGTTCGAGGGCGAAGGTCTCGGCCAGGCCGTACTCGGGATCGTCCTTGCCGCGCTTCAGCGCGGCGATCCCGTGCAGGACGCCGTCCCAGCGCACCGGCAACAGCAGGTCCGGCTGGAGGGCCTCGATCGCGACGGCCTCGTCATCGTCGAGCGCGCCGTCTTCGAGGTCGAGCAGCGTCAGCGGACGGCTCGCGGCGGCCAGCGCCACTGCCACCGCGCCCGCCGCCGGCAGGCGGCAACCGCCCTTGACGGCCACGAAGTGGTTCCCGCTGCGGACCAGATAGGTGGTCTCGGCGGCGAGATCCTGACTGTGCAGGAGGTTGCCGAGCGCCTCCCCGAAGGCCGTGGGGTTGTCGATCGAGTGCAACGCCGCGAGCGCCTCCACCAGCGGCAAGTAGGGCGCCGTGACGAGATCGGCCGTGCGCCGGCTCGCGTCGTCCTCGGCGGTGTGGGCCGCCGCGATGCCCTCGAGCAGGCCGTCGAGGCCGGCGTCGCCGGCGGCCGCGAGCGGCGGCGGCGGCGAGGCGGCCGTCGCCGGGTGGGCGGACGGCGGGGCCGCGGACGGGACGGCGCGCGCCGGGTCCGCGCTACCGATGTGGCGGACGGCGTCGGCGAGGGTGGCGACGCAATGCAAAGGGAGATCTCCGAATCGTTTGGCCAGGAAGTGGCAGACGACGTCGTTGGCGCCGACGAAGACCAGCACGCCGCCCTGCTCGATCAGCCGCCGCTGCAGATCGGCGAGGATCCCCGCCGCACCGCCGCCGAGGGTGGCGAGCACGGTGAGGTCGAGAACCAGGTGTGTCTTCTGCTTCTCGAGGCAGCGATCGCCGAGGTCGAGCAGACGCTGCCGGTCGCGGCGCCCGATGGTGCCGCTGACGCGCACGCCGAAGAGCGAGGCGTCGGGAAGCTTGAGAGGTTCGAACGAGATGGGCACGGCCGTCGTCCTTTGCAGGGTTGATCGGACGGGTTCGTCTCCCGTCCGATCGTCGCGGCGTCAGCTGACCGTTTGCGTCAACCAGCTGTCGAGGACCGAGCGCAGGAATCGCCACTCGCTGCCGACCTTGCGCGCGGGGATCTTCCCCTCCTTCGCCAGACGGCAGACAGTTTTGACGTGCATCTTCAGGTACTCGGCGGCTTCGACCGAGGTCAAGACCTGCCGGCTCGACTCGTCCGCGCCGATGATGATGGTGGCCTGGTCCCGGGAATCGCTCATGGGAGTGGTCTCCTGTCCCTCGCTGCCAAGCATCGTTGTCGTGCCCGTGGGTGCCAGCGGTCTGCAACTCCCATGCCCTGGGCCGGCTGGTGGGAAAACAGGCGAAATCGTGGGGCAACAGGGGATTTGGCGGGATGATCGGGAAGGCCGGGGAGGGGAAGGGCGGTGCAGGATACGCCGCGGCAGCGCCGGCGATTGCGAAACGCAACTGCGGCGATCCGATCGACCGCCACGGGTGCCAAAACGACACGAGCCGCCGGTCGGACACCGGCGGCTCGTCTGGGTCAGCATCGCGGTAGGTCGGGCTAGGCCACGCGTTCGGCGCCGAACTCGCAGAGGTCGTAGATCCGCTCGGCCTCCCCTTCCTCGGGCAGAAGGACGGCGTCGAACTCGCTCAGGTCGTAGATCCTCTCCTGCGTCTCGGCCTCGACCGAGGTCGCCACGCCACGCGGCGGCGGCGGCGGCGCCGGCTCCGGAGTGACGACGGGTTCGGCAGCGGGCGGCGGCGCGAAGCCGGTCGCCAGCGTCGGGGGCGGCACCGGCTCGGGCTGCGGCTGCGGATCCGCGAAGACGTCGCCGAAGTCCGGCACGTCCACGCTCGCCGTCGACGGGGACGCCTCGAGCGGCGGCGGCGCCGACTGCGGCTCGTCGCTGCCGGGCAGGACCGACTGACAGAAATCGCTGTCGGTGATCTCGGGATTGAAGACGGAGCGGCTGTTCGCGAACGGGTCCGCGTCGAAGCCCGGCGCCTCGCCCGGACGTCCCGTATGGAAGGGGTCGAAGCGGTCGACGAGCAGGCTGTTGCCAGGCTCGACGATCGGCTCGGCCGTGGCGGTCGCCGGGACCTCGATGCCGGTGAGGGTCGCCGCGAGTTGCAACAGCTGGTCGAGGCGCTGGACCTGGCCGCCGATCCCGCGCGACACCTGCTGCAGGGCCGTGGCCACCTGGCGCGCCGCCGGCGTGAGCTCGCCGGAGACCGCCTGGACGTTGCGGGACGGGTCGTCGGTGCGTTCCGCCAGGGCGGTCGCGAGTTCCGCCACGCGGCCGCGGATGTTCTCGAGGACGCGGGACGTGCGGTCGGGCGACTCGCCCTCGCCGGTGGCGGCGACGATGCCGCGCAACTCGGTGGTCAATTCCTCGAGGTCCTGGGTCATCGGCAGCAGGCGCTCGTTCTTGCCGGCGAGCCGCGCCACTTCCATCGCGATCTGGAAGGCGAGCTTGCTGGCGCGATCGACCAGGCGCGTGAGATCGGCCGCCACCGCGTCGCCCTGGGGGCGCGCGCCGCGCGAGGGGACGTCGGCGAGATCCTGGCGGATGGCGGCGATGATCTGGTCCTGGCGCGTCTTGCTGCGCGTCTCGTCGGCCGTCGGGGCCTCGGCGAGCCGGGACAGCTTGACGAGCAGTCGCTCGATCGCCGCGCCTTGCGCGTTGACCTGCTCGATGGCGGTCGTGGTCCAGCCGCGCGCCTCGGCGAGCTGGGCGACCAGGTCGGGACCGCAGTCGGCGATCTGCTTGCGCGCGGCGGCGAGATCGGTCTCCAGCGCGGCGAGCTGGTCGATGAGGCGCAGCGCCTCGTCTGCGACGGTGCCGACGGCGACGTTGTCCCACTGGCCGGCGAGGTCCTCGCGCGTGGCGCCGGCCAGGGCCTTGCCGAGGCGGTGCAGTTCGCCCTCGAGACAGACGTAGCGGGTCAGTTTCGCCTGCTGCAGGCGGTAGGTGCCCAGGAGTCGTTCCGTGAGCGCGGCGAGGTTGGCGTCCGCGACCAGGACCGGCGACTGCCAGCCGCGCGGGTCCTCGAGGTCGAGCACCGACACCGCGGCGAGCAGGGCGCGGTCCGCCGCCTGGCGTTGCGAGGCCCGGCGGTTCCAGAGCGCGAACAGGAAACCGGCGCCGGCAGCCAGCGCGACGGTCGCGACCAGGCCCAGGACGAAGGGCAACGACAGGCTGACGTTCCCGCCTGCTCCCGCGGCTAGACCGACGAGCGCCAGAGGCGACGTGTTCAAGGCCGCCATCACGCCCAGCGTGACCGGCAGGGCCACGAGCAGGCCGACGCCGCCGACCAGGAGACTGCGGACATCCGGCCCTTCCAGCCGGCGTGGACGCCGGGGGCCGGCTACGGGCGGCGACGACGTCGGCGCGGCCGCCGGCGCGTCGGCCGCGCGCGTCGCCTTGCGGCCCGAGGGCCGCGGCGCGCTGGTCGTCTTGGGCGTCTCGCTCTCGAAATCCTCGTCCCAGCCTTCCTCGTCGAAGAGGTCGGCGTCGAGATCCGGTTCGTTGCCAGTCAGCTGGCCCAGATCCTCGTTCTCGGTCATGCCGGTGTCTCCCGTCTGGGGGTCCGATGGCCACGGCACACCGCGCGACATCGCCGCGGCATCCCGGCGTCCTATCGGCCGGCAGGGAGAAAACCGTAGGAGAAATGCACGAAGGTCCCCGTGCCCCCGTGGGCGCCCGGGCGGAGGTCGAGGAGCGGGAGGTCAGGAATGGCCGCGCTAGCTGCCGCGATGCTCGCGGAAGAAGTCCAGGATGTCCTGATGCAGGCCCTGGGGCCCCTCGGAGGCGAGCAGGGCATGTCCGCCGGACGGATACACCTTGAACCGGGAGTTGCGGTGGTGAGCGCGCTTCTGCAGGAGCCGCACGGAGGCCGGCGAGAGGATCTGGTCGTCCTCGCTCTGCACGGCGAAGATCGGCACCTGCACCTGGCCGGCCCGCTCCCGCGCCCAGCGCATACCGTCGAGGGTGTCGGCGGTGAAGGGCACGCGGTGGCTGAACATCCGCAGGCGGTGCAGGTTCATCGCCAGCACCAGGCGCACGCCAAGCGAAGCGCGCGGCATGAGCGCCGGCGCCACGAGGGCGAGGCTGGTCACCGCCTCGCGGGAGGCGAGGTGCAGCGCCAGCGCCGCGCCGAAGCTCGCCGCGGCCACGTGGACACGCTTGCAGCTCTGCTGGAGGAGCCGGAACGACTGGCGCGCCTGCTGCAGATTGGCCCGCCACCGGGCGTCGGCGCCGCTGAGCTCGCCGTCGCCAGCGCCGGTGAGCAGGGGCGCGAAGACCGTCATGCCGCCCTCGTGCAGGACCTCGCCCAGCGACAGCATGTCGGCGGGACAGCCGGTCATGCCGTGGATCAGCAGGCAGGCGTCCTGGCCGTCGTTGGCGATCTTCAGGAAGGAACGTCGTGCCGGCGGGATCTCGAGCTCGGCCTCGGTCGCGTGGAGCAGCCGGGCGTTCGCGCGCAGGACGATGAGTCGCCCGCGCGGGGTCTGGCCCATGGTCCCCTGCTGGCGCCGGAGGTCCCACACCGACATCGCGAGCCGGCCCAGCCGTTCCCGCCGCGCGAGATCGCGTTCGCCGTCCACGGGACTGTTGGCTGCCACTCGCGCTCCCCGGTTCGGACCTTCCGTCCGCACTCTCGCGCCCCGATCGGCGCTCTCGACCGACACCGCAAATAGATAGCGTGTTCACCCTTCAGGTGCCAGGACATTCCACGTTCGCCATCCGGGCGAAGAGGTCGTCGTAGCGTCCGATCAGGCGAGGCCAGCAGAAGGCATCGACGTCGTTCTGCAGCGAGCAGACGTGGCCGCAGCGGCCCTCGATCACGTCCGCGAGCAGGTTGACCAGGCCCGGTTCGTCGTCGTAGAGGTGACGGCCGCGGCACCGCTGTCCGTAGAGCGACGGATACACCTGCCGCCGCGGCAGGACCGGGTAGGCGCCCGCGTGCACGGCCTCCGCCACGGAGATCCCGAAGTACTCCTGCTGCGCACAGCTGACCACCACGTCGGCCTGCGCGAGCCAGCGGGCGTACGCCGCCGGTTCGGCCTCCCAGCCCACGTGCAGGCAACGGTCGCCGAGATCGTCCGCGAGCCGGCGCGGGAGGTCGTCGTTCTGGCGCGGCTCCCCGAGCAGGACGACGCCGAAATCCAGGCCGCGCGCCGCCAGCGTCGTCAGCGCGCGCGCGAAGACCTCGGGTTCCTTGTCGAATTCCCAGCGGTGGTTCCAGAGGATCACGGGACGACGTCCGTCCCGGGGCCACCGCGGCCCGGCCTCCGGCGCGCAGGCGCTCCCCCGCCAGGCGGGAAACGCCTCGGCCGGCAGCGGGGTGCGCTCCAGGCCGACCGGCAGCACGCTGCTGCGGGCGAGGAGGCGGCCGCGCACGTCGCGCGGGGTCGCGTCCGGCATCCGCGCCAGGTAATCCGGCAAGGCGTCGACGAAGGCCTGGCGATGGAAGTCCGAGTTGAAGACCACGTGGTCGGCGGCGAGGGTGCTCAGGATGTTCGTGAAACCGAAATGAAAATCAAATTCTTCCTCGGGTGAAAGCGGATACGTGAGCTGGTTCTCGTGCATGTAGAGCAGCAGCGGGGTCCGGTCGAGCGGCGGAGGCAGCAGACCCCGCAGATCGGCGGCATTCAGCAGGCTGGTGGCCACGATCAGGTCCCACCGCCGCTCCGCCAGGGGAACCACGGCGTCGGCGAAATGCAGCGCCGCCGCCCGCATTCGCCACTTCCAGAACCGCGGCGGCAGCGTCAAGGCGACCAGGTCGTGCCGCGAATGACGGGCCAACCCCAGACGGAACTCGCGGTGCGAACCCCCGTCGTACGCCTCGCAGAACAGGATGGACAGTTCGGACGACATCCGGCTCCTGATGCAGTTCCGACCCTCACCGGGGAGGGCGGCCGTCGCGGATTGATAACATGGTCATAATCCTTTATCCTTTGTGACGACTCAAGTCCTCAGGTTCCACGTCCGCGGTGAGAGGAAATACGCTATGAAACGTGCCGTTCTCCTGGTCAGCCTGGTGCTGTCGCTGCTCGCGGCCGGCGCCCAGGCCGCGTTCGAGAATCCCACCGTGATCGGGCAGGTGCCCGGCCGGGTCGTCGTCACCGTCGAATCCGGCGTGACGGTCACGCTGGACAAGCGCGGTCCCCTCCCCCTGACCGGCGTGGCCTCCCTCGACGCCCTCGCCGCCAAGCACCAGATCACCGGCATCGAGCCGCTCTACGCGGACATGGCGCCGGCGTTCAAGGACCCGGCGGTCCGCGAGCAGCTGGTGCGGGTCTTCGCCATCGACTTCCCGCCCGCCAAGAGTCTCGCCGCGGTGGTGGCCGACTACGCCGCCGCCGCCGGGGTCGAGAAGGCCCAGGCCGTCGACATCTGCAAGCAGACCGACGCCTTCCTGCCCAACGACCTGGTCGACGCCCAGTACTACCTGCGCAACGTCACCCTCGGCGGCAAGGACATCCGCGCGCTCGGCGGCTGGGCCGAGGCCCGCGGCGACAGCAACGTCATCGTCGCCATCGTCGATTCGGGCATGGACTGGATGCACCCCGACCTCGGCGGCACCGGACCCAACTACGCCCGCGGCTCGGTGTGGATCAACTGGCCGGAGTATCACGGCACGGCCGGCGTCGATGACGACGGCAACGGCAAGACCGACGACGTGCGCGGCTGGGACTTCGTGGCCCTGGGCTCCGCCAACGACGGCTGGCCCGACGAGGACGTTGTCGTCGCCGACAACGACCCGATGGACTACGAGAGCCACGGCACCATGTGCGCCGGCTGCGTCGCGCCGCTGACCAACAACGGCATCGGCATCGCCGCCACGGCCCCCGGTTGCAAGGTCATGGCCGTGCGCGTGGGCTGGCTGCCCAACGGGGAGACGCAGGGCGTGGTGCGCATGGACTTCGCCTCGCAGGGCATGATCTACGCCGCCGCCAAGGGCGCCAAGATCATCAACTGCTCCTGGGGCTCCTCCAGCTTCCTCAGCATGGCCGTCTCGACCTGCCTCAGCTCGGGCTGCCTCATCTTCACCGCCGCCGGCAACGACGACGACCAGATCGCGAGCTACCTCGGCTCCTACAACGACCAGCGCGTGCTGGCCGTCGCCGCCACCGACCAGAGCGACGCCAAGGCCAGCTTCTCCAGCTACGGCGCCTGGGTCGAGCTGAGCGCGCCCGGCGTCGCCATCTGGACCACCGCCTACAACAACGGCGACGGCAGCCACACCTACACCAGCACGCAGGGCACCAGCTTCTCCTCGCCGATCGCCTGCGGCTCCGCGGCCCTGCTGTGGTCCGCGCAACCGAGCTACACCGCGTCGCAGATCGCGACGTGGCTGCGCAGCACCTGCGACGACATCGACGGCATCAACCCGGCTTACGAGGACCTGCTCGGCTCCGGCCGCATCAACCTGCTCAAGGCTCTCGGCGACAACGTCCAGGAAGTCCCTCGGGAGTTCATCGTCCTGCGCGACGCCATGAACCAGGCGGCGGTCGGCGACACCATCAAGATCCTCGCCAGCCAGGCCCTGGGCAACACCACCCTGGTCGGCAAGAGCCTGAAGATCTACGGCGCCTACGCCGCCGACTACGTCACCCGCGACGTCGTCAACACGCCGACGGTCATCTCGGGCTCGCTGGTGGATCCGGCGCTGCAGTTCTTCGGCGCCGTGGACAACACCTGCGTCGTCGACGGCTTCCGCGTCCAGGGCGGCGGCGGCCGGTTCTTCGCGAACATCCCCTACGCCGGCAACTACGGCGGCGGCATCATGCTCAACCAGACGTCGCCGACGTTGCGCAACATCCTCGTCACCGGCAACTCGGTGGGCAACAGCACGAACCTCGGCCTCGGCGGCGGCATCGCGATCTACAACGCTTCGCCGGTCCTCGAGAACGTCCAGGTGACGGGCAACGCGGGCATCTACGGCGCCGGCGTGTTCGTCTACCAGGGCGCGCCCACCTTCACGAACTGCGAGATCACGGACAACGTCGTGCTCACCGACAACGGGACGTATCCCGCCAAGGGCGGCGGCCTGCACATTCTCGACGCGACCGCGACCCTGAACGACTGCACGGTCAGCGGCCACACGCAGACGGACGAGGGCGGCGGCATCTTCGCCGGCAGCTTCAGCGGCACCTCCAACCTGGTCATGTCCGGCGGCACCGTCGCCAACAACACGGCCAGGCTGCGGGGCGCCGGCATCGCCAAGACCGGCGGGGCGCTGACCCTCACCGACGTGGTCATCAGCGGCAACACCAAGCTGCCGACGAGCACCTTCATGGCCGGCGGCGGCATCCAGGCGACCAGCGCCGCGGTGACGCTCTCCGGCCTGACCGTGCTCGACAACCAGGCCCAGGTCGGGGCCGGCCTCAATCTCTCCGCCTGCGCCAACGCGTCGATCACCGACTGCCTGCTCGCCAGCAACGACGCGGCGTTCTGGGGCGGCGGCGCCCTGGTCGAGAACTCGGCCGGCCTGCAGCTGAGCAACCTCACCGTGGCCGACAACACGGGCGTCGCGGGCGGCGCGGGCCTCTACTTCTCGTCCGCCGCCGGCACGGTCGCCAACAGCATCCTGGCCTTCAACACCGGCGCGCCGTCCTTCGCCAACGGCATCCAGGCGACGGCCACGACGCTCACGCTGACCTGCAACGACGCCTTCGGCAACACCGCTCCCAACTACGGCGGCGTGACCGACCCCACGGGCACCAACGGCAACATCTCGGCCGATCCGCAGTTCTGCGACCGGCCGGGCGGCGACTACGGCATCGCGGCGTCGTCGCCGGCCGCGCCCCCGCAGAGCCCCTGCGGCCTGATGGGCGCCTTCGCCGCGGGCTGCGGCGCGACGCCGGTCGAGGACGACCCGACGGCTGTTCCGCTGGCCTTCCGCGTCGAGCCCAACGTCCCCAATCCCTTCAACCCCAGCACCACCATCCGCTTCTCGCTGCCGGCCGCCGGCCACACCGTCGTCACGGTGTACGACGTCGCCGGCCGCCACGTGAAGACCCTCGTGGACGACAACCTCGCCGCCGCCGCGCACAGCCTGCGCTGGATCGGCGACGACGACCACGGCCGCCCCGTCGGCGCCGGCGTCTACTTCTACCGCATCCGCAGCGGCGCGCACGACCACGTCGGCCGCATGGCGCTGGTGAAGTAGCCCCGACCGCGATGCAGACAACAAGGCCCCGGCGACCATCGCCGGGGCCTTCGTCCATCCCGCGCCGGCATCCTCAGAACGCGTAAGAGACCGCGTAGTTCAGGCTGAGCGTGCGCACCTTGAAGCGTCCGACGGCCGAGGCGCCGCCGAGCAGCGTCCCGATGGGAACCTCGTCGGACTCGCCGCTGGTGTAACCGATGCCGAGGAAGCCGGACAGGTGGGTCCCCGACCTGGTCACGCCGAGCGTGGCGCCGGCGAAGTCCAGTTTCGGGAAGAACGCGTCGCCGGCGCCGGCCACCGGCGAACGGTCGGTGAAGAAACCGGCGTGCACCAGCCACGATTCGGAGAGCGCATAGCGTCCGCCGAGCGAGAGGTTGACGACGCTGCGCGCTTCGAAAACGGTCGGCGCCAGGCTCACATCGCTGCGGGTCGCGGGACCATTCGCCGGATCCGAAGTCAGGGTGCCGACCACGTCGGAGGAGTAGAGGTCATACCTCGAGGCGCCATCGTGCCAGCGCGCGTCGACCTCGATGGCGCCGCGGCCGAAACGATAGGCCAGCCCGCCCGCGATCTCGGCGGGCAGCTTGTACTCGAATCGAGCCTGCTCGTCGCGAACCGCCAGCGCGTCGTTTCCGGACGCTGTCGAGCGCACGCCCTGGTACTCGAGCTGAGAGCTGCCGCCCAGACGCCATCCGGGCGCCGTCGCCCGCACGCCGAGGGTCCAGCGCGGCGCCGGATCCCACTGGGCACCGAAGGTCCCCACGAGGTGGTAGGTCGTGCCTTCGGCCGACAGGCGACGGCTGACCGTCGTCGCGCTGTCACCCTGGACCAGATGATCCGCGACACCCTGATCCAGGCCCAGCGACGTCCAGGCCAGGCCGAGACCGGCGCCCATCCGCAACCGCGGCGCCGCCTGCCAGCCCACGGCGATCCGGCCCACCTGGGTCGAGAAATCGGACAATGCCTTGTAGGTCAACCGCTCGTAGCTCGTGGCCGACTCGTACACCGCCTCCTCGCTCAGCGACCCCGGCCGCCACGACACCGGCCGCGCGAGGGCGATGCCCAGGCGCCAGCTGGGCGGCATGATCGGCGCGCCGAAGACGCCCGACACCAGGGTCGCCATGGTGTTCAGCCGCGAGCGGTTCGCCGAGGTGCCGACGCCGTCGATCGTGAAGGTGGTCCACTCGTAGGCCGTCGCGCTGGCGTTCAGGCCGCTCTTCTCGCTGAGGACGAGGCCGGCCGGATTGTACCAGGCCGCGGCCGCATCGTCCGTGCGCGCCACGAACGCCCCCGCCTCCAGGCCCTCCCGCTGGCCGAGTGGCACGCGATCGTAGTTGGGAAAGACGATGCTGTTCGGCACCTCGATGGTCAGCGGCTGCGCGGCGACAGTCGTCGTGAAGCCGATCAACGCCGAAGCTACGATCAGCGTCCGACACCACGGCGCGACGGAGTGGACCTGCGATCTCGCGACGGGATTCATGGCGACTCCTTGCCTGGGTTTCGCCGCACGATACCCGACCTGAAGGGACCGGAACAAGCCCCATCTGGCGCGCCAGGGATGGCCGGTGGGGGAAAAAAGCCCCGGCCGTTGCCGGCCGGGGCGGGGGGCCCGGTTCGTCTCACCTCGACGAGCCGCTCAACTCACTTCACCAGCTGCAGCTTCTGCGTGCGCGATTCGCCGCCGGCGACCAGGCGCGCCAGGTACGTGCCGGAGGCGACGCGACGGCCCGTGACGTCCGTGCCGTCCCAGACCACCTGGTGCTGGCCGGCGCCGCGGACCTCGTCGACGAGGACGGCGAGGCGACGGCCGGCGAGGTCGTGCACCACGAGCTGCACCGGGCCGGCCTGGGGCAACGCGAAGGTCAACGACGTGCGCGGGTTGAAGGGGTTCGGGTAGGCCGGCGCGAGCGTGAGCACCTGCGGCACGCCGTCCCCGACCGGCGTCGTGAGGCCGACGAGCAGATCGACCGGCACGGCGACCGGAGCACCGGCCGTGCTGAAGATGGTGAGCACGGTCTGATGCAGGCCGTCGGTCAGGCCGGTCGCGTCGAGGGTCACCTCGATGGTGGCCGACGCGCCGGCGGCGAGCTGACCGCTGCTGACCGGCAAGGTCAGCCACGGCGCGGCCGGCTCCACGGTGAGCGAGTAATACAGGACCGAGCCCTCGACGCCGGCGGCGGTCAGGTCGACCGGCACCACCGTCTGCGCGCCGGTGGCCAGGTTGGCGGAGATCGCCGCGGGATCCACCGTCAGCGCGTCGGCCCCGACGTTGGCGGTGGGCACGAAGGCGATCGCGCGGCCGGCCGCCAGGGTCCGCGCGCCGGCGGCGTAGCGGTTGTAGTACGTGTAGGTGATGCCGCCGGTCCCGTCGAGGTTCTGGATGCCGGCGGTGCAATAGCCGCGATCGGTGTCGTTGTTGGCGACCTGGGCGTACTGCAGGACGATCAGGCCGTCGCCGGTGGCCGTCGGATGCACGGCCGGATCGTGCAGGATGACCTCGCAGTTCTGCTGGCCGTTGTTGTCGTTGCGCATGCGCGACCACTGGACGATGTAGCGGCCGGCCGCGGCGTCGTGCCAGTAGTACACCTTGTTGGTCCCGCTCTGGAGGAGGTCGTCCCAGAAGACGGCGATCATCGCGTTGGGGCTGTTGGCCGAAGGCAGCGCCTGGTTGTGGAACGGCTTCAACGTGCTGGCGCCCAGAGATACGAAACCGTTGCTGCAGATCGCGATGGTCGAGAAATCCTGGCCGTAGTAGCGGAACGTGAACGGCAAGGGCAGGACCTCGGTGTCGTCCTGTTCGTAGCCGTTGTCGGTCAGGCCCACGCTGACGCCCTGGCCGCCGTACGTGGGATCGATCTCGACCCAGTTGTAGACCGGGGCCAGCGAGGAGGGATCGAGGTTGTCGAAGGCCAGGTAGCCGTAGCTGTCGGGACCGCACGGCGAGTCGGTGCCGGCGGTGCCGATGGGCAACGCCGTCTCGATGGCGTGGACCGAGCCATCCACGGTGGTGATCTCGAGGCCCAGCGCCGCGAGGTGGCCGCCGAAGGCCAGCGGCGAAACCTGCAACGGGAAGGTCACTGCGGCCGTGCCGCCGACGGGGATGGCCCCGACCGCCGTCTCGGCCGCGCCGTTGAGCAGCACGTAGGGACTGAGCGACGTGAGGCGGACGGTGCCCGCGGCGAGGTTCCGCGAACCGTCGTTGCGCAGGGTGATCTGGAGATTGCCAGCCTGGCCGGGCTCGGCGCGGCCGCCGTTCTCGGACCAGAGCGTGGCGCTCACGATGGGATCGGCCGCCACGATGGGCAGATCCAGGAGCGAAACCCAGGTCTCGCCGCCCGAGACTGCCGTGACGCGCAACGCCGCGATGGTGCCGTCGGCGGCGTCCGGCGCGATGGCCACCGAGAACGGGCCGCCGGCTAGGGTCGCGCCGCCGGCGATGTCGCCGAAGGGCACCACGCCCTGCACCACGGTCACGGACGGATCCTCGCTGGTCAGGGTGACGGACACCGCGCCGGCGATCTGCGACCCGAGGTTGGTCAGGGAGAGGGTCAGTTCCAGGCCTTCCGCCGGGTTGACCTGGCCATTGCCGTCGCCCGCGGCGGAGTCGTTCACCTGGAAGCTGCTGAGCGTGGCGAACGCGTTGACCGCGCCGAGGGTGATCGCGCCCTGGTGCGGCAGAAGATCGGCGCCGGTGACGGTGACCAGCAACGAGCCCGCCGTGTGACCCGGCATCATCGGCAGGGTCACTTGACCGGCCGCGTCCGTGTAGCCGACGACGCGAACCTCGGTTCCCTTGGTGATCGCCACGCGCGCGCCGACAACCGGCAGCCCGGCGGTGGTGACGGTCACGGGCACGGCGCCCACGCCGACCGGCAGGACGGCCGGGTAGGTGACGGCGAGGCTGGCGGGCGCGTTCTGCCACATCTCGGTGGCCGGGTCGCCCATCAGGTTGTTCCACACGGACCAGATCTCGACGGCGCTCAGTTCCGTGCCGGCGAAGTTCTTGTAGAGTTCGAGCTTGCCGTAGGTGTGGCTGGCGCCGAGCTGGCGGGCGCCGGTGTTCAGGACGCCTTCCCACACGCCGGCGAAGTAGCAGTTGTTGTAGCGCGTGTGGGTTCCGGGCGTCGCGGTCCCGATCGAACCCACGGCGCCGCCGTTGGGATTACGCAGGAACGCCTCGCTGTACGTGTGGGTGCTGGACGCGAAACTGCCGCTCGCGCAGGTGGGAATCACCGCGTACGACAGCTCCGCCCCGTTGGTGAGGGCGTCGATGTACCCCGTGTTGAAGCCGCTGACGCCGATGTAGCCGCGGTAGGAGAAGACCGTGCCGCCGAGGTTGCCGGAGGTCAGCATCCGGCTCGCGAACGGACTGTTGTAGATGGTGTCGAGCTGGTTGTAGCCCAGGGACTCGAGCTGGGCGCGCAGCCACTGCTGGCAGTAGATGGTGGTGATGCCGGAACTGCTGCGATCGCCGACCAGGGTGCCGTGGTGGTACCACGTGGGATCCGCGAGGGGCGGCGTGCGCTCGTACCCGAGGATCTTGTTCACGATGGTCGCGACTTCGGTCGCATTGCGGGCGCTCAGGCGGCCGATATGGCAATCTCCCAGGACGTCGCCGCCCTGCAAGGTGGTGTAGTAGTGGTCGCCCTCGCCGTGGTAGTTGGAGAGGTTCTCGTTCCAGGTCGGCAGAGAGACCGTGCCGGTGGCGTCACCCACGAGGCACACGTGTTCGAGGCGGGGAGTGACCGTGTCGTACACGTTCTGGATGTAGGCCTTGATCTGATTGTTGGTGGTGCCGGTCTGGGCGGTGGTGGCCTGGAGGACGTTGTAGCCCTGCCGCTGGCGCCACGCGATGAGCGGCTGCACGTTCGCGATCACGTCGGCGTTGTTGGGCATGATCACGAGGTAGGTGCCCAGACCCACCTCGACATCTTCCCGCACCGCGTCCCAGTTCACGGCCAGGTCGTCGAGCATCCGGTCGAAGGATTCGGCGACGAAGGCGAGCGGCGCGTCCTGCCCGTCCGGCGTGAAGGTGAACGCGAGGTCGACCTCGGTGGCCACGTCGACCAGTTCACCGCGCGGGTCGTAGCTCACCGGCTGCACGGTGAAGGGCACCAGTCGCACCCCGTGCATGATGGCCGGCTCCCCCAGCACGACCATCTCGGCGGCCTGCGTCGAGGCGCCTGCATAGGCCTCCGCGTCGACGACGAAGTCTTCGCCCTGGTCGGGCTGGACCGGCAGCAGACGGACGGCCTCGAGGGTGCGCCGCTCGCGCACGGTCGCGCGGGCGGTGACCGAGTGGCCCGCGGGCACGGCGACGAATCCGGCGTAGGTCGGTAGGCCCGGTTCGCCGATCTCGCCCGCCAGGCCCCCGCCCTCGATGGTGAGCGCCTGCCAGGTCTGCCCCGCCGCCTCGACGTCCTCGACGGTGAGGGCCGGCAACGCGAAGCGCAGTTCGCAGCCGTCCAGGCCGCCGGCGGTCAACTCGAGCAGCGGCGACGACGCGCCCGGCGACGAGGTGAGCAGGATTTCACGTGGCGCAGCGGTACCGCTGCCCGGCAGCAAAAAGGCGCAGCTAAGCGCCAAAAAAAGCATGACACAACGAGACATGGAGGCCTCCCGACTCGAGACTGGAGGAGCGTGCGCGAACCCTTCAACTATACTCCAGAAACGGCGCCGCTGGCAATCGAGGGCTCGGGGTGGGCGAGGATTTTCTCGGGGGATTCTGTATGGCGCGGGCGGACAGATACGATCGGTCCGCCCGGGAGAGCTTAATAGCTAAAATTCCTGATTAAACCCCGAAGAAATTGACCCGTCGATAGTCGTCCACATTCTCGCCGTACGCCTTCACCCGGTCCCCGGCGACGATGAACGTGGCGTGCGTCCCGTAGAGACGGCTGAACTCGACCCGGCAGGGTTCCTGGCCCGGCACCACCAGGCTCAACTCGGCGAACTTCCGGTTCGCGCGCGACGTCAGGTCGGCGGCGCAGGCCGGGCAGGCGAAATGGACCGCGGCTCCCGGCCGCAGGGTGGCCTCGACCCCCGGATCGAGCACGAACTTGAAGTTCCCCGGCTGCGGGCTCAGGAGAATCAGGCCGCGACGACCCCGGTGGTGGACCACCAGGATCACCTTCACGTTCGGGTTCAGGACGGCACCGCAATGCGGACAGACGTACAGGTTCTTCATGGCTCGACCTCACGGCAGGAAAGGCAAGCGGCATCGCGGCCGCACGTCGGGACCGGATGAATTAGCAGGAACCGGGCCCAATTCGCGATCCGGACTGGTCCCGGGCGCGTCGATTACGTAGTCTGGAGCCGAATCCCCAGCCCCGGAGGCCCCAGGATGACGACCGAACCCTCGCGCGCGCTCGAGACCTTTGCCAATCCGGCGCCCGATCGCGACTACGAGATCCGCTTCGACTGTCCGGAATTCACCTGTCTCTGCCCGCTCACCGGCCAGCCGGACTTCGCGCATTTCCACATCATCTACATCGCCGACCAGCTGTGTGTCGAGCTGAAATCCCTCAAGCTCTACCTCTGGAGCTACCGCAACGAGGGCGCATTCCACGAGAAGGTCACCAACCAGATCCTGGACGACCTGGTCGCCGCGGTGCGGCCTCGCCTGCTGGAGGTGCGCGGCGAGTGGTTCGTGCGCGGCGGCATCACGACCCACGTGATCTGCAAGCACATCGATCCTCACTGGGGCAGCGATCTCGCAGAGTGACCGCCCTCGAAGACCACCGGGATCGAGCGCCCGCAGCCCGGGCAGGCTCCCGCGGCGGTGAGGCGCAGTTCGGCGCGATACCCCGCGCGCGCGATCACGGTCTCGCCGCAGTCCGGGCAGCGGGTGTGCGACCACTCGGTCAACGGCAGGTTGCCGACGTACACGTAGTCGACCAGCTCGGCGCAGATGCGGGCCGCGCGCGTGAGGGTCGATGGCGGCGTCGCCGGCGCCCCGAAGCGGTAGCTGGGGTGGTACGCGGACAGATGGAGCGGGATGCCGGGATCGACGTCCGCCACGAACGCCGCCAGGGCGTGGAAGTTCTCGTCCTCGTCGTTCTCGCCGGGAATCACGAGGTTGGTGAGCTCGAGGTGGACGCCGCCGGCGTGCAGGGCGCGGATCGAGGCCAGCACCGGCGCGACGTGGGCCTTGCACATCCGCTGGTAGAAGGCGTCGTCCATGGATTTCAGGTCGATGTTCGCGGCATCGACGAGCGGGATGAGGTCCGCCAGCGGCCCTGGTTCGAGGTACCCGTTCGAGACCAGCACCGTGGCGAGGCCGGCGGCGCGCGCGGCGCGCGCGGTGTCGACGACGAACTCGAACCAGACCAGCGGCTCGCTATAGGTGAACGCGATGGCGCGGGAGCCCTGCGTCAGGGCGACGTCCACGATGGACTGTGGCGTCATCTCGCGCGTCGGCGGGTCCACCCGCTGGCTGATCTCCGAGTTCTGACAGAACAGGCAGTGCAGGTTGCAGCCGGGAGCCGCGGTCGAGAGGATGGTGGTGCCGGGCCGGAAGTGGTAGAGCGGCTTCTTCTCGATGGGATCGATGCCCAGGGCCACGATGCGGCCGTAGTTAAGCAGCTTCAGGCGACCGTCGCGGTTGCCGCGCGTGCCGCACGACCCGTTCTGGCCCGGCCTCAACGTGCAGCCGACCGGGCAGAGATCGCAGATCACGCGGCCGTCCGCCAATGGATGCCACCACAGCGCGTCCATCAATCCTCCTCGGCCAGAACGGCCGCCGCCCAGGCGGCGACCTCGCGCACCTCGGGGTCCGGGTCGCCGGCCGCGACATCCCTCACCAGCGGCAGCAGGTCACGCCGGCGAGCACCCGCGATCGCGACCAGCGCGTTGCGCCGCAGGCCGTCCGGATGGCAACGCCACAGAGGCGTGCGGCGAAAGCGGACCGCGAACGTCTGCGGATCCGGGTCCAGCAGATCCGCCAGGTCGATCCCATTATACTCTTCGCGGACCGCGTAGGAAGCAATTGGTCCCGTCATCCCGGAGGCACCCCGCGCCGCGCGGCGATTCCAGGGGCATACGGCCTGGCAGATGTCGCAGCCGAAGATCAACCCACCTTGCCGCGTCCGCGCCGGCGCCGGCGCCCGCCCGCGCCACTCGATGGTCCAGGTCGACACGCACAGGTTCGCGTCCAGGACGAAGGGCTCGCGCAGGGCGCCGGTGGGACAGGCGTCGAGGCACGCCGTGCAGCGACCGCAGCGGGTGGCCGCGACAGGATCCAGCCGCCCCGGTGGCCGCGGGACCACCGCGTAGAGCGGCGACGCCGCCGCCGCGGGCGGCAGGTCAGGGATCACGAGGTTGACGAGGGCCACCGCCAGGAAGAGTCCGGAGCCCAGGGTCTCGTGGATGAAGCAGGTGTTCTTGCCCGTGAAACCGAGGCCCGCGAGCAAGGCGTACTCCCGCTCGAGGAAGGGCCCGGTGTCCACGTAGGCGCGCGCGGCGAGACCGGGCCAGGCCTCCCGCAGCCCGTCGAGCACACCCTCGACCGCGGCCCGCAGGGTGTCGTGGTAGTCGTGACCCCGGGCGTAGCGCGCGACGCCGTCGGTCCAGGGCCCGCCCGCGCCGAGGCCGACGCGCGGGGTGGGGTCGTCCGCGTTCCAGCCGTCGGTGTAGCGCTGGGCGAAGACCAGGAGGGAACGGGCCCAGGGGTCCCGCCGCGTGGGGTCGGCCCGCCCTTCGGGGTCGCGGGAGAGGTAGTCTAGGCCGCCATGATCGCCGCGTCCGAGCCAGGCGACCCACGCGTCGTGATGGGGCAGGACCACGGGCAACGCGACCGCGCCGGCGAGGTCGAGGTGGTGAACCGGGCACAGGGCGGCGAGCCGCGCGGCGAGATCGGCAGTCGCCACCACGACGGGCGGCGGGCTCGCGGTGGGCACGCTCCCAGTCATGGCCTCAAGATATCGCCAACCGGGCGACGGCCGCACGGTATTCCGCCTGCAGGCGCGCGACCAGATCCGCGACGGTCGGCACGTCGTCGATCATGCCGCTCACCTGGCCGATCTCGAGTTCGCCCTCCTCCAGATCCCCCGCGAGCATGCCCTGGCGAGCGCGGCCGGTGCCGAGGAGGGCCGCGAGTTCCTCGCGCGTGGCGCCACGCTGCTCCGCCGCGACCACCTGCTCGTAGAACGCATTCTTCAGCAAGCGCACCGGCACCAGCGATTTCAGGACGAGGTGGGTATCGCCGGCGCCGGCGGCGACCACCCGCTGCTTGAACGCGTCGTGGCCGCTGCTCTCCTGCGTTACCGCGAAGCGGGAGCCGATCTGCACGCCGTCGGCGCCAAGCGCCATGGCCGCGGCCCACTGGGCGCCGGTGGCGATGCCGCCGGCGGCCACCACCGGGATGGACACCGCCGCCGCGCACTGCGGCACCAGGACCATGGTCGTCAGTTCCTCGCGCCCGTTGTGTCCGCCGGCCTCGAACCCCTCGCAGACCACCGCGTCGCAGCCCGCGTCCTCGCACTTGCGCGCGAGCGCCGGGCTGGCCGCCACGTGCAGCACGGTGGCCCCCTCCTTCTTGAGCCGGCCGACGATGCGCACCGGCGACCCGGCACTGGTCACGAAGATGCGCACCTGTTCCTCGAGGGCGACCTCGAGGCACGCGGGGCTGTGCGGATACAGCAGCGGCAGGTTCACGCCGAACGGCCGGCCGGTCAGCGTCCTGGTCTTGCGGATCTGCTCGCGCAGGAGTTCCGGCCGCATGCTGCCGGCGCCGAGCAGGCCCAGACAGCCGGCGTTCGCGGCCGCCGCGGCCAGACGCGCGCCGCTCATGTAGACCATGCCGGCCTGGATGATCGGCAGGTCGATGCCGAGCAGACGGCACAGGCGATTCGGGACGACGTCGCTCATGCGGGACCTCTCAGGCGGTGGCGGCGCGGTCAGAGCCCGAGCCGGTCGGCGGCCGGCGCCAGAGCGCCCAGGACGTGGTCGATCAGGGTCTCGAGTTCTAGGCCCAGGTCGGCCGCCCCCTCGGCGATCTCCTCGCGGTTCACCTTGGCCGCGAAGTCCTTCTTCTTGAGCTTCTTGCGCACCGAGGCGACCTGCACGCTAGCGAGCTTGCGGTCGGGTTGCACCATGGCGCAGGCCATGCAGAAGCCGCACAGCTCGTCGACGGCGAAGAGCCAGCGCGCGCAGTCGTTCTCGCGGGGCACGCCGGTGTAGCTCGCATGGGACAGCACGATGCGGACGAACTCCTCCGGGTAGCCGCGGGCGCGCAGGATCTCGGCGCCCTGGAGCGGGTGGTCCGGCGGCTCGGGGTAGCGCTCGTAGTCGAAGTCGTGCAGCAGACCCACCGCGCCCCAGTAGGCCTCGTCGTTGCCGGTCCGTGCGGCCGCGGCGCGCATCGCGGCCTCGACGGCGTAGGCGTGGCGTCGGAGCGGCTCGCCGACGGTGAACTCGTGCAACAGAGCCAGGGCGTTCTCGCGCGCATACAGGTCGGACATGGGACCTCCTCACGGTCGCGATCATGATACCCCGACCGTGGCGCAGGGCAAGCTCGCACGACAGCGGCCCCCGGATTCGCCCTCCGGGGGCCGCGTCTCGGCCGGCAATCGCCGCGTCGGCTCAGTGGGCCGACGCGCGCTTCACTCGCTGCCCCGGCACCTTGGCCGGGAACATCGCCTCGTCATGGCACGCGTCGCATTTCGGGGCGGGCGCGAAGTCCGCGTCCGCGTGACAGTCGGTGCACTCGAGCTCGCGGTGCGTCTCGTCGAGCGCCAGGCCGGTGACCTGGTGGTCGAACGAGCCCTGCTTCCAGTGGATGTGGCACGACGTGCAGCGCGTGGCCGGCGTCTTGAACGACTTGGGGTCCCCGTGGCACGTCTTGCAGGCCACCTTCTCGTGGAAGGGCGTGAGCGAGAAATCCACCGACGTGGCGTGGTGGAACGCCGGCTCGCTGCGGTTGCTATGGCAGAAGGCACAGTCCCGCTCGCCGTGGCACACGATGCAGCTGGTCACGTGATCGAGCTTCTGGCGGGCCGAACCGGTGGCCTTGAGGCTGTCGTGGCAGCGGCCGCAACTCTGGCCCTGATGGCAGTCCGTGCACTGCAGGCCGAACTTCTCGACGTGGTCGCCGTGATGGAAGGTCACCACCGGGCCCTTGGCGTACGTGGTCTGGTAGGTGTAGTAAGGGGTAGGTTCCATTTTCGGGTGCTTGACGCTCAGCAAGTCGGTGCGGTCCGGCTGGCCCGCGGGCTTGCCGGCGGTCTTGGTCTGGCCCTTCTGCTCGTGGCAGGACCCGCACGCGTTCTCGTGGCTCCAGTCGAGATGGCAGTTGATGCACTGCCGGTGATACGCGCCCTTGAGCGAGGGCTTGCGCAGATCCACCTGCTGGGCCGCGGGATCGTGGCACTGGCGGCAGGGCGGGACCACGCCGCCCGGCTCCGAATAGTGATGGCAGTTCACGCAGCCGCCGGTGATCTCGGACATCCCGGCGTGCAGGCCGTGCGCGAAGACCACCGGCTCGTAGAGATCGGCCAGCTGGTCGATCACGACCACCGCCGGCCCCTCGCCCTTCTTGTGTTGACCGGTGAAGTTGTTCTTGTGGCGCGGACAGGCGTTCAGGCAGGGATCCGCCTGGGTGGGGCGGTCGCAGTCGTGGCAGTCGCGGCAGTTCGGCGCCGCCGCCGGCCCGTGCGGGTTGTGGACGTCGGCCTGCGGCGCCGCGAGCGCGACGGCCGCGCCGCCGAGGCTCGCCATCACCAGCGCCGCGGCGAGGACCAGGTGCTTACGCATGATGCGTCCCTTCCTCCACCGGCATCACGGGCAGGTGGAACACGAACAGCCGGTACACCAGCACCAGCGTCGAGATGAGCCCCACGGTCACCAGGACCTCGGTCCAGGCCGGCAGGTAGGGCCCGGTGGCATACGGCGCGGTGTAGCCGATGAGGAAGACGTTGATGCGGTTCAGCGCAACGCCGAACACGACCATGGCCGCGGCGGTGAACAGCCAGCGCGGTTGCCGGCGCAACCGGTGGCTCAGCAGCATGACGAGCGGCGCGAGGACGCCCACCACCACCTCGAGCAGGTAGGACACCGAGCGCACCGAGAGATCGGTGAGGTACACCCAGGTGCCGCGGTCGACCATGTCGATGACCTTGGCCGCCAGGTAGATGGTCAGCAGGAACGGGATGAAGCGCGCGTAAGGCGCCAGGACGCGCATCTCGAACGGCCGCTTCAAGGACCGCGAGGCGAGCAGCGACTCGAAGACCACCATCGCGAGGCCCACCGCGAAGGCCGAGAGCAGGAACTGCAGCGGCAGCACCGCGGTGTGCCACAGCGGGTGCAGCTTGCTCGGCACCAGCACCATCAACGTGCCGAGGGACGACTGGTGCATGCACGACAGCACCACGCCGGCCATGAGGAAGAACGTCATGACCTTGCTCAAGGTCCGGTCGGCGAAGCGCAGCAGGCCGTCCACGGCGCGATTCACCGCCGCCGGCATGCCCGGCAGCTTCACGCGCCCCATGAACCGCTCGCAGATGATGGGCAGGAACTCGATGTAGAGCACGGTGAGGTAGCAGCAGACACACATGCCGACCTCGAAGAGGGCGGAGTTCCCCTGCCACATCGAAGGCAGCAGGATGTGCCACATGTTGTAGTACCGGCCGAGGTCGACGACGACGCCCAGGGCCACGAACGTGTAGCCGAGCATGGCCGTCAGGAGCGCCGGCCGCACCAGCACGTGATAGCGTTCGTTGTGCAGGATGTGCGCGATGAACGCGGAGGTGAACCCGCCGGCGGCCAGGGCGACGCCCGTCGCCACGTCGACGCCGATCCAGATCCCCCAGGGATACTGGTCGCTCAGGTTGGTGACGGCGCCGATGCCCTTCGTGAAGCGCACCGCGAGCACCGCGATGCCCGCGGCCGCCAGCACGGCCAGCACCTTGACCCCCGCGGTGAAGAACGGCACGGTCGTGACGCCGTACATCGGCGCGGCGTGCTCGTGCGTCGTGGCCCTAGACATCGTGGTTCTCCTCGTCCGTGTACTTGCGCCGGTCGCTCGACGACCTCATCAACACGCTCAGCAATCCCAGCATCATCAACGGCCCGGAAAACCCCTTGAAGATGCCGTGCTGGATCCTCTCGGTGACCTCGCCGGGCGCCTGGTCGGCAAGCGTCGGCAAGCCGGCCTCGGCGTGCGGACGATCCAGGAGGTAGATCCACGACGTGCCGCCCACTTCGTGCTCGCCGTAGATGTGGGGCTCGTAGCGGTCCGGGTTCATGCGGATCCGGTTCTCGGCGAGTTCGAGCAGGTCGGCGCGGCGCCCGTAGACCAGGGCCTCGGGCGGGCACATCTCGACGCAGGCCGGCCGCTTGCCTTCCGCCAGGGTCCTGGTCGCGCAGAGATCGCACTTCATGACCCGCGGCGTGAGCGCCTTCTCGTACTCGTACGACGGGATCTGGAACGGGCAGGCCACCTGGCAGTAGCGGCAGCCGATACACGCGGCGGCGTCGTACTTCACCGGCCCGAGGGGGTCCTTCTTCAGCGCGCCCACGATGCAGGCCGAGACGCAGGCCGGCCGCTCGCAGTGCAGGCAGTTCACCTTCAGGTCCAGGTGCTTGCGGCCCTCGCCGGCCGGCCAGCGGTTGACCACCGTGTAGGCGGTGCTGGTCGGGCGGCGCGGCTGGTCGAACACCGACTGGTCGTCATACGCATCGAGTTCGCCGTGCGGCAGGTTGTTCTGCCGCGCGCAGGCCCACTCGCAGCGCCGGCAGCCGATGCAGACCGTTGCGTCGACGAGCACCCCCTGCCGGTCGGGCGAAAGATGCGTGGACGACTCCGAAGCCAGGGCCGGCCCCGCGAGCGCGACCGCGGCGGCGGTTCCCGTCGCCGTCCCGGCGTACTTCAGGAAATCCCGTCGTGTGACCATGGAGTCCTCCTATTGGCCTTCCGCGTGAAGGCAGCTACCCTTGCTCTCCCGCACGACGCAGGTTTCCGCGCCGTGTCCTTCGCAGAGCAAGCAGATCCGGTCCGGGGGCGCTTCCTGCGCCAGCGTCGAATGGATGATCCGACGCAGGCACGTCAGGAGCCGCTCCTTGTCGTCCGCCGTGAACTGGCCGAACTGCACCGCATGCTCGTTGTCGACCAGGCGCCGGTAGTTATCGATCACGCCGCGCCCGTCCGGCAGCAGGACCACATCCAGACCCCGGCGGTCCTCGGGTTTCGCCAGGCGCTCGACGAACCCCAGATCCTCGAGGCGATCGACGTTCTTGCTGATGGCCGCGCAACTGATGTTCAGCAAGGCGGCCAGCTCGCCGACCGCGCAGGTCGGCCTGGTGCCCAGGATCTTCAGGATGGCGAACTGGTTGCGCGACAGGGGAACCGGGCTGGCCTGCGCCAGCAAGCGCGGCTGGCAGACGTCGCAGATCAACTGCGCGAGGTTGGTCAGGCTCTCACCGAGCACCCTGTCGAGCGTCGTCATGCTTAACCTCGTTAATGGTCAACCGTATTAAATATTCGTCGCTGTTAAGCTGTTATCAAGCAAAAAACGAATAATAGTTCTCGGTGTTCTGAAAGTGATATCGCTTTTCTTCTCTAGGAGTTACGACGCCTTACATATAGTATTTCGCTAGGATTAACGGCAACGGCGGGCTCAGAGATCCAGTTCTTCGCCGTGGCTCCGCAGCCAGGCCATGTGCAGGTCGTGGTCGGGACAGAGGGCGGTCACCAGGCGGCGGAAACGTGGACCGTGGTCGAGGTGCCGCAGATGGCAGAGTTCGTGGACCACAACCGCATCAACCACGGCGGGTTCGGCCATCACCAGCCGGTAGCAGAACGAGATGGTCCCGGTCCGGGAGCAACTGCCCCAGCGGGTCACGCGGTCGCCGACCACCACCCGGGTCGGGCGCAGTCCGGTCCGCTGGGCGAACTCGTCGGCGCGCCCGCGCAGGTGGTCCGCGGCGAAACGCCGCAACCAGCGCTCGAGGGCCGGCCGCGGGTCGAGGATGTCGGTGGCGGGCAGGGCGAGGTGCAGGACGTCGCCATTGAGGTCGCTGGTGGGCCGGACCCGCCCGGGCGACAGCACGGTCAGCCCGAGACGGATGTCCCGGCCGAGCAGGGGCAGCGTGCTGCCCGTGGCGTAGGCGCGGCGCACGGGTCCATCCCAGACGCCGTGCCGTTCGACCTGCTGCGCCACCCAGTCGGCAGCCTCGAGGAAGAAACGCTCGAGGTCGGCGCGAGTCGCGCCGCGCGGCAGGACCACTTCCAGGCCCTTGCGGCGGCTGACGGTCACGCCGAGGCGACGCGCGCGCGCGCTGCGCCGCACATGGTAGCGCAGGCGCCGTCCAGCCAGGATCCGTGATTCCTCGCGTGGGGACATGCTCTCCCGCCGGCTGGCGAGGGCCGGCCCGCCGAGTATCCCTCGCCGAGCGCCCTTTCGGCCATGGCTATGTTGGGCTGGCCCCCCGCGACATTCGCGGCTAGGCTCCCCGGACAAGGAAAGGAATCACGATGTTCTTCACGCGCAAGCGCCAGCGCGCCCGTCTCCTCGCCACCCCCCTGGCCGCCGAGGCCGACGCCCTGGTCCGCGCCAAGGTTCCCCTGTACCGGCGCCTGCCGGACGACCTGCGGCCGCGCCTGCAGGGCGCCATGCAGGTTCTGCTGGCGCAGAAGCACTGGGAAGGCTGCGACGGGCTCGTCGTCACCGAGGAGATGCGCCTGGTCGTCGCCGCGCAGGCCGCCCTCCTGCAAGTGAGGCCGGAGGCCGACCACTTTCCCGGACTCGACACGATCCTGATCTATCCAGAGACCTTCGTCGTCGCGCACCCGCGGGAGGACGAGCACGGGTTCGTCACCGAGGGCGAGGATGAACTCGCCGGCGAATCCTGGCAGCGCGGCGTGGTGATCCTGAGCTGGCACGACGTCGTCACCGACACGCGCAAGGTCGGCGACGGGTACAACGTGGTGCTGCACGAGTTCGCCCACCAGCTCGACGACGAGTACGGCGGCGGCGCCGACGGAGCGCCGCGGCTCTCCCGGACCCTCGCGCCCCGGTGGGCCGCGGCCTTCGCGGAAGCGTACGAACGCCACCGGAAACGGCTGACCCGCCGCCGCGAGGTGCTCTTCGACGCGGACGCCGCCGAGGATCCGGCGGAGTTCTTCGCCACCGCGGTCGAGCTGTTCTTCGAATTGCCGCGGGACATGAAGAAGGAGTTCGCCGAGGTCCACGCCGTGCTCGTCGAGTACCTGGGCCTGGATCCCGCGGCGTGGGGCCGCGACGGCGGCTAGGACAGCTGCGCGAGCGGATGCTGCGCGGCCCACATCCCCATCGCCAGTACCGCCAACAGCCCGAAGTAGGCCACGGCCATGCGGACGCGCAACGCAGTGGGCACGGTGTAGTAGTCCGGACCCATGCCCCGCCGCAAGCGGCCGAGGCTGAACAACCCGATCACCAGGATGAGGAAGAGAAGCGGCGAGCGCGTCACGATGAGGACGGCGATGCCGACGGCGTAACCCGCCACCCAGAGCCAGCGGCTGATCACACCCACGACGCGACCGCCGTCGAGCGGGCTGATCGGGATCATGTTGAACAGGTTGATGAGGAAACCGGTGGACGCCAGCGCGTACCAGAACAGGGAGTCGGTGAGCCAGCCGACGAGGAGGCAGACCATGGCGCCGAGCGTGCCCAGGACCGGCCCGCCAATGCCGACCACCGCCTCGACGTGGGCGTTACGGGGCAGGTCCTTCATGGCGATGATGGCGCCCACGAAGGGGATGAAGACGGGCGCCCCGGCCCGCAGGCCCTGCTGGCGCATCGCCAGCGCGTGGCCCGCCTCGTGCACGAAGATCAGGACGACGAACCCCAGCGCATAGGCGAAGCCCCAGATCATCGTGTAGGCGCCCACCGCGACCACCATCGACACCAGGGTGCCGAGGTTGGCGAACTTCAGGAAGGGCAGCAGGATCTTGAACTTCCCCACCAGGAAGAGCACCACGGCGCCGAACGGACCCCAGCGTCGCCAGCGGCTCGCCCCGGCGCCGCCGGTCTGGCCCGCGGCGGGCGCGGCGATCACCGGCCGCGCGTCCTGAGCGAGGTGCGCCGCGACGAGGTGCAGATTCTCGAGCGTCTTGCGGGTCTGTTCGTCGTCCGGCCGATTCACGTCGTCATCTCGCCAGTTTGAAGGGAGCCGGCATCTTCCAGGCCTGGTACATCACGATGGCCAGGAACACCAGGTCGAAGGCCTCGAAACCGGCGCGGATCACCGCGAACATCAGATCGGGAGGCGCGAAGAGGGGCAGCGTCGCGCCCGCCGCCTGCATGGCGGGATCCTCCGCGACGGCCTTCAGGATGAAGGAGCGATTCACGAGGTAGCTCGCGAAACCGTACGCGACGGCGGCGATGGCCAGCGACATCGCCTGCAGGCCGACGGCGCGCTTGCGGCCCGTCGCCATGAGGATGCCCTTGCCGACGAGGTAACCGATCACCACCGCCACCAGCCCGAACGACACGCGCGTGACGATGGTGAAACCCCACCAGACGACCGCGCCGAGGGCGCCGCCGGCCACGCCGCCCAGCGCGGCGTTGACGTAGTTGATGTCCGCGCCCTGGCGCCGGATCTCGCTCTCGAGATGCCGCTTGAGCGCGGCGAAGCACGGGGCGCAGAACACGCCGCCGGCGGTGACCTCGCGATCCTCTCCTTCGGCGAGCACGCGGTCGCACTGGCGGCAGGTCGCCGGCGTGGCGTTCGCGAGACTCGGGGTGTCGTCACTCATGGTTCTCGCCCCCGTCAGAGTCTGGCACCGCGCGGCGGACAGAGGCGCGAACGTAGCACCGGCGGCCGCAGGTGTCCAATCCCGGCGACCGTCCGGGCAGAATGGTCTTGGGGCCGCGCGCCTCCTTCGGCTAGAGTGTCCCCCGGGCGAGGGTACCGGTCGATCCGGGAAAGGTGGGCGATGCTCCGGCGCCGATTCAGCCTCGAGACGGTCTTGCCCCTGGTGTTCTTCCTGGTCGCCGCCACCGCGCTGGTCGGGCTCTGGACCGGGCAGCGCCGTTACGAAGCGGCGCAGATCCAGGTCGAGACGGCGGTGACGGGCGACCAGATCGCCCTGCGGCTCAGCGCCTGGATCCAGGACCGGCTCGCGATCGCGACCTACTATGCCCAGGTCCTAGGGGACCGCGGCGTGGTCGACGAGGCGGGGTTCCGGCGCGAGGCCGAGCGGCTGCAAGAAGGCTTCCCCGGGTTCCAGGCCCTGAACTTCATCGATCCCGACCGGGTGATCCGGATGGTGGTGCCCGAGCCGCCCAACCTCGCCGCCCTCGGCAAGAACCTCGACCGGCACCCCGATCCTTCCGTGCCCGCCGCGCTGCGACGATCCGCGGCGTCGGACGGGCTCTCCCGCAGCGCGGTCATCGACCTTCTGCAGGGCGGCAAGGGCCTCGCGACCTACCGGGCGGTCCGCCGCGAGGACGGCCACCTGCTCGGCTTCCTCAACGCTGTGTTCCGGATCCAGGTCCTGGTCGACAACTGCCTGTCGGAGCCCGGCCTTCGCCGGCAGTTCTGGTTCCGCGTGGTGGAGCCGGACGGCCGGCTCGCGTACGAGTCGGGGCCGGCGCCGGCGGATCTGAGCTTCGCGATCGACGTCCCCGTCCCCATCACCGAGGAGCCCTGGCGCCTGGAGATCTGCCCGACGGCGGAACACCTCGCGATGAACCACTCGCCGACGCAGGACCTGCTCCCGGCGGCGGGCGTGCTCCTCGCCGCCGCGTTGACGCTGGTGCTCTGGGCCTTCCTGGCCCGCCGCCGCGCCCTGATCGAGAGCCAGGCCAAGTACCGGCTGCTGGTCGAGAACGCCGCCGACCTCATCGTGAAGGTGGACACGGAAGGGCGCTTCACCTTCGTGAGTCCGTCGTATTGCCGGGTGTTCGGCAAGACGGAGGCCGAACTGATCGGCCAACACCACGGCATCGTCTGCATGCCCGAAGTACG
>JADHED010000777.1_pt1 | contig 32527 bp, 29 predicted proteins | sample 8952041 | NCBI WGS metagenome assembly JADHED01 (sample SAMN16124423, study PRJNA663239) | bioreactor sludge metagenome | isolation source: sludge (control) | place: India:Bengaluru | collected 2018-09-08
CAAGCCCCAGGGCGGGCTGGTGGGCACGGCGATCTACTACAAGGCGGTGGGGTGAGCGTTACCCCGCGCTTCGGAAACGCGCTCCACCCCGACGACCCTAGCTAGGCGCCAGCCGGAGTGTCCGCACGATGGAGCGAGGCCGTGTTCGGCTACCGACCCATCGGGGAAATGCAGGGCGAGCTACCGGTTCAGGACCGCAGCGGAGATGGCGGCGGTACACTTATCGATCTTCATGGAGAGCTGTCCGCCACCAGCATCGATGGAGACCTCACCCTCCTTAGGACCACGGGGTGAACTTTGCCCCGTCTGCGAAACGGCCCATTGGTCTCCCGCGTCCGCGACCGTCACACGAGGGTATCGCTCTAAGGCCCCGGGCACGATGCCGTTGGCCACAGCACGATACACCGCCTCCGCCGTTCGAGTGTCGGGGACGAAGGGGCCTCCCATGAAGCCCGGCTGCTTCTCGCACTTCGAAAGGACGGGCGCAGCGCTCGCCGTCTGCGCCACCGCAAGACTGCTCCACGCCCCCATAGCCAGCGCAAATTCCCGCATCTCTGCTAGCCTCACCCCCGCCCGAACAGCCGCGCGAAGAACCCCGGGCGGCCTTCCGCCTGCGCCGGTTTCGTCCGCTTCAGTTCGGTGAAGCTGACCTCGTCCTCCATCACATGCTCCTCGATCGAGCAGGCGACGGCGCGGCCCTGCGCCGACAGCGCGACGACGTCGGGGGCGAAGGCCCGCCCAAGGTCTTCGAACCAGAGCAGCAGCCAGCCGTTCGGCAAGTCCGTCACCCCATCCCTGGCGGGGAAATCCCCGCGCACCGGCCCGGCTTCGACCAGGCCCAACGCCTCAAGCGCGGCCGCGCGCGACAGGCCCTGCACGGCAAACCAGCTGCAACTCACGCCCACGTGCGCCCCCAATACAATCCAGAGCTGTACCACCATGGCGCGCCAAGCTGACGCGCGCAAGAACAATTGCGGAACTAGACCGCCGGCTCGCGCTCCTCGACCACCACCTCGGTCTTCACCGAGTTGGCGATGAAGCACTCCTCGTGCGCCTCGTGATGCAGGTGCTCGGCCTCGTCCGGCGCCGGGCGGCGGCCGTCGTAGGTGATCTCGGGATGCAGGGTGACGCGGGTCACGGCCATGCGGCCCTCGGCGGTCTTCTCCATCACCCCCACCGCCTCGTCGCGGTAGCGGGTGACGACGAAGCCCGCCAGCCGCGCCTTATGGAGGAAGGTCAGCATGTGGCAGTTGGAAAGGGCGGCCACGAACATTTCCTCGGGGTCCACGGCGCCCGGCGCGGCCCACTTGTTTCCGACCACGTGGGCGGAGGCCGTCGCCGGCACCACGTGCTCGGCGAAGGTCACCGTGTGGCCGCGCATGTAGCGGCCCTTGAGGAAGTCCTCGGGCGCCTCGGCCAGCGCCCATTCGATCGTCGCGCGATAGCTGGCCAAGGCGGTCTCCCTCAGAAGGCTTCGGCGGGGAGCTGCATGAGGAGCTCGGACCCCGTCTTCAGTTTCGCGAGGCGACTGGAGCTCTCGGGCAGGATCCGTTCAACGTAATAGCGACCAACCGTGACCTTGGTCGCATAGAACGGGTCGGCGTCGCCCGCCGCGATGTGCTTCAGCGCCGCCTCGGCCTGCAGCGCCCACATGTAGGCGAGCGCCGTCAGGCCGAACAGCTGCAGATAGTCGGTGGAGGCCGCGCCGGCGTTGTCCGGATTGGCGAGGCCGTTCTGCATCAGCCACATGGTGGCCTCCTGCAGCTCGGCCTTGGCCTTGGCGAGCCCGTCGGTGAAGGGCTTCAGCGCCGGGTCGTGCTCGGCGCCGATGAAGGCGTCCAGCTCGGCGAAGAAGCTCATCACGCCGCGGCCGCCGTCGGCCGCCAGCTTGCGGCCCACGAGGTCCAGCGCCTGGACGCCGTTGGTGCCCTCGTAGATCAGGGCGATGCGGACATCGCGCAGGTACTGGCTGGCGGGGAAGTGCTCGGTGAAGCCCGAGCCGCCGTGCACCTGCATGGCGTCGGAGCAGACCTGGAAGCCGCGGTCGGTCAGGAACGCCTTCACCACCGGGGTCATCAGGGCCATGTAGTCGCGGCCCTTCTGCCGCACGGCCTCGTCGGGGCTGGCGTGGGACAGGTCGCCGTGCAGGGCGGTCCAGGCCATGAAGGCGCGGCCGCCCTCGACGAGGGCGCGGGCGTCCATCAGCATCCGCCGCACGTCCGGGTGGACGATGATCGGGTCGGCCGGACCGTCGGCGTTCTTCGGGCCGGTGAGCGAACGGCCCTGCAGCCGGTCCTTCGCGAAGGCCGCCGCCGCCTGATAGGCCGCCTCGGCCTGGGCGACGCCCTGCAGGCCCACGCCCAGGCGCGCCTCGTTCATCATCACGAACATCAGGCGCAGGCCCTGGTTCTCCTCGCCGATCAGCCAGCCGACCGACTCCTCGTGGCTGATGACGCAGGTGGCGTTGCCGTGGATGCCCATCTTCTCTTCCAGGCCCAGGCACTTCACCGAGTTGCGCTGGCCGGGATTGCCGTTCGCGTCCGGCAGGAACTTCGGCACGATGAAAAGGCTGATGCCCCGCACGCCGGCCGGCGCGCCCTCGATCCGCGCCAGGACGAGGTGGACGATGTTCTCGGTCAGGTCCTGCTCGCCGCCCGAGATCCAGATCTTCTGGCCCGTGATCCGATAGGTCCCGTCCGCCTGCGGCACGGCCTTGGTGCGCAGGAGGCCGAGGTCTGTGCCGCAGTGCGGCTCGGTCAGGTTCATGGTGCCGGCCCACTGGAACGAGGCCAGCTTGGGCAGGTAAAGGTCCTTCTGTTCCTGCGTCCCGCCGACGTGGATCGCGGAATAGGCCCCGTGGGTCAGGCCGGGGTACATGGAGAAGGCCATGTTGGCCGCCGAGCTCATCTCGGAGAAGGCCACGTTGACCACGTGCGGCAGGCCCTGGCCGCCATAGGCGGGGTCGGACCCGAGCGCGGGCCAGCCACCCTCGACCAGCTTGGCGTAGGCGTCCTTGAAGCCGTCGGGCGTCTTGACGCTGAAGTCCGGGCTCCAGACGCAGCCCTGCTTGTCGCCGACGGCGTTAAGGGGCGCGAGAACCTCAGAGGTGAATTTGCCGGCCTCCTCCAGGATCGCCTCGACGGTGTCCATCGAGGCGTCGGCGAAGGCGGGAAGGTTGGCGTACCGGTCGAGCTGCAGCACGTCGCGCAGCAGGAAGAGGTAGTCCCGAACGGGGGCCTGGTAGCTCATGGGTGCTCCGAACTCGGATGAGGTCGGACACCCAATAAACCGTCATGGCCGGGCTTGTCCCGGCCATGACGCAGGAGTCAGGCGACGCCGTCGAGCTGGCGCCGCATCGTCTGGTCGTAGTCGGCGGCGCGCGGCAGCAGGTCGGGGCGCGTCTCGGCCAGGCGCTGTTCCATCACCGTGATGCCGGTCTGGAGCTGGGCGATGGCGTCGTCGATGTCCTGCTTCTGCTGTTCCAGGGCCACGATGCGCTCGCGGAACTTGCGAAGGCTCTTGGCGGCCTGCTGGGCGCCGCTCTCGTCGGCCTCGTACAGGTCGAGGATCTCACCGATCTCGCACAGGGACAGGCCGACGCGCTTGCCGCGCAGGATGAGCTGGAGACGGGCGCGGTCGCGGTAGGAATAGACGCGGTTCATCCCGTCGCGCGCGGGGGTCAGAAGGCCCTTGTCCTCATAGAAGCGCAGGGCGCGAGGGGTGCACTTGAACTCGAGGCACAGCTGCCGGATCGTATAGGTCCGGGCCGGCCGGCGCAGGTCACTGGCCATGGTGACGTCCTCCCTGGGTTATCGTTGATAACACACTAGGGGCGGGTTTCCGTTTACGTCAAGGGACGCCAGCGTTCCCCTGCGTCGCTGCGTGACGTAGCGTGACCGTCTTTTCGGCAGGCGTCGCGAACCGGGCGCCGAAGGGCCGGGGGCGCTGGCGAGCGCGCCGCTGCGTCGCTAGGCTCGGCCGCGAACCGTTCGGGGGATGATCGTGAAGCGAGTTTGGCTGGCCGGCGCGGCGGCGCTGATGATTGCGGGTGCGACTCCGGCGCTGGCCGCCAAGCCCGCGCCGACGCCCGAGGCGACCGCGGGGCTGACGCGGCAGGACGGCCTGGTTCCGGTCTATCTGGACGCCGCCAAGGGCCGGGTCCTGGTCGCGCTCCCGGCCCCGGACGCCCGGGGCTTGGCGGGCCGCTACCTCTACGTCTCGGCGCTGAAGACCGGCCTCGGATCGGCCCCGGTCGGTCTGGACCGGGCGCGGCTGGGCGACACCCAGGTGCTGGCCTTCCGCCGCATCGGGGGGCGGGTCGTCGCCGAGTTCGAGAACCCGAAGTTCCGCGCCAGCGGCGCGCCCGCCGACGAGCAGGCGGCCGCCCGCGACGCCTTCGCGACCTCGGTGGTCTGGAGCGGGAAGGTCGAAGGAACAACGGCCGACGGCCGGCTGCTGGTCGACCTGACCGGCTTCCTCACCCGCGACGTCATCGGGATCGCCGATGCGCTGAAGCAGGCCGGCGAGGCGGGATTCAAGCCGTCGTCCGACCTGTCGATGGTGGACCCGGCGGCGGTGAAGGTCTTCCCCGAGAACGTCGAATTCGAGGCCCTGCAGACGTTCGTCTCGGACACGCCCGGGCCCGAGGTGCGCAACATCGCGCCCGACCCGCGGCTGATCACGCTCACCGTCCGCCACAGCCTCGTGAAGCTGCCCGAGCCGGGCTTCCGGCCGCGCCCGTTCGATCCCCGCTCCGGCGCCTTCGACGGAGTCGTGCTCGACTATGCGGCGCCGCTCGACCAGGACATCGTCCAGCGTTACGCGCGCCGCTTCCGCCTGGAGAAGACCGATCCGTCGGCGGCCGTCTCGCCGGTGAAGAAGCCGATCGTCTTCTATGTCGACCGCGCCGCGCCCGAACCCGTTCGTTCGGCCCTGGTGGAGGGCGCCCGCTGGTGGGCCCAGGCGTTCGAGGCCGCCGGCTTCAAGGACGCCTACCGCGTCGAGGTGCTGCCCGAGGGCGCCGACCCGCTCGACGTCCGCTACAACGTCATCAACTGGGTGAACCGCGCCACGCGCGGCTGGTCGTACGGGCAGGCGGTCACCGACCCGCGCACGGGCGAGATCGTCAAGGGCTCGGTGCTGCTGGGCTCGCTGCGCGTGCGCCAGGACATGCTGATCTTCGAGGGCCTCGTCGGCGCCGACGCCAGCGGCAAGGGCGGCCCGAACGATCCGGTGCAGGTGGCGCTGGCCCGGTTGCGGCAGCTCTCGGCGCACGAGGTGGGCCACTCGCTGGGCTTCGCCCACAACTTCGCCGCCTCGTCGCAGGATCGCGCCTCGGTGATGGACTACCCGGCGCCGCGCGTGAAGCTGACGGACGGCCGGATCGACCTCTCCGACGCCTACGGGGTCGGGATCGGTCCCTGGGACCGGTTCACGGTGGACTGGCTCTACGGCGACGGCGACCCGGCGGCCAAGGCGAAGACGGCCCTGCAAACCCAGCGCTACGTCGCCGACCAGGACGCCCGCCCCATCGGCGCCGGCCATCCGAACGCGGCGATCTGGGACGACGGCGCCGACCCGGTGGCCGAACTGTTGCGGGTGATGGCCGTGCGCCGGGCGGCCGTGGACCGCTTCGGCCTCCAGGCGCTGCGCCCCGGCGAGGCGGCCCAGGCGCTGAAGCGCAAGTACGTGCCGATCTACCTGCTGCACCGCTACCAGCTCGAGGCGGCGTCGAAGGTGCTGGGCGGCGTGGACTTCAGCTACGCGGTGCGCGGCGACGCCAACATGAAGGCCGCGCCGGCGCCGGCCGACCGGCAGCGCGCCGCGCTGGCAGGCCTGCTGGCGGCCATGTCTCCGGCTGAGCTCGACACCCCCGAGGCGCTGATCCCCTACCTCTCCTCGGGACAGTCGGGCGACAACGACCGGCAGTATGACATCGAGGTGTTCGACGGGGCCGGCGGGCCGGTGTTCGACGCCCTGAACGCCGCGGACGTGGGCGCCGGGCTGGTTCTGGACGCGATCCTGGCCCCGCCGCGCCTCGCGCGCCTCGTCGAGCAGCACCGGCGCGATCCCGGTCAGCCGGGCGTGGGCGAGGTCACCGACCGGGTGCTGGCCCAGGCGTTCGCGCCCGCGTCGGGCCGTTTGGCCGACGTCGCGCGGCGGGTGCAGACCCGCGCCGTGCTGGAGTTGGCGGCCGCGACCCGCCGGCCGGACGTCTCGCCCGCGGCCAAGGCCGAGATCGGCATGCGCCTGACGGACCTCGCCGCCCGGCTCAAGGCGCAGCCGGGCGCCGGCGCGGACCGCGCCCACCGTCTCTGGCTGGCCGGCCTGCTGGACGACCGGGAGGAACTCGCCCGGGTGCTGGCGCAGCCGAAGCGTCGCCCGGAGGCGCCTCCGGGCATGCCGATCGGTAGCGACGAGGACTGACCGCGGATCGGTCGGGCTCAGGCCCCGACCAGTTCTCCGGCCAGAGCCTGCTCGATGAGGGCGATCGTGCGGTCGACGCCGAAGATGGCCACGAAGCTGCCGAAGCGTGGGCCCTGGCTCTGGCCCAGCAGCACCTCGTAGAGCGCCGAGAACCACGCCCGCAGGGGCTCGAAGCCGGCGGCCTTGCCGACCTCGAAGACCTCGTTCTGGATCGCCTCGGCGTCGGCGCCCGCGGGCAGGGCCTTCAGCTTGCCGACCAGCGCCTCCATCGCCGCCCGCTCCTGGTCGGTCGGCGCGCGGAACGTCTTCGAGGGCTTCACGAAGTCCTCGTAGTAGTTGATCGCGTAGCCTGCGAGCTTGTCGAGCAGCGGCTCGCTCTGCGGCGTCGCGCCCGGGATGTAGCGGCCGATGAAGGCCCACAGCAGGTCCTTGGTCGAGGCGTCGGCCGCCGAGACCAGGTTGAGCAGCAGCGAGAAGCTGACCGGCGAGCCCTTCTCCGGCGGGGCCCCGCGGTGGACGTGCCAGGCCGGGTTGTCGAGCTGGGCGGCGTTATCCCCCTCAGCCCTCTTGCGGATCAGGGCGTCGAGCTGTTGCAGGTACTCGTCCGTCGCCTTGGGGATCACGTCGAAGTAGAGCCGCTTCGCCGACTTCGGCGACTGGTACATGTAGTAGGTCAGGCTCTCGGGCGCGCCGTAGCGCAGCCACTCCTCGATCGTCAGGCCGTTGCCCTTGGACTTCGAGATCTTCTGGTTGTTCTCGTCCATGAAGAGCTCGAAGTGGAACGCCTCCGGCGGCTCGCCGCCCAGGGCCTTCACGATCTTGTTCGAGACCCGCACGCTGTCGACGAGGTCCTTGCCCGAGGCCTCGAAGTCCACCTCCAGCGCCGTCCAGCGGGCGGCCCAGTCGGGGCGCCACTGCAGCTTCACGTGGCCGCCGGTGACGGGGACCTCGGTCAGCGTGCCGTCCTCGTCGGGGAAGACGATCGTGCCCTTCTCGACGTTGCGCTCGACGGTCGGCGCCTGCAGCACCTTGCCGCTCTTCGGGCTGATCGGCAGGAACGGCGAATAGGTCGCCCGGCGCTCTTCGCCGAGCGTGGGCAGCATGATCGCCTGGACGGCGTCGAACCGCTGCAGGATCCGCAGCAGCACCTCGTCGAACCGGCCCGACTTGTAGGTCTCGGTCGAGCTCATGAAGGTGTATTCGAAGCCGAAGCTGTCGAGGAAGGCGCGCAGGCGGGCGTTGTTGTGCGCGCCGAAGCTCTCGTGCTCGCCGAACGGGTCGCGGACCGACGTGACCGGCTTGTCGCGGTCCTCCTCCAGCATCTCGCGGTTGGGCACGTTGTCCGGAATCTTCCGCAGGCCGTCCATGTCGTCGGAGAAGACGATGAGCTGCGTGGGGATCGCGTCTTCGGTCAGGGCGCGGAAGGCCGTGCGCACGATGGTCGGCCGGGTGGCCTCGCCGAAGGTGCCGAGGTGCGGCAGGCCGGAGGCGCCATAGCCGCACTGGAACACGACGGGCTTGCCCAGCGCCGGCAGGGTCTGCACCGCCTCGGCGAACTTGCCCTGGGCGAACAGGGCCGAGGCCAGGTCGCGCTCGGCGTCGTTGAGGCGCAGGCGCAGGATGCGGTCGAGCAGCAGGCGGGCCTGCTCGAACGGCCAGCTCTTGGCCTCGCGCGCCTGGTGGGACAGTCCTTGGAGGTTCGGGCCTTGCGTCATGGCGCGCGGCCTAACCCCCGGCGCGCCCCGGCTCAAGCGTAAACGGTCGATCCGGCCGTCACGCGATCGTCGCAGGCCCGTGACGCGGCTGACACCCGAGGCCCCTAAGCCGCCCCCAGTCGGGTCATGCGGGGGTGAGGACGATGCGGCGATTCAAGGCTTCGGCGAGCGCGCTGGTGATCGCGTCCGCCATGACGGCGGGGCCGGCGGCGGCCCAGGCCGTGGACGAGCTGGTCATCACCGGCCAGCGCCTCTCCCAGCAGCGGGCGATCGAGACCAAGCGCGAGGCGCTGGGCGTCATCGACGCGATCTCCGCCGACGACATCGGCCGGCTGGCCGACAAGAACGTGGCCGAGAACCTGGAGCGCCTGCCCGGCGTGGGCGTCGCCTACGACCAGGGCGAGGGCCGCTACGTCTCGGTCCGCGGCACGCCGTCCGCGCTGAACAACGTGACCCTTAACGGCGTCGAGGTGGGCAATCCCGACGGCGACAGCCGGGCCCTGCCGCTGGACGTGATCAGCGGCCAGCTGCTTGGCCGGCTCGAGGTGCTGAAGGCCGTGACCCCGGACCGCGACGCCCAGGGGATCGGCGGCACGGTCAACCTCGTCACCCAGTCGCCCTTCGCCTTCGGCAAGGATCGCATCGCGCAGGTGTCCGGCCAGGTCGGCTACCAGGAGTTCAACGAGAAGACGCCGGTGCAGGGCGACGTCACGCTGGGCGGCGTGATCGGGGACTGGGGCGCCCTGCTGGGCGTCAGCTACCAGTACCGCGACTACCGCTCGGACGGCCTCTTCCCCGATGACTGGCGCACCGTCCCGGGCGTCGCCCGCGGCGGCCTGCCGATCAATCTGAAGTATACGAACTACACCCTGGAGCGGGAGCGCATCGGCGTCAGCGGCGCCGTCGAGTACCGACCGGAGGAGGGTAGCCGGTTCTACTTCCGGGGCCTGTGGTCGCGCTTCACCGAGAACGAGTATCGCCAGCGCTTCCGGCTCGACTTCGCCTCGAACCTCGCCAACGTCACGCTGAACACCGGCGGTACGGGCGGCGTGGCCCGCAACGTCGAGGCCCGGCAGGATCTGCGGACGGAATACAAGGAGAAGTCGATCTCCACCTTCCAGCTCGGCGCCGAACACGAGCGGGGGCCGTGGAAGGTCGAGTACGACGTCTCCTTCGGCTTCAACGAGCTGATCGAACCGAACGAGGTCTGGCTCTTCCGCGGCGGCGCGGCGACGGTCGACTTCGACATGACGCCGCTGCTCTACACCGCCGTCCCGCGCAACCTGACCGCCCGCGACCTGGGCTTCCGGCAGTACACCCGCCAGGACGAGAGCGGCGAGGAGACCAACAAGGCCGCGAAGTTCGACCTGCGCCGCAGCATCGACATCGGCGAGGACAGCTTCTTCAAGGTCGGGATGAAGATCCGCGAGACCGACAAGAAGTTCGACGGCCGCACCGACGTCTTCGAGCGCGCCGGCGCCGCGGCCAACCGCTTCACCCTGGCCGACTTCGGCCTGAAGGGCCCGAACCAGGACGTCTCCCTCGGCGATGCGACCTACATCAGCCAGTTCGTGATCGACGAGGACGCCATCAAGGCGTTCACCGCCGACAACCTCGGCGGCGTGCGGATGGTCCGCAACAATTCCACCAGCCTGTCGAACGATACGCTCAGCGACTACAGCCTGACCGAACAGGTGCTGGCCGGGTACGCCATGGCCAACATCGACTTCGGCCAGCTCAGCCTGCTGGCCGGCTGGCGCGTGGAGCGGACGAAGACCGACGTGCGCGGCTTCCGCCTGACGGGCGGCGTCGTGACCCCCGTGACCCGCGATGGCGACTACACCGACTTCCTGCCCAACGTGCACCTGCGCTGGGAGCCGCGGGAGGACGTGATCGTTCGCGCCGCCTACACCCACACCGTGGGTCGGCCGCAGTATCCGCAGCTCCGGCCGGGCGGCCTGCTGACGGTGGTCACCAATCCGGACGGCACGGTCGACGGCGATCTGTCCGAAGGCAACGTCGACCTGAAACCCTACCGGTCCGAGAACTTCGACCTGTCGATCGAGTGGTATTTCGCGCAGGGCGGCCTGCTCTCGGCTGGCGCCTTCCTCAAGCGGATCGACGACCCGATCTTCAGCTTCCGCGAAACCCAGGCCGGCGTCGTGCTGGACGGCCGCACGTTCACGCGGCTCGCCTACACCCAACCCCGGAACGCCCAGGATGGCGAGATCCGCGGCGTCGAACTCCAGTACCAGCAGCAGTTCACCTTCCTGCCTGGCCTCTGGAGCGGCTTCGGGGTGTCGGGCAACGTCACGCTGACCGAGTCGGAGTTGTCGGTTCCCGGTCGCGGGAAGCTGCCGTTCCTGGGTCAGTCCGACCTGCTCTGGGGCGCCCAGCTCTTCTACCAGAAGGGCCGGATCGAGGCGGCGCTGTCCTACCACCACACCGGCAAGGCCCCGCAGTCGATCGGCGGCAACGTGGACGCCGACACCTTCGACGACGACTACCGCCGCCTGAACGCCAAGGTGAGCTACGCCCTGACCGACCGGATCGAGGTGTTCGTGGACCTCCAGAACCTGACCGACGAGGTGCTCCGCGAGTACCAGGGCGGTCACAGGGACTGGCTCACGAACTACGAGCGCTACAAGCGCACCTACTACGTCGGTCTGTCGGCGCGGTGGTGATGTGCGTGGGGCCCAGCCTGCGGGCGATCGCCGCGACGGCCGCTCTCCTGGCGACGCCGGCCGCGGCGCAGCCGATGCTCCAGTCTGAGGTGATCGGCCGCTGGCCGGCGGCCGAGGCGACCCAGGGCGTGGCGGTGGACGCGCGCTACTTCTACGCCGTGGCGAACTCGAAGATCGGCAAGTACGACAGGGCCACCGGCCGCAAGCTGGCCGAGTGGTCCGGCGACCGGGCGCGGTTCCCGCACATCAATTCGTGCGGGATCGTCGGGCGCGAGCTGGTGTGCGCCAGCTCGAACTTTCCCGAGACGCCGATGACCAGCGCCGTGGAGGTGTTCGATCCGGTGCGGATGGTCCACGTGCGGACGATCGCCCTGGGCCAGCAGATCGGCTCGCTGACCTGGATCGACCGCAAGGACGGCGCCTGGTGGGCGGCCTTCGCCAACTACGACGGCAGGGGCGGCGAGCCGGGGCGGGATCACCGCTACACCCAGCTCGTGAAGTTCGACGACCAGTGGCGGCGGCTGGAGGGCTGGTCGTTCCCGGCGTCGGTCACCGCGCGCTTCGAGCCGATGAGCTCGTCGGGCGGCGGCTGGGGCCCGGACGGGCGGCTCTACGTCACCGGCCACGACCACCCGGAGCTCTATGTGCTGGAGCTGCCGAAGGGCGGCTCGACGCTGGACCACGTGGCCACGATCTCGGCGGCGATCGAGGGACAGGCCATCGCCTTCGACCGCAGCCGGCCGGGCGTGGTCTTCGGCATCAGCCGGCCGAACCGCGAGGTGGTGGCGATGCGCCTGCCGAAGGTCGAACCGTGACGGCAGGTTGCCGCTTGCGGCGCGGCCGGGCGCAACGCCAAGGTGGGGCATGGACCCGCTGAACCTTTCCCGCCGCCGCCTGCTGGGCCAGGCGGCCCTGCTCGCCGGCGCGGCGCTGGCGCCGGCGGCATGGACGCCCGCCGTCGCCCAGGCGCGGCTGGCCGAATATCCGTTCAAGGCGGGCATCGCCTCGGGCGAGCCGCTGCCCGACAGCGTGGTGCTGTGGACGCGCCTGGTGACGGACCCCCAGGCGCCGGACGCCGGCATGCCGCCCGCGCCCGTGGCGGTGAGATGGGAGATCGCCGAGGACGAGGGGCTGAAGCGGATCGTCGGCCGTGGCGAGACGCTGGCGGTGGCCGAGGCCGGCCACGCGGTGCACATCGAGGCGTCGGGACTGAAGCCCGACCGCGACTACTGGTACCGCTTCTCGGCGGGCGGGCACGCCAGCGCCGTGGGCCGCACGCGCACCGCGCCCGCCTTCGACGCCGAGGTCAGCCGCCTGCGGATCGCCTACGGCTCCTGCCAGAAGTGGGAGTCCGGCTACTACGCCGCCCATCGGGCGCTGGCGGCCGAGCACCCGGACCTCGTCCTGTTCCTGGGCGACTACATCTATGAGAAGGCGGCCAGCAAGGACGCCCTGCGCCCGCATCCCGCCACCGACTGCCTGGACCTGGCGGGCTATCGCCAGCGCTATGCCTGGTACAAGGCCGACGCCGACCTGCAGGCCGCCCACGCCGCCGCGCCGTGGATGGTGACCTGGGACGACCACGAAGTCTCGAACGACTACGGCGGCGACCAGGACCGCAGCCCGACCCCGCCCGAGCTGTTCCTGAAGCGCCGGGCCGCCGCCTATCAGGCCTACTACGAGAACATGCCGCTGCGGCGCACGAGCCTCCCGGTGGGGCCGGACATGCGCCTCTATCGCGCCCTGCGGTGGGGCCGGCTGGCCCGCCTATCGCTGCTGGACGACCGCCAGCACCGCGACCGCCGCTCCTGCGACGAGGTCTCGAAGGGCAAGATGATCCCGGCGAGCTGCCCGGCCCGTTCCGACCCCGCCCGCTCGCTGCTGGGCGCCTCGCAGGAGGTCTGGCTGCAAGGCGAGCTGCGGTCCGCCGACGCCCGCTGGAACCTGCTGGGCCAGCAGACCCTGATGGCCGAGGTGATCTCGCCCGACGCCACCGTCAGCAACGACGGCTGGGACGGCTACGCCCAGACCCGCCGCCGCCTGCTGGAGGGCTGGCGCGACGCGAAGACCGCGAACCCGGTCGTGCTGGGCGGCGACGTGCACACCTTCTTCGCCGGCGACCTGCGCCTGACGCCGGACGACCGGCCCCTGGCCAGCGAGTTCGTCGGCGGCTCGATCACCTCGTTCGGCCGCTCGCGCGAGATCGTGAACGGGATGCTGACGCTGAATCCCGACCTCAAGTTCGGGGATGGCGACACCCGCGGCTACGGCCTTGTGGAAATCACGCCCGGGACCTGCGAGGTCACCTTCCGAGGGGTCGAGAACGCCCTGGTCCCGAACTCCCCGGTCCGGAACCTCGCGAAGTTCGTCGTCGAGGACGGCGAGGCCGGCCTGAAGCGCGCCTGAGGAGACGCCAGATGCACCGTCGGATGATCCTGGCCCTCGCCGCCGCGGCGACGCTGGCCGGCTGCGGCCAGTCCAAGGAGCCCGAACGGAAGGAGATCGTCTTCTCGATCCTTTCCGCCGAGAGCCAGGCCAGCGCCGAGAAGGACTGGGCGCCGTTCCTGGAGGACATGGGCAAGGCCCTGGGCCGGCCGGTGAAGGCCTACTACGGCTCGAACTACACCGCCCTGATCGAGGCGATGCGCTTCAAGCAGAGCGATCTCGGCTGGTTCACGAACCAGTCGGGCCTCGAAGCCGTGCGCCGGGCCGGCGGCCAGGTCTTCGCCCGCTCGGTCAACCCGACCGGGATCGACGGCTACGAGGCGGTGATCATCGTGAAGGCCGGCTCGGGCCTGACGCTCGAGAAGATCCTCGCCTGCGACAAGAGCCTGAACTTCGGCATGGGCGACCCGAAGTCCACGTCGGGCACCCTGGCGCCGATGACCTACCTCTTCGCGCCGCGCAAGATCGATCCCTCGAGCTGCTTCAAGACCGTGCGCTCGGCGAACCACGAGACGAACCTGTTCTCGGTGGCCGGCGGCCTGCTGGACGCGGCGACCAACAACACCGCCTCCATGGACCGGCTGCGGCTGCTGAACACCGACGTGGCCAAGCGCACCCTGTCGAACGTCGAGATCGTCTGGCGCTCGCCCCGCATTCCCGAGGATCCGCTGGTCTGGCGCAAGGACCTCGACCCCAAGCTGAAGAAGCAGATCACCGACTTCATGTTCAGCTATGGCGTCGGCGACACGCCCGAGGCGGCGCGGCAGCGGGCGATCCTGGAGCAGATCCAGACCAAGCCCTTCGTGACCGCCGACGACAGCCACCTGATTCCGGTTCGCGAGATGGAGGCCACCGGCCAGCTCATCGAGGCGCGCAACCGCGGCGACGCCGCCGCCATCGCCAAGGCCGAGGCGGCGCTGGCCCAGGTCAAGGCGGATCGGGCGGCGCTGCCGGCCTCCTGACCTATTCGTCGTTCCGCAGCAGGAAGTGGCCGGTCATGCCGGCCACGGGCTTGGCGCGGGTTTCCTGCCAGGCCTCGACCTGCACATTGGCGACGCGGCGGCCCAGCTTGCGCACCGTGGCGCGGGCGTACATGTCGCGCGGCGCGGCCGAGCGCAGGTACTCGATGGTGATGTCGATGGTCTTGGGGATGCGGCTCCCCGGGCGGGCCAGCGAGATCTGGGCCAGGGCCGTCATCTCCATGAACGCGCCCGTGACCCCGCCGTGCAGCGCCGGCAGCATCGGGTTGCCTATCAGGTGCTGGGCGAACGGCAGGACCGCCGTCATCTCGTCGCCGGCCAGCTCGACCCGCATGCCGAGGACGCGGATGTACGGGATGCGGGCGAGGAAGGCCTCGAGGGTCTGGAACTGGTCTTCCATGGTCAGCCGCGCGGATTGAGCATGAACGCCGCCTGGGCCGTGGCCACCGGATCGTCCGGGCTGACGTCCCAGGCCTGGGCGCGGACGAAACCGATCGAGCGGGTCAGGCGATAGCAGTGCGCCTCGGCGGTGACGCCCGTCTTCGGAGCCGCCGGCCGCAGGTAGTCGATGCGCAGGTCCAGCGTGGCGATCGGGGTCGCCTCCGCCATCGCCGAGTTGATGGCCAGGCCGCAGGTATGGTCGATCAGGGCGGTGACCACGCCCGAGGCGATGACCCCCGTGTCGGGATCGCCGACCAGGTCTTCGCGCCAGGGCGCCTGCATGCTGCCGCGTCCCTTGCCGAGCTCCACCAGGCTCAGGCCCAGCGCCGCGGCGTGGGGCACCAGCATGGTCATCCGGTCGGGCAGCGGCGCGGTGTCGTAATTGTCGGACATGCCGCTGGGTAGGGACCTGACCTGCAGGGAAGTCAACTGGCGGGGCCGCCGATGCGGGCTGGGCGGAGCCTTCTCCGGGCCCCTACATTGACGTCACATGATCCGACCCCAGGACCTGCTCTGTCCGAAGCCCGAGGGCCTCTACTGCGCCCCCGGCGACTTCTACGTCGACCCGGTCAGGCCCGTGCCGCGGGCGGTGGTGACGCATGGCCACTCCGATCACGCCCGCGCGGGTCACGGCGCCGTGCTGGCGACGCCCGAGACCCTGGACATCATGGGCGAGCGCTATGGCGCGGGCTTCGCGGCCTCCACCCAGGCGGCGGCCTATGGCGAGGCGGTGGCGCGCGACGACGTGGAGGTGACGCTGGTTCCCGCCGGCCACGTGCTGGGCTCGGCCCAGGCGGTGGTGCGCTGGAAGGGCCTGACCATGGTCGTCAGCGGCGACTACAAGCGCCGCCGGGACCCGACCTGCCCGGCCTTCGAGCCGGTCCCCTGCGACGTCTTCATCAGCGAGGCCACCTTCGGCCTGCCGGTGTTCCGCCATCCGGACGACCGCGAGGAGATCGCCCGCCTGCTGCGCTCGGTGGCCCAGTTCCCGGAGCGCAGCCACATCGTCGGCGCCTACGCCCTGGGCAAGGCGCAGCGGATCATCCGGCTGCTGCGCGAGGCGGGGTGGGACCGGACCATCCATGTCCACGGCGCGCTGGAGCGGCTGAACGCCCTCTACGCGCGCCATGGCGTCGACCTCGGCCCGCTGGCCCCGGCCACCACGGCCAACAAGCGGGAGTTCGCCGGCCAGATCATCATAGCCCCGCCCTCGGCCATGCAGGACCGCTGGAGCCGCCGCTTCCCCGACCCCGTGGCCGCCTTCGCCTCGGGCTGGATGCAGATCCGCGCCCGCGCCCGCCAGCGCGGCGTCGAGCTGCCGCTGGTGATCTCCGACCACGCCGACTGGGACGAACTGACCGCGACGGTCGACGAACTGCGCCCCGGCGAACTCTGGATCACCCACGGCCGCGAGGAAGCCCTGGCCCGCTGGGCCCAGCTCCACGACATCCCCGCCCGCGCCCTGGCGCTGGTGGGCTACGAGGACGAGGAGGAGTAGGGGGCGGATTCCTCGATCTCTCCACAGATCCTGCAAGTCCGCGATCACGGACGTGTTACCTTCGCCTTGGGTGCGGAGGATGCGTTATGCGGCGTGCGGTTGTGGTTGCGGTGCTGGCCTCGTCCCTGGCTGCTTGCCAGAAGTCGGACTACGAGGTTGAGAGGGACCTTAGCCGTTACGCGGGGGTCGCCCGCGCACCTGCGGCCGATGCGGCTGCGCCCGCCGCCGACGCGGGCGGCGCAGGCGAGCCGGGTGGGAGCGAGCCGGCGTCGGCGCCTGTCGCGGCCGGCGCCCCGATGCTCGCCTATGCCTATGCATACGTCCTCTCGCTCCCCTCCCCGCGGGTGGATGAGGTGAGACGACGGCACGAGGCCGCCTGCACCGGGGCGGGCTACCGTGTCTGCCAGGTGGTCCGGACGTCCATCAGCGAGCGGAACAGCGACGACGCCAGTGGCGATCTCGTCCTCCGCGCCACACCCGCGTGGTTGAAGCGCTTTCAGGACGGCCTGGCCGGCGATGCGAAGGGCGTCGGCGGAAAGCTCCTGCACAGTGAAGTCACGTCCGAAGATCTCTCGCGCGAGATCGTCGACACCTCGGCCCGGTTGAAGGCCAAGATCGTCCTGCGCGATCGGCTTCAAGCCCTGCTCGCGAGCCGCCCGGGCAAGGTCGCCGATCTGTTGGATGTCGAACGGGAGCTGGCGCGCGTGCAGGGCGAGATTGACTCCACCCAATCGCAGCTCGCGGTCATGCAAGCGCGCGTCTCCATGTCGGAGGTCACCATCGACTACCAGTCCATGGGCATTCTGGCTCCAACCGGGCCGTGGTCGCCGGTGGCGCGCTCGATCAACGATTTCGTGGAGATCCTGGCTCAGAGCTTCGCGGCGTTCATCCGACTGATCGCCTGGCTTGCGCCTTGGGCGCTGCTGGTGGCCCCTGGGTTGTGGCTGTTTCGCAAGCGCCTTCCAAAGCTGCGTTGGCCTCGCATCAAGGCCGCGCGGGGAAAGCCTCCGGAGGCTGCCACGTGAGCGTCGCCGATCCGCCCGCCAACTGGTGGGAGCACTCACAGCCCACCCCCGGACCTGACGCCGGCGTTTGGCTTCGGTATAGGCGAGGGATTCAGCCTGACCAGCGCCGCTGCAGGTGTCAGGGTCCGATTTTCGTGGTGGGACAGTCCCGGCGAAGCCCGCGAACTCGTCGCGTGGCTCAAGGGGGCCGAAGACGGCGATACCTTTGGAGACCTGGACCAGGGCTGGCAGATCGATGTCCTGCTGAAGGACGATCGATTCCATTTTCTGGATCGCGACTTCGACACGGGCGAAGTCCTTGCCAACGTGGCGGCGCCTCGAATCCCATTCCTCACGGCCCTGTCGGCCGCTGAGGAACCAAAGCAGGGATGATACCGTCTGACACTTGAATGCGCGCCTTCGCCGAACTTCTCGACCGCCTGGCGCTGACGCCGTCGCGCAACGCCAAGCTCACCCTGGTCCGCGACTACCTGCGCGCGACGCCCGATCCGGACCGCGGCTGGGCGCTGGCGGCGCTGACCGGGGACCTGACGTTCGACGCGGCCAAGCCCGCCTTCATCCGCAAGGCGGTGGAGGCGCGGATGGACGCCCAGCTCTTCGCCTGGTCCTACGACTATGTGGGCGATCTGGCCGAGGCGGTGTCGCTGGTCTGGCCCCGGCGGCCGGGCGCCAACCGCGAGCCCGAGCTGTCGGAAGTCATCGAGGGCCTCAGGACCGCCTCGCGCGCCGAGGTCCAGCGGCTGATCGAGGGCTGGCTCGACGCCATGCCCGAGGCGCGCGAGCGGTGGGCCCTGCTGAAGCTGGTCACCGGCGCGCTGCGCGTGGGCCTCTCCGCCCGGCTGGCCAAGCAGGCGGCCGCCGACATGGGCGGCGTGGCCGTGGCCGAGGTCGAGGAACTGTGGCACGCGCTGCACCCGCCGTACGAAGACCTGTTCGCCTGGCTGGAGGGGCGTTCGGAGAAGCCCTCGTCCGAGAACCCCGCCCGCTTCCGGCCCGCCATGCTGGCCCAGGCGATCGACGAGGCGGTCGATTTCGCGAAACTGGACCCCGCCGACTACGCCGCCGAGTGGAAGTGGGACGGCATCCGCGTGCAGGCGGCGCACGAGGGCGGGGTGCGGCGGCTCTACACCCGCACCGGCGACGATATCTCGCGCACCTTCCCCGACATCCTGGACGCCCTGGACGACGACGGGGTGATCGACGGCGAGCTGCTGGTGATCCGCGACGGCCAGGTCGCGAGCTTCGCCGACCTGCAGCAGCGCCTGAACCGCAAGAGCGTCGATGCGAAGCTGATGGCGGCCTTTCCCGCCGCGATCCGCGCCTACGACCTGCTGCAGGAAGGCGGCGACGACCTCCGCACCCTGCCCTTCGTCGAGCGCCGCCGGCGCCTCGAGGCGTTCGTGGCGCGGCAGGCCAGTCCACGCATCGACCTGTCGCCGGTGCAGCCGTTCGCGACCTGGGCCGAGCTGGCCGAGCTGCGCGCGAGCCCGCCGGCGGGCGATCCGCAGATCGCCGAGGGCCTGATGCTCAAGCGGTGGGACTCGATCTACGAGGCCGGCCGGCCGAAGGGGCCGTGGTTCAAGTGGAAGCGCGACCCGTTCCTGGTCGATGCTGTGCTGATGTACGCCCAGCGCGGGCACGGCAAGCGGTCGAGCTACTATTCGGACTACACCTTCGGCGTCTGGCTGACGGACGACGCCGGCCAGCGGGCGCTGACGCCGGTCGGCAAGGCCTACTTCGGCTTCACCGACGAGGAGCTGCTGCGGATCGACAAGTTCGTCCGCGACAACACCCTCGACCGCTTCGGGCCGGTCCGCAGCGTGCGGGCCGAGCCGCACCACGGCCTGGTCTTCGAGGTGGCGTTCGAGGGCCTCCAGCGCAGCTCCCGCCACAAGTCAGGGGTGGCCATGCGCTTCCCGCGCATCAACCGCATCCGCTGGGACAAGCCGCCCGGCGAGGCGGACGAGATCGGCTACCTGGAGCGCCTGCTGGAGCGGATGGAAGGTCGCTAGAGCCTTTCCCGTTCAGACGGAATCGTTTGAACGGGATGAAAAGGCTCTAACTCAAAGGTTTGAGCGCGTTCTGATCGCAAAACCGGTTTCCACTTTTGCGGAACGCGCTCTAGCTCGGAAGCAGGGCTTCCTTCTCGAGGAACGCCATCAGGTCGCCCCCCTCGAACAGCGCCGCGCGGACGCCGGCCCGGAGCGCCGCCTCCAGGTCGGAGGGCTTGTCGCCGATCATCAGCGAGGCCTCGCGGTCGATCGGCCACTCCTGCATCGCCAGCAGCAGCATCCCGGGGTTCGGCTTTCGCAGCGGCGGGTCGGGGTGGCGATAGGCCTCCACCGGCGCCTCGGGGTGCTGGGGCGCGTGGTAGAAGGCGTCGATCCGCGCGCCAGCCTCGGCCAGGTCGGCCTGCATCCGGCGGTGCAGCTCGTGGACGTCGTCCTCGGCGTAGTAGCCGCGCCCGACCCCCGACTGGTTCGTCACCACGATCACCAGCCAGCCGGCCCGGTTGAAGGTCGCGATCGTTTCCTTCGCGCCGGGGATCCAGCGGAAGTCGTCCCAGCGGTAGACGTAGCCCAGGTCCTCGTTGAGCACGCCGTCGCGGTCGAGGAACAGGGCGGGTCGAAGGGGAGGCGACGCAGGCACGGGCCGGATCATAACGCCGCCCTCGCGCCGGTGCGGCCTTTTTTGCGGCGCACAAGCGTGGCGTTGCCCCGTGGGCGCGCGGTCGTTAGGTTGCCCGGCCTTTCGGAAGACCCCTTCGCGCCCATGACCCTCACCTTCGACGACATCCTCGCGGCTCAAGGTCGGCTGAAGGGGCATATCGAGCGGACGCCCTGTCGCCACTCGCGGACCCTGTCCGAGATCACGGGCGCCGAGGTGTGGGTGAAGTTCGAGAACCTGCAGTTCACGGCGGCCTACAAGGAGCGCGGCGCGCTCAACAAGCTGCTCCAGCTGGGCGAGAACGTCCGCAGCCGGGGCGTCATCGCGGCCAGCGCCGGCAACCACGCCCAGGGTCTCGCCTACCACGCCGCGCGCCTCGGCATCCCCGTGACGATCGTGATGCCCAAGGGCACGCCGTTCGTGAAGGTCCAGCAGACCCGCGCCCACGGCGCCGAGGTGGTGATCGAGGGCGAGGGCTACGACGACGCGTCGGGGGTGGCCAAGCGCCTGTGCGAGGAACGCGAGCTCACCTTCATCCACCCGTTCGACGACCTGGACGTCATGGCCGGCCAGGGCACGGTGGCGCTGGAGATGCTGGAGGACGTGCCGGACCTGGACGTCCTGCCGATCCCGATCGGCGGCGGCGGGCTGATCGCCGGCATGGCCACGGCCGCCAAGCACATCAAGAAGGACATCCGCATCGTCGGGCTGGAGCCGGCGATGTTCCCCTCGTTCACCGCCAAGATGCGCGGCGTGCGCACGGCCCAGACCAACGGCGCCTCCACCATCGCCGAGGGCATCGCGGTGAAGGAGGTCGGCGCCAACACCTACGCCATCGCCCGGCCGCTGATCGACGAGGTGCTGCTGATCGAGGAGCCGCACTTCGAGCGCGGCATCGCCCTCTACTGCAACGTCGAGAAGACGGTGGCCGAGGGGGCGGGGGCCGCCTCCCTGGCGGGCCTGCTGGCCTACCCCGAGCGGTTCCGCGGCAAGAAGTGCGGCCTCGTCATCACCGGCGGCAATATCGACACCCGGCTGCTGGCCTCGGTGCTGACGCGCGAGCTGGTGCGCGAGAGCCGGATCGTATCCTTGCGGATCATCGGCGACGACCGGCCGGGCCTGCTGGCCAACGTCTCGATGATCATCGGCCAGATGGGCGCCAACATCATCGAGGTGGCGCACAACCGCCTGGCCCTGGACGTGCCGGCCAAGGGCGCGGAGTTCGACGTCATGATCGAGACCCGCGACGCCCAGCACACCCAGGAGGTCATGGACGCCCTGCGCGACCGGGGCTATCCGCCCCGCGTGGTCTGAAGACGAGGTTCCCCGTGAAGCGTTTCGCCGTTCTGGCTGTCGCCGCCCTGGCGCTCGCCGCCTGCCAGCCGAAGGGCAAGGAGTCGGTCGTCGATCCGGCCAGCCAGCCCGCCTCCGAGCAGAGCAAGGCCTTCATGGCCAAGGCCGCGAAGGAGGAGGGCGTGAAGGTCCTGCCCTCGGGCCTGGCCTACAAGGTGGTGCGCGCCGGCCCCGAGGGCGGGCTGAAGCCGCAGCTCTCGGACGAGGTGAAGGTCCACTACGAGGGCAAGCTGGAGGACGGCACGGTCTTCGACTCCTCGTACGAGCGGGGCCAGCCGGCGGCCATGCCGCTGAACGGCCTGATCCCGGGCTGGCAGGAGGCGCTGCAGCTCATGCGACCGGGCGACGAGTGGATCCTCTACGTGCCCTCCAACCTCGGCTACGGCGAGATGGGCGCGGGCCAGATCCCGCCCGGCGCGCCGCTGATCTTCCGGATCGAGCTGATCGACGTCCTGCCGGGGCCGGGCCGGATCCAGCAGGGCTGAGCCCCGCGTGACCGTCCCGACCGTCTTCGTGGTGACCCTGGAGGCGGTGGAGGCGGACGGCCAGCCGGCGCTCACGGTGCTGGCCTTCGCCCGCGCCGACGAGGAAGCGGCCGCGGGCCGGGTGGCGGTGGCCGAACTCGAGCGGCTCGACTGGCGCGACATCCGGATCCTGCGGGCGGGCGAGGTGACCAACCCCGACGCGCTGCCCGACGATTTCCGCGACGCCATGGCCCACGCCCTGACCTGGGGGTGCGGCCTGATCATCTACGACGAGCCCTGAACGCGCCTGCGGGTTTGCGACCGGCGCCGGGCGGTCTAAGCCTTGCGGATGACGACCGACCTCTATCCCGCCGCGCGTGATCTCCTGGCCAGACTGGTCTCGTTCGACACCACCTCGCGGGACTCCAACCTGGCCCTGGTCGAGTGGGTGGAAGCCTACCTCGACGGTCTCGGCGTCCCGCACCGGCGCGTCCCCAACGCCGACGGGACCAAGTCCAACCTGCTGGCCACCATCGGCCCGATGGCCGAGGGCGGGGTCGTGCTGTCGGGTCACACCGACGTGGTGCCCGTCGACGGCCAGCCGTGGAGCAGCGACCCGTTCGCCGTGACCGAGCGGGACGGCCGCCTCTACGGCCGCGGGACCTGCGACATGAAGGGGTTTCTCGCCCTCGCCCTGGCCGCCGCGCCGGAACTGGCGAAGACCGCGCGTCGCCCAGTCCACCTCGCCTTCTCGTACGACGAGGAGATCGGGTGCCTGGGGGCGCCGCGGCTCATCGAGGTGATCCGCCGCGAGCTGCCTGCGCCGATGGCGGTGGTGGTGGGCGAGCCGACCAACATGGAGGCCGTCAACGGCCACAAGGGCATCGCCACCTTCCACGTCACCGTCACGGGCCGCGAGGCCCACTCCAGCCAGACGCACCTGGGCGTGTCGGCGGTGATGGAGGCGGTGAAGCTGATGGCCTCGCTGAACGCCCTCTCCGCCGGCCTGGAGGCCCGCGCCGATCCGGACTCGCCGTTCATGCCCAAGGGGCCGACCCTGACCATCGGCATGGTCCACGGCGGCACGGCCCACAACATCCTGGCCCGGGAGTGCGCGTTCGTCTTCGACCTGCGCTGCCCGGCGCCGCACACCCCCGACGCGATCATCCAGCCCTTCCTGCGCGAGGCCGAGGCGCTGGACCGCGAGCTCAAGGCCCGGGCGCCCGAGGCCGGAGTGGTGGTGGAGATGCGCACCAACGTGCCGCCCTTCGCCCCCGAGCCGGGCGGCGCGGCCGAGGCCTTCGCCCGCCGCCTCGCCGGCGACAACGGCCCGCCGCGAGTGGTGGCCTATGCCGCCGAGGCGGGTCAGTTCCAGGGCGCGGGCTTCTCCACCGTCATCTGCGGGCCCGGCGACATCGCCCAGGCGCACCAGCCCGACGAGTATGTCGAGGTCTCGCAGATGCAGCGCGGCGCCCAGTTCATGCGCCGCCTGATCGAGTGGGCGGCGGAGGGCTGAGCCTCACCGCCGGAGCGGCCGGATCACCGGCCGCCGGCCGGAGAGGTCCTTGGGGTTCCAGGTCATGGCCGCCGCGATCCGGGCGAACGAGGCCTTGCGCCGCGCCTGCACGCGGCGCCGCGAGCGGAACTGGGCCGGCGCCCCGGCGAAGGCCGCCCGCACCGCCCTGGCGATCAGCCGGATGTGCGGCCGGTTCTCCCGGCGCAGGTAGATCAGCGCCAGCGCCATCAGGTGCAGCGGCACGACCAGCGGCAGCAGCGGCCAGGGCGTGTTCTTGAACAGCACCCAGAACCGGTTGCGCGTGCCGTGGAACACCGCGAACTCCGACTTGCGCCCGCCCGACGAGGCCGAGCCCACGTGCTGGATCGTCGCCGTCGGGACCAGCAGGGTCGGCTCGTCGGCGAGCTGCAGGCGATAGCCCAGGTCCACGTCCTCGCCGTAGCAGAAGAACGACTCGTCGAACCCGCCGAGGTCCAGGAACAGCCGCCGGTCGATCATCATCGCCGCGCCGCAGGGGCTGAACACCTCGCCCTCGCGCGCCTGCCCGTCGTCGCGGTTGAGATAGCCGCCGCGATAGGGGATGCCGGCGATGCTCATCACGTCGCCCAGGCCGTCCAGCAGCCCCGGCGCGTCGGCCGCCATCTGGCGCGAGGTGAAGGCCCGCACCTGCGGATGCCGGGCGGCGGCGGCCATCAGCTCGGCCAGCCAGTCCGGCTCGGCGTAGGCGTCGGGGTTCAGCAACACGTACCAGCGGCCGCGCCCTTCCCGGGCGCCCTGGTTGCCCGCGCCGGTGAAGCCCAGGTTCGTCGCGTTGCGGATCAGCCGGGCCCAGGGGAACTCGCCGGCGATGGCGGCGTCGCCGGGATCGGGCGAGGCGTTGTCGATCACCAGGGTCTCGAAGTCGCGGAAGGTCTGGGCGCCCAGGTGCTCCAGGCACGCCCGCAGGGTCGGCCCGGAGTTGTAGGCGATCACGCAGACGGTCGCCGCCGGTTGTTCGCCCTTGTCATCGCTGCTGCCCTGCGCCATGCGACGGCTTCATCCGTTCGAACTGGTAGCCCATGACGACGATCACCCCGCTCGCCATCCCCGACGTCCTGCTTATCACGCCGAAGCGGCACGGCGATGCCCGCGGATGGTTCTCCGAGACGTGGAGCGAAAAGGCCCTGGCCGGCACGGTGGCCCAGACCACCTTCGTCCAGGACAACCAGGCCTTCAGCGCCGCCAAGGGGGTCCTGCGCGGCCTGCATTTCCAGAAGCCGCCCTATGCCCAGGGCAAGCTGATCCGGGCGCTGCGGGGCGCGGTCTACGACGTGGCCGTCGACATCCGGCGCAACTCCCCGACCTTCGGCCAGTGGGTGGCGGCCGAGCTGACCGCCGAGGGCGGCGAACAGCTCTGGGTCCCGCGCGGTTTCGCCCACGGCTACTGCACCATCACCCCGGACTGCGAGATCTTCTACAAGGTCGACAACGTCTACGCCCCCGACCAGGAGGGCGGCGTGATCTGGAACGATCCCGACCTCGGCATCCCCTGGCCGCTCGACGGCGAGCCCTTGCTGTCGGCCAAGGACCAGGTGCTGCCCAGGCTCAAGGACCTGGGCGAGATCTTCTAGGCCTCCCACTCGGACTGGACGTACCGGTCGGTTTCACCGGCGCTCTGCTCGCCACGCAGCGCCGCGAACGCCGGCGGCTCCAGCAGCCGCGACAGCGCCCAGACGGCCGCCCCGCGCACCAGCGGCGAGGCGTCGTCCAGCAGCCGCTCGGCCTCGGCGGCCAGGTCCGCCCGCCCCGAGTTGCCGATGGCGTAGAGCACGTTGCGGACGAAGCGGTCGCGGCCGATCCGCTTGACCGGCGTCTTGCGGAACAGCTCGCGGAAGGCCGCATCGTCCAGGCGCGCCAGGTCCGCCAGGGCGGGGGCCTGCAACTCGGCCCGCGCCGCCAGCTTCTGCTCCCGCGCGGCGCTGGCGAACTTGTTCCAGGGGCAGACCGCTAGACAGTCGTCGCAGCCGTAGATGCGGTTGCCCAGCATCTGCCGGAACTCGCGCGGGATCGGCCCCTTCAGCTCGATGGTCAGGTACGAGATGCAGCGGCGCGCATCCAGCTGGTACGGCGCCGGGAAGGCGTTCGTCGGGCAGACGTCGAGGCAGGCGTGGCACGAACCGCACCCGCCCGCCTCGGCCGGGTCGGGCGCCAGCTCCAGGGTCGTCAGGATCGCGCCCAGGAACAGCCAGGAGCCGAACGCCCGGCTGACCAGGTTGGTGTGCTTGCCCTGCCAGCCCAGGCCGGCCCGCTCGGCCAGCGGCTTCTCCATCAGCGGCGCGGTGTCGACGAACACCTTCAGCTCGCCGCCGAACGTCCCCTGCAGCCAGCGGGCCAGGGCCTTCAGCCGCGCCTTGATGAGCTCGTGGTAGTCGTCGCCCTGGGCGTAGACGCTGATCGCCGCGCCGCCCGGATCGGCCAGCGCCTCCAGCGGGTCGTGCTCGGGGCCATAGTTGACGCCCAGCATGATGGCCGAGCGGGCGCCCTCCCACATGGCGCGGGGGTGGCGGCGCCGCGCCAGCGTCTCGGCCATCCAGCCCATCTCGCCGTGGCGGCCGGCGGCCACGAAGGCTTCCAGCCGCCCGGCGGCGGGCCAGGCCTCGTCGATGTCGGTGAAGCGGCAGAGGTCGAAGCCGAGGGCCAGGGCCTCAGCGCGGATCAGCTCTTCGCGGTCAGAAGTCGAGGTCGTCATAATGCCCGGCCGGATGCAGGCCCGGCCAGCGGTCGGAGAGCAGCGGCCGGAACGCCGGCCGGGACTTCAGCTTCATGTACCACGTCTTGACCGCCGGGAACTCCCGCCACGGCATGTCGCCGAAATAGTCGATGACCGAGATGTGGGCCGCCGCGGCGAAGTCGGCGAACGACATCCGCTTGCCGGCCAGCCACTCGCGGGCCTGCAGCATGTCGTCGAGAATGAAGAGGTGATGCTTCAGCCCCTCGCGCCCCTGGCGCAGGTTGGCGATGTCGGGCGAGCCCAGGCCCAGCAGCCGCTTCTCGATCTTCTCGTGCAGGATGTAGCCCGAGGCCTCGAACTCGAACTTGCGCTCGAACCAGGTCAGCAGGCGGCGCGCCTCGGCCCGCTCGGCCGGATCGGGCGCCAGCAGCGGCGGGTCGGGATAGGCCTCTTCCAGGTGGTCGAGGATGGCGCGCAGCTCGCACAGCACCAGCGGCGGGCCGTCGGCCGGCTTCTCGACCAGCACCGGGACCATGCCCGAGGGGTTGAGGCGCGTCAGCTCCTTCGGCCGCTCCCAGTACCGGGTCGACACCTCCACGAACGGCAGCCGCTTTTCCCCCAGGGCCAGGCGCGCCTGGCGCGAGGCGGGGTCCAGCGGGAAGTGGTGGAGGGTGCGGTCGATGGTCATCGCGGTGCGGGGCGCGCGTCCTGGAGCGAATCGGGAAGCCTCCAACAGACGCCCGCAGCGTTAAGGGGGCGTTTACTGCGTGTGGTGCGCGGCCTCGGCGAACGCCCCGCCGTGCGGTTCCGCCCGCCCGCGCGGGTCGGCGTGGATCAGGATGTCGGCGGCCGGAAAGGCCTCCAGGATCCGCTTCTCGGCCGCCACGATGGCCTGGTGCGCGGCCTCCAGGGTCAGCTCGGGGTCGAGGTCCACGTGCATCTGCATGTGGATATAGGGGCCGGAGGCGCGGGTGCGCAGCTGGTGGACGTTGGCCAGCCGCCCGTCGGCCGTCACCAGCCGGACGATCTCGGCCCGGTCCTCCTCGGGCAGCTCCCGGTCCATCAGCTGGTTGGCCGCCTCGCGGAACACGCCGATGGCGCCCCACAGCAGCAGCGCCGCGATCACCAGGGCCGCCACCGCGTCGAGGCCGTTCAGGCCCAGCAGCGCCGAGGCCCCGATCCCGACCAGGGCCACGCCGTTGGACGCCAGGTCCGTGGCGTAGTGCGCCCGGTCCCCCGAGACCGCCACCGACGCGGTCTGCCGCAGCACCCGCGTCTGCGCCGCGATCAGCACCGCGGTCAGCACGGTCGACACGACCATGACCGCCACCGCCAGCCCTTCGCGCCGCAAGGGGTGCGGATCCAGGAAATCGCCGATCGCCTCGCGGGCGATCAGCGCCGCCGAGGCGAAGACCAGGCCGGCCTGCAGCAGGCTGGCGAAGGCCTCCGCCTTGCCGTGCCCGAACCGGTGCTCGGCGTCGGGCGGCGCGGCCGCGTAGCGGACGGCGAAGGCGGTGGCCATCGAGGCGATCAGGTCCAGCCCCGAGTCCGCCATCGACGCCAGCATGGCCGTCGACCCCGAGGCGATCCACGCCCCGAGCTTGATCGCCACGAGAACCGCCGCCGTCGCCACCGACAACAGGGTCACGCGCCGCGTCAGGGCGGTCGCTTCGGCGGAGGTCAGGCGCGGCTGGGTCATCGGCGCGAATGTAGCGGGGGCGCGGGCTTGAGCGAAGTGACGAGGTGTGTGGGGTGCACAACCGTCGCTGCCCCTGATGGAGGCGCTGTGGGACTGCTATGCGCCACTAGGAGACATTGGGATCAAGCCGGATACCGGACCTTCCCGACGATGGTCGAACGCGCGGATCGCCTGGGCGGCGAGGTAGAGCCTGTCGCGCGCGTCTGAGGCTGCATCGCCCTGAGTTCGCCCGACGACGGGTTGCCTGGCGCGTCCGCACCCACCTGGCTCACGCCAGCGACTAGTCCGCTCTCGGATCAGTCCTCCTCGACGTCGATTTCCTGCTCCGAGCGCTCGGCATCTGCCGAAATCGCAAGGCCGTATTGAGCGAGAAATGCCAGTTCCTGTCTGATCAGCTCGGCCTCACGAGCCTCGACAAACGCATCCAGGTTCTTGGCTTCGAGGGCACTCACAGCATCACCCAAGATGGCGTGCGTCGCCAGTGCCTCGCTGGCGTCGGAACAGTTCAGCAGGATGTCTCTAACGGCGCTGCCGTGGGTGCGCGGGAGCAGAATTCGGTTGGCTGGGCTTCGGCTCGCCCTAACCGAGGTCGATCGAAACACGTAAGGAAGATCTCGTCGATCAGGATCAGCCATCAACTGCGACCCATCAATCGCCTCGCCCGTAATTGGGTCGAGCAGCTGGCCGCGCGCGATCTGAACAAGGAGCATCGCGCGGATGCGGGCGGATCGGCGATCGAACGTCTTCGGAAATGGGCGGAGTGGGCGATCGATAAAGAAGGCTTCAAAGGCGGCCAAGTGCTCCGCGCTCCGATCGCTCCGGGCGTATGCCTCCATATGGGCGACGGCCCGCTCAATTTCGGAGGAGTTGGCGGACGCAAACCAGCCTTCAAATGAAGTTGCCCAAAACCACCGCGTCAGTGCGCGCTGGGTGGCTGGGTCGACTTCCATTTCAGTCTGAGCGGTAGCCCGATAGAATACGCCCAGAAGCAAGAGCTGAAGTGCGTAGGGCAAAAGCCGCCCGGTGCGGAAGCCGATGACGTCGTTGAGGAACCTCGCGGCTAAAATCAGGGAACTGCCTACCGGATCGACGCTGCTCTTGATTGCTTCGCGAGTAGCCACTTCACGTAGATTGTCGAAATTCGGCTTAGTGAAATTTCGGTCAGCGCCGTGCAGGAGGCTTTGCATGACGATGGTTCGGCTCACGTCCCCAAAGCCGTAAGGCTCCAGCCTTCCCAGGATCTCGTCGAGCGCATCCTCCAAGTTGAAATCGTCGTGGTATGTAAGGGCCACGGCCATCTGATCAGGAGTCATGGGACGGCCGCTGCGGTTGATCAGAGAAAAGATCGCGACCGCATCATCGACATTGCCGTCGCGCATGATCGTCAGCGCAATTCGATAGTCTCGAATTGCTCGCTGAACACCGTCCGCGCGATCAAGATAAGTGGCCTTCTTCGCCTCGCTGAGCGAACCGTCTGAGTCGATGGCGCGCGCGAACTTCACGAACTCGGCCGTCCGCAGAACCGACCTAAGGGGCAGAATCCTGGGATTCTCAAAATCCTCGGTCTGCCGCATCTGCAGAGCCTCTTCGGCTTCGAGATCGTACCCGATCCACCAATTGAGCCGATCGGGACTAATTCTTGAGGAAAGCGGGGGCGGCTCCTCCAGGCGCAGGACGCCGTAGAGGGTGGCCAAGCGCTGATGCCCATCCAGTACCAGTGAGATCCCACTCGCGGGCGGCCGCGGGGGAGCCGGCAATGGACCAATATGGTCCATGAGCCTAACGGGCACCTCGCGAGGTTCCCAGAATAGCAATGAACCGATCGGATAGCCTCGGAGGACGCTCTGGAAGAGCTCCCTCATCATTTGCGGCGTCCAGACATACGGGCGCTGGAAGCGCGGAATTTGGATGCGCCCGGAGTCGACCTCTCTCAAGAGAACATCGAGGGAGATAATGTCGGGCCGAGCGCTAGCTGCCGGTGCCTGCCCCTTAGTGTCCATCTTCCGCCCTTGTCAAAGGTGCCTCACTAGCAGGCCAATCAAGTTGTCTATCTCCGCGCGCTCACCGGCGGTTAGGTCTCCGCCTTCACCTGGTTCACAGCGATAGCCTGCTTCTACGTAGACGCTGGATAGCCTCTCGCCGAAACCGGGCGCCACCTGATCCCACAGATTTCCCGCTATGGTGCCGAAATGGTTCCTCTCATCGGCCGCTCGCCCTCCATCGGCAGTGAATGCAGCGAGCGATAGAGGGGCATTGGGCGGCGCGTTCGCTACAAAACCCTTCTTGATTGGAAAGTGAGCTCGCTGTTCGTCGGTAAGTTGGAAGAACGCATCGGCGCGGCTCTGCAATCCATCTGCCGCCATCCGACGGCGGAAATACTTTCGCGGTACGTAGTTCTCGATCGTTCTGGCTCTAAGCATATGGGTGAAGGCGACGCGATCGGTCAGAGCTTGGACGATCGCCGCATTCGGACTGTCCCCAGGGAAGCGCGCATCACTATCGAGCATTGCCCCACATCGATACTTCAAAGCGATGATCTCGTTGCCCGGCCGCGGCCACACACCCGCCGATAGTGCAGTGGCGGACTTGGCCAGTTGCCCCTTTCCTCCAGCATGCCGGAAAAGCAACCGGCCTGCGCGATAGGCCCGAATAACCTCGTCGCGGCCGGTCAGCCGAGCCATCCACAGTAGGAAACCACCGTCGGAGTGCTCGTCTTCCACGATCAAGTGAAACGGCTGAGTCATTATGGTCAGGCCGCCGAGCGGGTGAACACGGATGATCCCACCCGCTTCTGAGACTCCAGACTTTGCCGCCGTGTCGTCGAGCAACAGTGTGGTCGCATCGCTAGGCATGGCTCGCGAAGTTGCTTTGATCGACGCCTTCAGGATGTCGGCGATAGTCCGCCGAGCGCCGGTAGCGGCGGAGAGCCATGAACTCTGGAGGAGTTGCTTGGCATCCCTCGCGTCAAAGCTGAGCCTAAGCTCCACATTTTGGGCAAGCTCGGCAATCAGGTCGAGCAAGGGGTGCCAGCGCGCCTCACTGAGCACACCCGGAGTAGCGCGTATTTTCACCCCGCGTTTGCCTGTTCAGCGTCCAGGAGTTGGCCTGCATCCTTGAGCAGGATCAGGTCATTCAATGCCTCGTCGAAGACACCAACTGGCCACGCATCCGGGTTTCCATAACGATCCAGGTTGATCGTCCTCACCGGTTCGGCTTCGCCTTCATCTTCAGCTTGGTGGCCCACTGAGATGATCCGCACACTCGCAGGATGAATCGCTCCCTCCGCAACTCTTCGCCTCAGGCGCGTAACGAACTGTTCCGAGTGAGTTTCGCAGATGTAGACGACCCCGTGCTGGTCGGCTGCGATGTTGTCGACGAACAGATCAGCGACAGCACCGTGCGCAGCGGGATGCAGGTGGAGTTCGGGCTGTTCCACAATCGAGATGCTGCAGTCGAGCAGGCCTTGTCGTCTCGCGAGTGTCTGAACAGCGATCGGAAGAACCTGAGCGAAACCCGCGCCTGTCTCTGACAGGTCGACCTCAAGCCCCCGCGCCGGGTCATTCACCAGCAGGCGCGGAATGCCACCGTCCGTTTGAAGGACCACGCGATTTCCGCCGAGGGCACCGCCGAACCAATCCGCGACAAGCTCGATCAGTTCGCCCGAGCCCCGAATGGCATCGTCACCAAGGAGATCCAGGGCGCCCTCGCCGCGAGGGCCCAGGCTCCTGATACCCTGCCTGGCGACGCGCCCAGTCCAGCCATTCTCCGTTCGGAAGGGCCCTAAGTAGGCTGGTGTGCCCAAGGCCGCGTGAAACAGCGCGCGTGCAGCTGCCAGCGTGGACGAAGCGTCCGCCGATCCTTCTAGCGCAGTCGGAAAGAGGCCGGCCCATTCGACGTTTTTGACCTTCAAGGCATCACGGCCGTTGGTCGCCAAATTGAACTCGCCGTCCTCCTTCCCAATGTCTTCAGGCGTGGCCGCGCTCAATGAGAGGCGGGATTCGCCGTTCTCGATCAGCTCGAAGGATTCGAAGCCCACCGCATGTCGCTCAACGATGAGCCGCAGCGTGGATTTGAAGGCCCAAACGTCGGTGCCGTCCGAAATCTCCAGTCCCAGCATGAAGGGCTGTGCCGAGCGCTGGTGGACGAGGTCCTCGTACCTAGCCGCATGGCTGATCCCGCCCGCCATCAAGTTGACGGGCTCGTCGGCGTTACTCGCGAGCCCGCCGGCAAGCAGCACGGGAAGCCGGGTCAAGACGCTTTTGCCGCCGCCATTTTTGCCGATGACTATCGTGAGAGGGGCAAGTTGCAGCCGCACCTCATCTTTGAAAGCTCGGTACCGAGAGAACAGAAGTGCAGTTGGCCGCAAAATGAGCCCCTGAGATGATCAATGCTTCGACAGCTTGTACGCGCGGAGGCGAGTTTTCCAGCAAAGCTTGGGAAGCGAAATGAGATTGCGAGCGTAGGCATTGGCGGATGAGGCTTGTCGCCGAAGCGATAGGTGCGCCCGATGGTGAGCGCTCACCGGAACACCTATCGCCGACCTGAACCTGTATGGAGCGGCTGATGCTGACTCGCGGCGCTTCGAAAGGGGCCAGAGAGGCTAAGATGGAGGGCTAACTCCGGGAGCGGGCTCGTGTGTCGCCCTCCCGCAAACGGACCTCCCCACTTCACCTTCGAGTCAGAACTGCGCCTTTGATCGCAGGCGGTAAGGACGGTGCCGATCAGCAGACCTTCCGAACTTCGTCTTGGAGTCACCTCCAGACGACTCCATCCGATCCTGCCAGCGCGCGCCCCCGCCCCAACTCCCAACGCCCCGCTAGACCGCCCGCCCTCCAAACCCTCTAGTATGCCCCCCATGCTGGGGATGATCCTCAAATCGCCGCGCACGCCGCTGGTCGCCGAGG
>JADHED010000782.1_pt1 | contig 32454 bp, 29 predicted proteins | sample 8952041 | NCBI WGS metagenome assembly JADHED01 (sample SAMN16124423, study PRJNA663239) | bioreactor sludge metagenome | isolation source: sludge (control) | place: India:Bengaluru | collected 2018-09-08
GATGGTGCGCGCGTGGTGGGCCACCTGCTGGCCGGGGGCGTTGTCGTAGCGGTCTACGGCAATGGTTTCCACCCCCAGGCGCTGCAGCGCGATCAGCACTTCCTTGCCCAGCTCGCCCGAGCCCAGCAGCATGACTTTGGTGGCGTTGGAGGACAAGGGGGTTCCGAGGGTGGTCATGACGGTGCTGCTTTCGGCAAAGGTCTATAGGAAGGAATGCGGCCAACTTTAATGCAACCGGGCGCAGAACTTGCAATTCACCCACCATGCCCCCAACGCCCTCCGCTCGCGCCTCCCAAGGCGCCCCCACCGACTGGCACGCACAAGAGCTGCTGCTGATGCGCGAGGTCATGCGCCTCATCGGCCGCAGCCTGGCGCCCGGCTTGGTGCTGCGCGAGATGCTGCACCTGATGAGCGAGCTTCTGGGCCTGAACCGGGGACGGATCGTGCTGGTGGACGACGCGCCCACCGCCCCGACCGGCGCGCCGCGCACTGCCTCCATCCAGCACGCCTACGGCCTCACCCAGGCCGAGGTGCAGCGTGGGCGCTACGCCTGGGGGGAAGGCATCACCGGCCGGGTGTTGGCCACGGGGCAGCCCGCCATCGTGCAGGACATTGATGCCGAACCGCTGTTTCTGGCACGCGCGGTGGCGCGCAGCCAGCTGCCGCCCGAGACGGTGGCTTTCATTGCCCTGCCCATCGAGGTCAACAACGCACCCATCGGCGTGCTGGCCTGCCACCGCATCCGCAGCCGCCAGCGCCACCTGAACGACGACCTGGCGGTGCTGCGCGTGCTGGCCACGCTGGTGGGGCAGCTGCTGCAGCTCGAAGCCCTGGTGGCCGAGCAGACGCGGCAGCTGGAGGCGCGCAACGCCGTGCTGGCCAATGCGCTCAATACCAAAAGCGCGCGCTACGGGCTCATTGGCAGCTCGCCGCCACTGCTGCAGGCCTTGAGCGAGCTGGAGCGTGTGTCGCAAACCCAGGCCACCGTGCTGCTGCTGGGCCAGTCGGGCACGGGCAAGGAGCTGTTCGCACGCGCCGTGCACCTGGCCAGCGGGCGGCGCGACCGGCCCTTCATCAAGGTCAACTGCTCGGCCATTCCGGATGCGCTGTTCGAGTCTGAGCTGTTTGGCTATGAAAAAGGCGCATTCACCGGCGCCAGCACAGCCCGTGCGGGCTGGTTTGAGCAGGCCGACAGCGGCACCATATTTTTGGACGAGATTGGCGAGCTGCCGCTGGCCATGCAGTCCAAGCTGCTGCGCACGCTGCAAGAGGGCACGCTGGTGAGACTGGGCGGGCAGCGCGAGGTCAAGGTCAACGTGCGCCTGGTAGCTGCCACCCACCGCGACCTGGCGGCCGATGTGGAGTCCGGCCGCTTTCGGCAAGACCTGTACTACCGCCTGCACGTGATCCCGATCCACCTGCCCTCGCTGGCCGAGCGGCGCGAGGACATCCGCGCGCTGGCGCTGCACTTTGTGAGCCGCGCCAACCAGGCGCACCAGCGCAACGTGAACCTCTCGCCAGACGCGCTGGCGCGGCTGGAAGAACACCCCTGGCCCGGCAATATCCGCGAGCTGGGCAATGTGATCGAACGCCTGGTGCTGCTGACCAATGACACGCTGGTGGCGCGTGGCGAGCTGGACCGGTTTCTGCCCGCTGCGGCTGTGGTTTTGCCACCCGCACCGGCGCCCATTCAGCAGATTCAGGCCGAGATGCCGTCTACCCCTATCGCCGCAGCACCGCTGGTGCGCGACTACGCCTCGGCCCAGTCCCACAGCGTTCAGGTGCTGCAGGCCGCGCTGGTCGAACACCACGGCAACCAATCGCGCGCGGCGCAGAGCCTGGGGTTGACGCTCCGGCAGTTCGCTTACCGGCTGCGCAAAGCAGGCTTGAAGTGACGCCCAACACTGTGTCAACAATTTGTAGACACAGTGTTCAGCGTCCGCGTTGGACAGGCTGCGCTCTGGTGATAGTCGGCAAAAAATACTATCAAATCAATAGCTGTCAGCGCTTTACCAATAAGCGCTAGCAGCCTATTTCATTCAAATTTCTTTGCATTCCCAAGCTCTGGCACACCTGTTGCGATAAGGAGGGCAGGCATCCCGCCCACCACCGCACCGAAAGGTTTTCCATGAGCACCGTGACCGCTACCGCCTCCGACGCCGTCCTCATCTCGCCCACCCAGTTGTTGGCCCTGCAAGCCGCAGAGCCCGTGGTGCTGATCGACACCCGCGACGCCGACACCTACGCCCTGGGCCACATCCCCGGCGCGGTGAACCTGCGCGAGACATTCACCTACCTCGCCACCTCCACGCCCCAAGGCCTGCAGGAGCTGAAGGACACCTTTGCCGCGCACCTGGGCGCCATCGGCCTGTCGGGTGCGGAGACGGCGGTGTTCTATGAAGATGCGCTCAACAGCGGCTACGGCCAGTCGTGCCGGGGCTACTACCTGCTGACCTGGCTGGGCTACCCCAAGGTCAAGGTACTGAATGGCGGCTACTCGGCCTGGAAGGCGGCAGAGCTGCCCGTCTCTACCGAGGCCGTGGTGCCCACACCCGCCATCTTCCCCACCCAGCTGATCACCACCGATGTGATGCTGACCAAGGAAGATGTGATCGAGGCCCTGGGCACCGACACCGTGCTGCTGGACGTGCGCGATGTGGACGAGTGGATTGGCGACAGCTCCAGCCCCTACGGCAAGGACTTCGCGCCCCGTAAGGGCCGCCTGCCCGGCGCCAAGTGGCTGGAGTGGTATCGCTTCATGAAGCCCTCGCCCCAGGGCCCGGTCTTCAAATCGCCCGACGAAGTGCGCGCCGAATGCGCCACGGCCGGCATCAGCCCGGCGGACACGGTGTACCTGTATTGCTTCAAGGGCGCACGCGCGTCCAACACCTTCCTCGCGCTCAAGCAGGCGGGCTTTGCCGATGTGCGCATGTACTTCGGCTCGTGGAACGAATGGTCGCGCGACGACAAGCTGCCGATCGAAAGCGGGCTGCCGCTGGTCAAGTTCCCCAAAAAGCCTGCGCTGGCACTGGCGGCCTGAGCCCCGTGCGTTGTTGCAGCGGGCGTGGCCCGCTGCGAACCATGTCCTTCTTTTTTTCCATTCCCTTCTCTTTCTCCAAGGAACACCATGTCCACCGATCTGCTGGAACCCTCTGCCCCCACCACCACCGTGACCACCGTGCACACGCACCTGCGCCCCATCGACCGCGACGGGCTGATGGCCTTTGCCGACAAGGGCCGCAACAACCCTGCCAGCCGGGGCACCAACAAGGTCCATACGGTGATGGAGGGGCAGTACCGCTCGCTGAGCTATGTGGGCAACCATGCGCCGGTGGTGGTGGACGAGCCCCTGCACCTGTTCGGCCAGGACACGGCGCCCGCGCCCGGCGAAATCGTGCTGTCAGGCCTGGGCGGCTGCCTGGCCGTGGGCATCACGGCCGTGGCCACCTGGAAGCAGGTCAAGCTCAGCAAGATCGAGGTGTTCATGGAAGGCGACATCGGCAACCCTGCCGCCTGGGGTGCGGGTGGCGCATTGCAGAAGACGCCGCCGGAGATGGGCTTTCAGGCCATCCGCGTGAAGGTGCTGGTGGAAGGCGACGCGCCGCGCGAGGTGCTGGACGAGATCGTGCAGCACGCCAATTTCTACTCGCCCGTGGCCAACAGCATGCGCAACCCCATCCCGTTCGAGATCAGCCTCGCGGACTGAGGGCGACACACAAAACTCTTCTGGCGTCGTTGCCGCGTCTTGTCGTACTACTCGTACTGCCTGCGACGCAGCGCCTGGCCAGAACCGCTTCGCTGAGTTTTGTGTACCGCCCCGACCCGACCAACCGTTCCCCGCGCACCCAAGGAGCCCCATGAACCCCGCCGACCTCCCCCCCCAACTCCACCTGGACGGCGCCCTGCGGGGCGATGCGCTGCTGGCCGCCGTGCGCCAGATTGCCCAGGGCCCGCTGGCCGCGCAGGTGGAGGCGATTGACCGCACCGGCTACTACCCCTGCGCCGAGCTGCAACAACTGGCCGCCGTGGGCGCGATGAGTGCGCACCTGGACAGCACGGCCGGCCCGGCCGACTACGGCCTGGCCATCCGCGCCATGGCCGAGGCCTCGCGCGTGTGCGGCGCCACGGGCTTCATGATGTGGTGCCAGGCGGTGTGTGGGCTGTACCTGCAGCAATCGGGCAACCCCGCGCTGATGGGCGATGTGCTGCAGCGCCACGCCAGCGGCGCGGGCATGGGCGGCACGGCGTTGTCCAACCCCATGAAGAGCTACGCCCAGATCGAAAGCCTGCTGCTCAAGGCCACGCCAGTGGAGGGGGGTTACCTCATCAACGGCACCCTGCCCTGGGTGAGCAACCTCGGGCCCGACCACTACTGCGGCGCGATTGCGGCGGTGGTGGAGGCCGACGGTGCGGCCAGCCAGCGCGAGGTGATGTTCCTGCTGCGCTGCGACGCACCGGGCGTGGAAATGCGCGAATGCCCCAGCTTCTCCGCCATGGAGGGCACGGGCACCTATGCACTGCGGCTCAAGGACCATTTCATCGGCACGGCCGACACCATGGCCGACCCTACCCGCCCTTTCATCGCCCGCATCCGCGCGGCGTTTGTGATGCTGCAATGTGGCATGGCCGTGGGCATCACCCAGGGCGCCATCGACTCGATGTGGGCGGTGGAGGCCCAACTGGGCCATGTCAACCAGTTCCTGGAAGACCGGCCCGACGCGCTGCAGGCCGAGCTGGATGCACTGACTGCACGCGTCATGCAACTGGCCGAGACGCCGTTCGACACCCGTACGGACTTCTTCATCGATGTGCTGGACGCCCGCGCCCACGGCGCGGAGCTGTGCCTGCGCGCCGCCCAGTCCGCCCTGATGCACCAGGGTGCACGCGGCTACCTGATGAGTTCGGACGTGCAGCGGCGCGTGCGCGAGTCGCACTTTGTGGCCATCGTCACGCCCGCCATCAAGCACCTGCGCAAAGAGATCGCCCGGCTCAGCACCGAGGAGATGCCAGCATGACGCCCGCCACAACCACCACCACGCCGTCGGCAGTCAACGCCTTCGCGTTGAGCGCCGCCTCGCAGGCCGTCTACGACGCGTTGGCCGACGCAGCAACACAGGCGCCCTGGCAAAGCTACATCTGCAACGCCTGCGGCTACGTCTACCACGAGGCCGACGGCGACCCCGATGGAGGGTTGCCACCCGGCACACGGCTGGCAGACATTCCGGACGACTGGGCCTGCCCCCTGTGCGGGGTGACCAAGGCCGACTTTTCTCCGTACGAAGCCCCCACGCTGGAGGCACTGCGGGCGCAAGCCAGCGCAGCGCCCCCGACCATCCGCCAGCGGGGCGAACCAGGCGTGGTCATCGTCGGCGCGGGCCGCGCAGGCTGGCAGCTAGCCGAAACCCTGCGCCTGCACAGTGCCACGCTGCCCATCACCCTGGTGACGGCCTGCGCGGGCGACCGGTACGACAAGCCTTTGCTGTCGGTGGCCATGGCACGCCAGCTGGACCCGCTGGCGCTGGTGTCCGAAACCGGCCGCGATGCGGCGTTGCGGCTGGGCGTCACCCTGCTGGCCCACACCCATGCCGTGCGCATCTGCGCCGACACCCGCCAATTGCGCACCACGCGGGGCGTGTTGCGCTACGGCCACCTGGTGCTGGCCCATGGTGCGCAGGCCGCCTTGCCGCCGGGCTTACACGCCAGTCTGTGCTGGCGCGTCAACCACCTGGACGCCTACCAGCGCCTGCGCCAGCACCTGGGCGACCAGCCCAAGGACGTGCTCATCATCGGCGCGGGCCTGATCGGCAGCGAGCTGGCCAACGACCTGGCCCTGGGCGGCCACCGCATCACGCTGCTGGACACCGCAGCCGAACCGCTGGCGCGCTGGCACGACCAGCAGGCAGGGCTACAGCTGCTGGAGGCGTGGAAGGACCTGTCCATCCGCTTTGAAGGTGGGCTGCAAGTGGAGCAGGTGGAGCGCGTGGGCCCACGCTACCGCGTCACCACCACGAGCGGGCGGCGCTTTGCAGCCGACGAAGTGGTGGTGGCTGCAGGTCTGCTGCCCCCCCAGCGCCTGGCGCAAAGTGCCGGGCTCGATTGGGCCCAGGGCATTGCGGTGGACGCAGGCACGCTGCAAACCAGCGTACCCCGCATCCATGCGCTGGGCGATTGCATCAGCATCGACGGGCAGTGCAGCCGCTATATCGAACCGATTGCCCGGCAGGCGCGCACTCTGGCAGCCGCCATCCTGGACCAGCCGGCGGCCCGCTATGAGCACCGGGCGGCGGTGGTGCGCGTCAAGACCACCAGCCGGCCGTTGACCCTGCATTGAGGCAGCCTCCGCCGAGGCGGCGGCCCTGCCCGAGCAGGTATCGGAAAATTTTTTGCATCTCCTGCATCCAAACGGCGTTTTCGTGGGTAGTACTTCCAGCAGCGCAACTTGCTGCTGTCCTATCAACCCATAGACCAGAGAGAAACGCCATGACCAACCACACGTCCAAGACCTCCCGCCTGCTCCCCCTGACGGGTGCCGTTGCCGCCGCCGTGCTGCTGAGCGCCTGCGGCTCGATGATGTCGTCGCCTTCCAAATCCATGTATTCGCAGGACAGCCTGCCCGACAGCATCAAGGTACCGGCTGGCAACAAGGTGGCCATGGAAACCGTGGGCGTGGGCGAGATCACCTACGAATGCCGCGACAAGGCCAACATGCCGGGCCAGACCGAATGGGTGTTCGTGGGTCCCAAGGCCGTGCTGAATGACCGCAGCGGCAAACAAGTAGGCACCTACTACGGCCCGCCCGCCACCTGGGAATCGAACGACGGTTCCAAGCTCACGGCCACCCAGCTGGCCGTGGCGCCATCGGGCACGGGCAACCTGCCCTACCAGCTCGTCAAGGCCAACCCCGCCATGGGCTCCGGCGCCATGACGGGCGTGACCTTCATCCAGCGCGTGGCCTTGAAGGGCGGCGTTGCACCGGCTGCCGCCTGCACCACCGCCAACAAGGGCGAGCGCCAGATCGTGAAGTACCAGGCCGACTACATCTTCTGGAAGGCCGCGTAAACCACGCACACCCAATCCCCTGCCCGGCGGGGGCTACCGCCAGAAGGCGGTGGGTTTGCGGCTACGATGCGCCCACCATCCAGCCGAGGCCCCGCCGCCTGCACAACGTGCCCCAAATTCCTGGCGATTTTGACTACGAAGCCGCTCTGGCCGCCTGCGCAGCAGGCGACCGGCAAGCCATGCACCGCCTTTATGAACAGGAAGGTGCGCGGCTGCTGGGAGTGGCGCTGCGCATCGTGCGCCAGCGGGCGCTGGCCGAGGACATCGTGCACGATGCCTGCGTCAATATCTGGACGCGCGCCGCCAGCTACGACGCGAGCCGGGGCAGCGCACGCGGCTGGATCTACAGCGTAGTGCGCAACCTGGCCCTGAACGCCGTGCGCGACGGCAGCCGCCACGTGGATGTGGACGACACCACCACCCAAGCCCTGGAGGCCGACATGTCTGTGCAGGCCCACCACGAGGTCGAGGAAGCCTTTGAACTCAACGCCAGCCTGGGCCGCCTGCAGCATTGCCTGGAGGCCTTGGACCCGGCGCGCCGCAACTGCGTGCTGCACGCCTATGTGGACGGCTGCTCGCACAGCGAAATCGCCGAACGTCTGGGCGCCCCGCTGGGCACCGTCAAGGCGTGGATTCGGCGCAGCCTGGTATCGCTGCGGGAGTGCATGGCATGACCGATGTGCGCAACACACCGCCTACCCCCTCGCCGGACGACCTGCATGTGCTGGCGGGTGAGTACGTGCTGGGCACCCTGGCCGTAGCAGAGCGCCAGGCCGTGCAGCAACGCCTGCCCGGTGACCGAGCACTGCAGCAGGCGGTGGCCGAATGGGAAGCCCGCCTGCTGCCGCTGACCCAGCTGGTGGAGCCCATCGCGCCGCCCGCAGCCTTGTGGGCGCGCATCGATCAATCGCTGCAAGCAGCCAGCGCACAGCAGGCCGCGCCCCCCGTTACCACGCCACCCCGCGCCAACACCGAGCGCAAGCCGTCTGTGCGCTGGTGGGACCACCTGGGCCTGTGGCGGGCCCTCGCCGGCTCGGGCTTTGCCATGGCAGCGGTGCTCGCGGCCGTGCTGGTCACGCGCACCGCGCCCGTGGCCGCGCCGCCGCAGTTCATGGTGGTTCTGGTCGCGCCGCAAGACAAAGCGCCCGGCTGGGTGGTGCAGGCCAGCTCGCCGCGGCAGATCAGCCTGATTCCCCTGGGCGTGGCCGAAGTGCCCGCCGACAAGGCCCTGGAGTTCTGGACCAAGGCCGATGGCTGGAGCGGCCCCGTGTCGCTGGGCCTGGTACAGCCTGGTCAGCCGCTGCAGATTCCGCTGGACAAGCTGCCCCCGCTGCAGCCCAACCAGTTGTTCGAGCTGACGCTGGAGCCGCCGACAGGCTCGCCGATTGGCAAACCCACGGGGCCCATTCAGTTCATCGGCCGCGCCGTCAAGGTGTTGTGACGAACACAGCCTGGGCCCAATTTCAGTACTGCTTGTAGGGCAGGAATTTGCCGGACAAGACCACATTCACGCGGTCGCCATTGGGATTGGCTTCGCGCTGGATGTCCATGCTGAAGTCGATGGCGCTCATGATGCCGTCGCCAAACTCTTCGTGGATCAGTTCCTTGATGGTGGTGCCGTACACACTCACCACCTCGTACCAGCGGTAGATCAGCGGGTCGGTGGGCACAGGCGTGGGCAGCGAGCCCTTGTAGGGCACCACTTGCAGCCACTTCTGCTCCTCGGCAGTCAGGCCAAAAATCTTGCCGACGATCTTGGCCTGCTCGGGCGTGGCGGTCATCTGGCCCAGGCACAACGCCGTGGTCCATTCCTTGGACTGCCCGACCTTCTTGGCAATGGCCTCCCATTGCAGGCCCTTGGCGACCTTGGTGCTGATGATCTTTTCGGTAACGTCGTTGCGGTTCATGGTGATGGCTCCTTCGGTTGGATGGGTTTTGGAACGGGGAACAAAAACTTCAGGGTGCAGCCCTCCCTGCCACCCACAAGGGGCAACAAGACAGGGCTTGGTTGCTCAGGAATTCAGTGGGCTTTGGCTCGGGTGACCAGGAAGTCCACGATGTGGTTGCGCAGCGCGTAGTAGCCGTCCAGGTGGTGCAGGCTGGTGCGCGTGCGCTCGCGCGGTAGCGGGTTGACCACCACCTCGGCGATGCCACCGGGGCGGTAGCCCTCGGGCGTTTCGTTGCCCACGCCGCTGCGCGGCGGCTCAAAGGCGTTCTTCATGAGCAGAATGCGGTCAGCCAGCAAAATGGCTTCGTCCACATCGTGCGTGATCATGAACACCGTCTGCTGCGTCTGGCGCACGATGGTCATCAGCTCGTCCTGGATGGTGCCGCGTGTGAGCGCATCGAGTGCGCCAAAGGGCTCGTCCAGTAGCAGCATCTTGGGCTGGATGGAGAACGCGCGCGCAATGCCCACGCGCTGCTTCATGCCGCCCGAGAGCTGCGAAGGCTTTTTGTCGATGGCAGGGCTCAGTCCCACCAGCGCCACGAACTTCTCCACATGCGCATCCACCTGGCTCTTCTTCCAGTCGGGCCAGCGCGACTTCACGGCGAACGCGATGTTCTGGCGCACCGTCAGCCAGGGCATGAGCGCGTGGCTCTGGAACACCACGCCCCGGTCCAGACTGGGGCCGGCCACTTCGCGCCCGTCCATGATGACGGTGCCCGAGGTGGCGGTGTCCAGCCCCGCCAGCACGTTCAGGATGGTGGTCTTGCCGCAGCCCGAGTGGCCGATGATGCAGACGAATTCGCCCTTATCGAGCGTGAACGACACATCGGCAAACACGGGCTTGGCGGGCACAAAGGCTTTGCTCAGCCGGTCGATCTGGAGGAAGCCTTGGGTCACGGCAGAGGCCTTTCGGTACGGTGTGTCATTGGCGTCAGTGGAAGGAGGGGCTGGAACAGCCGGGCGCTGGGCGACATCACTCCACATAGGTCACCACCTTCTGCAGCTGGCCGAACGCCAGGTCTAGCAACATGCCCACCACGCCAATCACCAGGATGGCAAAGATCACGTTGGTGAGCGACAGGTTGTTCCACTCGTTCCACACGAAGTAGCCAATGCCCGTGCCGCCCACCAGCATCTCGGCCGCCACGATCACCAGCCAGGCGATGCCCATGCTGATGCGCATGCCCGTGAGGATGGTGGGCGCTGCGGCGGGCAAGATCACCAGGAAGGCCTTGCGCAGCGGGTTGACCTGCAGCGTGGCCGACACGTTGAGCCAGTCGCGCTTGACCGATGCCACGCCAAACGCCGTGTTCACCAGCATGGGCCACACCGAGCAGATGAAGATCACGAAGATGCCCGAGATCGATGAGTCCTTGATGGTGTAGAGCGCAAGCGGCATCCACGCCAGCGGGCTGATGGGCTTGAGCACCTGAATGAACGGGTCGAACGCACGGCGCAGCAGCGGCGACATGCCGATGACGAAACCGAGCGGTATCGCCACCAAGCAGGCCAGGCCAAACCCTAGCGCGACCCGGCCCAGCGAATGCGCGAGCTGGATGGCGATGCCCTTGTCGTTGGGGCCGTTGTCATAGAACGGATTGGACACATGCCCCCACACGGTACGGCCCATCTCTGCCAGCGAGGGGAAGCCGCTGCCCTTGGCGCTGGTGCCTGGGTCCTTGCCCATCATCTTGGCGTACTCGATCTGCTCGGCGGTCATGCCGGCCGTGCTGTTGCCCGCGCCCGAAGAAGCGGTGGCGATGTACCAGATCCCGAGCAGGGCCAGGAAGATGAGCACGGACAACAGGCCCGCGCGCAGGTTGAGGTTCTTGGCGGGAGTCATGTCATGCCGCCTTGCGGATGGGGAAGCTCTTTGCGTACTCGCTCGCCTTGGCGGCATCGAATTCGCGCCCCATGATCTTGAACTTGGGGTACGCGCCTTCGGGCACCTTCTGGTCCAGCGCCTTCATCTGCTTTTTCGCATCGGTGATGAGGAACACCTTCTCGGCAATCTGCTTGTAGTCCACATCGCCCTTGATGTAGCCCCAGCGCTGCATCTGCGTGAGCATCCACACAGCCATGCTTTGCCAGGGCATGGGGTCGAAGTCGGCGCGGTCTGGCACGTTCTGGATCTTGCCCAGACCATCGGCGAACTTGCCGGTGAGCACCTGGTTGATCACGGCCTCGGGCTGGTTCAGGTAGGCCTGGGGCGCAATCACCTTGGCGATCAGCTCGCGGTTCTTGGGGTCGCGCGCCATGGCGGCCGAGGTAAGCACCGCGCGGTACAGCGCAGCAAAGGTGTTGGGGTTCTTCTGGATGAACTCGGTGCTGGTGCCGAAGGCACAGCAGGGGTGGCCGTTCCACAGGTCCTTGGTGAGCAGGTGGATGAAACCGACTTCCTCGAACACAGCGCGCTGGTTGAACGGATCGGGACCGAGGAAACCATCGATGTTGCCTGCGCGCAGGTTGGCCACCATCTCGGCCGGCGGCACCACGCGCAGTTGCACATCAGTGTCGGGGTTCAGGCCCGCCTCGGCCAGGTAGTAGCGCAGCAGGAAGTTGTGCATGCTGTACTCGAAGGGGATTGCAAACTTGAAGCCCTTCCAGTTCTTCGGGTCGCGGTTGTCCTTGTGCTTGAGGGCGAGCGTGATGGCCTGGCCGTTCACGTTCTGGATGGTGGCCACGTTCATGGGTGTGGCGTTGGAGCCCAGGCCCATGGAAATCGCCAGCGACATCGGGCTCAGTAAGTGCGTGGCGTCGTACTCCTTGTTGATCATCTTGTCGCGGATCAGCGCCCAGCCTGCCGTCTTGGTGACTTCGACATTCAGGCCCTGCTTGCTGTAGAAGCCCAGGGGGTGGGCCATGATCAGCGGCGTGGCGCAGGTGATCGGGATGAAACCGATCTTGAGGTTGGTCTTCTCCAGCGCGCCCTGTTTCTCTTGCGCCATGGCCTGCAGGCTGGCTACCGGCAACACGCTGGCAATGGCCGCCATGGCGGTGCCCTTGCCCACGGCCTTGATGAAGCGGCGGCGCACCGCGTCTTGCGGAAACAGCGCCTTGACCAGCGTGGCCTCGATGAACTCGTTGCTGTACAGCTCAAACTCGCGGGTCTCGCTGCGCTGGCGCAGGGTGGCTGCAGCGGCATCGGCCGAGACTTCGGCATGGTGGTCGGCCACCGTGTGGTCACGGCCACAGCTGCATTTCAGCATCAACGGGCGGTCGGCATCGTAGGGCGAGAAGAATTCGGACATGGCACACCTCGAAGAAGTTGGTGCCAGGCGTTACGCAAAGCGCGGGCCAGTTTTTGCCGGTACCGGCCCGCTGTGATGAATTCGTGGGTGTGGTGTCTACAGCGTGTAGGGCCAGCACTACAAATCCCTCGCGCAACGCACCGAATTCACTCTGCCGGTGTGCCACGCGCCAGCAGCGCCAGCTCCACATCGTTGCGCGCGCCGGTCTTTTCGAGGATGCGGGCGCGGTAGGTGCTCACCGTGTTGGGCGCGAGCTTGAGCTGCGCACCAATTTCGCTCACGCTCTGCCCGGCCGTGAGCAGACGGAACACCTGGTGCTCTCGGAATGAGAGCGCATCAACCCCCGCAGGCGCGCCCTGCTGGGCGGCGCGCACCACGCCGGTGCGTTCCACCGCACCCGCCAGGGCTTGGGCCGTGGCCTCAGTCAGGTAGCGCCCGCCAGCCGCCACCTTGCGCACGGCAGCCACCATGTCGTCGGGGTCGGCGCTTTTGTGCAGGTAGCCCGCCGCGCCCATCTGGATGCAGCGCACCGCATATTGCCGCTCGGGGTAGGTGCTGAGCATCAGCACCGGCAGCGCGGGCCAGGCCTTGCGCAGCGCCTGTAACACTTCAAGGCCGTCCATGCCAGGCATGGCGATGTCCAGCAGCACCAGGTCCAGCCCTTGTGCGCCCGTGGGCCCTTGCAGCGCCGTGACCTGCTCCAGTACCTCGCTGCCCTGGGTGGCTTCGGCCACCACGGTGATTTCGGGCGACCCGTTGGCGGGGTCGCCCAGCACCTGCTTGAGCCCCTCCCGCACGATGCGGTGGTCATCCCCGATCAATACGCGAACCACGGAATTCATGACAGCTCCAGAGGAATCAGCAATTGCAGGCACGAGCCCTGCCCCGGCTCGCTGGTGATGCTCAGCTGGCCACCGAGCTGCCGCGCCCGCTCGCGCATGCCCATCACCCCATAGGCGGTGGGCGCCTCCAGCGCCTGGCGGGTTGCGCCCACGCCGTTGTCGCGCACACGCAGTTGCAGCACATCGTCCTGCACGTCAATCGCAATGTCGATGGCGCTGGCCTGCGCGTGGCGCCCCACATTGCTCAGCATCTCCTGGAAGATGCGGAACACGGCGATGGCGGCGGGCTCGGGCAGGTGCAGGGCGGCAGGCACCTCCATGTGCCACGCCAGCTCCAGCTCCGCAGACTGCACAAACTCCTGCGCCTGCCACTCCAGCGCCGCCCACAGACCCTGGTGGTCCAGGATGCTGGGGCGCAGGTCGGTGATGATGCGGCCCACGTTGTCCACCGCGTTTTCGATCAGGCGGCTCATGTTCTGGCACTTGCAGCGCATCTGGGTGCGCATGTCGCCCGCCGCCTCGGGCGTGCGCTCGCCCTGCTCGCCCAGGCGCTTGTGCAGCCAGTTCACATCCATCTTCAGCGCCACCAGCAGGCTACCTAGTTCGTCGTGCACCTCGCGGGAGATGCGGGTGCGTTCGTCCTCGCGCACCTGCTCCGAGTAGGCCGACAGCTCGCGCAGCTGCGCCAGCGCCTGCGACAGCTCCTGGGTGCGCGCGGCCACGCGGCGCTCCAGCTCGTCATTGGCGCGGGCCAGGTCGTCGTGCGCGCGCTGCAGCTCGTCGGCGGCGCGCTTGCGGCTGGTGATGTCCACAAAGGCGATCACGGCGCCGTGCACCTGGTCGCCCTCCAGGATGGGGTGGCTGGAATACTCCACGGCAAACGCTGAACCGTCCTTGCGCCAGAACACCTCGGCGTCCACCCGGCAAGGCAGGCCCTGGCGGAAGGCGTTGAAGATGGGGCAGTCACTGTCGGCGTAGGGGCTGCCGTCAGGGTGGCTGTGGTGGGTGAGCGCGTGCATGTTGCGACCCATCACCTCCTCGGCGGCAAAGCCCAGCATCTGTGCGCCCGCCCGGTTGATGAACACGCAGTTGCCTGCCAGGTCGATGCCGAACACGCCTTCGCCCGTGGACTCCAGCAGCAGCCCGAGGCGGTTTTGCCAGAGGGCGCTGGCACCGGCAGGCAGGTTCAGGACATGGGTGGACATGGCAGAACCCAAGCAATGGACGTGCCCAGCTGGTGGGACGCCGTCCCGACAGGCGGGCCAGGGGCTGTGCGTCCGCCCGCCAACATCGCACAATAAGCGGATGCAAACCGTTACCCCGTCCTCCGTGGCCTCTGTGGCCCCGCCTCCGCCGTCGGTGTGGCGCCGGCCCAGCCTGTCCGTGCGCTGGTGGCCCGTGTTCATGCGCAACCTGCTGGTCTGGCGCAAGCTGGCCATCCCCAGCCTGGTGGGCAACATTGCCGAGCCGCTGATGTGGCTGGTGGCCTTTGGCTACGGCATGGGGGCTCTGGTGGGGCAAGTAAGCGTGGGTGGCGCAGCGGGCGACACCAAGGTGCCCTACATCCTGTTCCTGGCCAGTGGCTCGATCTGCATGAGCGCCATGAACGCGGCCAGCTTTGAGGCGCTGTACTCGGCCTTCTCGCGCATGCATGTGCAAAAGACCTGGGACGGCATCATGAACGCGCCGGTGAGCCTCGACGACGTGGTGCTGGCCGAAATGCTGTGGGCGGCGTTCAAGGCGCTGTTCACCGTGACGGCCATCCTGGGTGTGATGCTGGCCCTGGGGATCAGCCACAGCCCTAAGCTGCTGGTGGCCTGGCCGGTGCTGCTGTTCGTGGGCATCATGTTCTCCAGCATCGCGCTCATCTTCAACGCGCTGGCCAAGGGGTATGACTTTTTTACCTACTACTTCACGCTGGTGCTCACGCCCATGATGTTCCTGTCGGGCGTGTTCTTCCCGCGCGAGCAGCTGCCGCCCATCGTGCGTGCCATCTCCGACTGGCTGCCGCTGACCAACGCGGTCGAGCTGGTGCGCCCGTTGTTCATGGACCAGTGGCCCGCCCACCCCCTGCGCCATGGCCTGGTGCTGGTGGTGACCACGGTGGTGGCCTTCTGGGTGGCGCTGGCCCTGACCCGCAAGCGTTTCAAGGCATGACCGTGCTGCTCGGCCCCAGCCATATCGCCATGGTGGCCAAGGGCGTGTCGGCCATCGTGGCGTCCCGCGATGCGGCCCTGCGGCCGAGCATCATGCGGGCTGTGGGCAGCCACATCAGCGGCGATGGGCAGGAGGTCACGGTGTACCTGCGGCGCAGCCAGTCCGAGCAGTTGCTGCAGGACATTGCGCACACCGGCGAGATTGCCGTGGTCTTCAGCGTGCCATCCACCCACCAGACGCTGCAGCTCAAGGCCCGCCGGGCCACGCAGCGCCCGGCCACTGATGGCGATGTGCCCGTGTTGCAGGCCTACCTGCAGTCCATGGTGCAGGAGGTGGGCCAGGTCGGCTACGGGCCGCAGTATGTAGCGGCCATGCTGGCAGCGCCGCTGCAGGATGTGGTGGCCGTGAGCTTCACGCCTACCAGCGCGTTCGACCAGACGCCGGGCCCGCGCGCTGGCGCGCAGGTGTGTTCGCCGCCGACATCACCCTCACCACCTACGCCGCAGTCATGAGCCCCGCAGCGCCTTCCCTGCACAGCATCCGCCCCTGCCTGGAGGGTGCGATTCCCGCCATCATGGCGACCTGCGACCCCGACGGCACGCCCAACGTGGCCTACATCTCGCAGGTGGTCTATGTGGATGCGGCGCATGTGGCGCTGTCGTTCCAGTTCTTCAACAAGACCCGCCAGAACATCCTGCGCAACCCGCGCGCGTCCGTGCTGGTGCTGGACCCGCTCACCGCCCATTTCTACCGCCTGCACCTGCTGTACGAACGCACCGAGGACAGCGGCCCGGTGTTCGAGAGCATGCGCGCGCAGCTGGCGGGCATTGCGTCGCATTCCGGCATGGCCGAGGTGTTTGAGCTCAAGGGCGCCGACATCTACGCCGTGGAGCACATCGAATCGGTGGCGGGCGAAGGGCTGCCGGCACCCGCGCCGCGCGCCGGGCTGCTGCACACGCTGCGGCTGTGCAGCGAAAGCATTGCGCGCTGCACGGGGCTGGACGAATTGCTGCAAGGCGCACTGCAGGGCCTGCAGGACAAACTGGGCATCCAGCACGCCATGGTGCTGATGCTGGACGCCAGCGCCCAGCAGCTCTACACAGTGGCCAGCTGCGGCTACGCCACCTCGGGTGTGGGCTCCGAGATCCGGCTGGGCCAGGGCGTGATCGGCATGGCCGCGCGCGAGCGCACGCCGGTGCGCATCAGCCACATGACCCATGCCGCCCTGTACAGCCACGCCATCCGCGAAAGCATGGACGCGCATGCCGCGCCCGATGCACCCCCGCTGCGCGGCATGGACATCCCCTACCCCGGCCTGCCAGAGCCGCACAGCCAGGTGGCAGTGCCGCTGCTGTCGGCCGGGCGCCTGCTGGGCGTGCTGTTTGCCGAGAGCCCCGAGGACATGCGCTTTGGCTTTGAGGATGAGGACCTGCTGGTGGCCATTGCGGGCCAGCTGGCCGCGGCCATCGACCTGCTGCAGGCCGCGCCCGATGCGCCCGAGCCGCTGCCCGCCCCCGCTGTAGCACCGCCGGTGAGCGGCAGCGCGCTGCGGGTACGCCACTTTGCGGCCAACGACAGCGTGTTCATCAACGACGGCTACCTGATCAAGGGCGTGGCGGGTGCCATCGTGTGGAAGCTGCTGCGCGACCACCAGCACACCGGGCGCGTGGACTTCACCAACCGCGAACTGCGGCTGGACCCCGCCCTGCGCCTGCCCGATGTGGCCGACAACCTGGAGGCGCGCCTGCTGTTGCTGCAGCGCCGCCTGCAAGAGAACTGCCCACACATCCACATCGAGAAAACGGGGCGCGGGCGCTTTCGGCTGTGCGTGCTGCGCCCTGTGGTGCTGGAAGACGCCTGACGCCTTCACGGCACTGATTTCTCAAAGTCAGTGCACCAGACCCGGCACCACCGGCAGGCCCAGGCTGCGCATCAGCTTGGTCCACTCGGGCTGCGTGAGGTGCGGCTGCACCTGCGCCAGCACTGCGGCCAGCACAGGGGCAGGCGCGTGTTGTTGCATGTCCGACAGCATGGCCGTGCGCTCGGCCGGTGACATGTAAGGCACCATCCAGCGGGCCACCACCATCATTTCGTGCGGGGGGATCGAGGCCACCAGCGCGTCGTGCACGCCCGCCAGTTCGGCGTCGGTGTAGCACTGCCACAGCACGCGATTGTGGGCGGTTTCTTCCTCATGCATGTGCTCGAAGTTGTGCGCCACAAACAGCGCCAGCTGGCGGTACAGGGCCAGGTTGGCGGCTGGGCGTGCGGGCTTGGCGCAAGCCATCAGGTGGTTCACCCCGTCGGCCAGGGCCGTGATGGCCTGTTCGTGCTCCAGATGTTCGCCCGCAATGTTCTGGCTGGAGCCGGGCTGGCGCGCCTCCATGGCGGCGTGCACAAACTGGTTCTCGTGGTGCAGGTGCGCGCGGCACAGGTCCAGCAGCTGCATCACGCGGTCGCAGGTCTGGGCAAACTCCAGGTCGTCGTCCACATCCATGCGCCCCAGGCCCAGCAGCGTGTCGGCCATGAAGGCGCGCAGCGCCTTGTGGATGCTGGCGTACATGTCCATGCGGGGGGCGGCGGGTTGGGCTTGGGTCAGTGCGGCAATTTCGCGGGCATCAATCTTCATCACGTTCTTTCATGGCCTCGTTGGGCTCTTTCAGCGCCTTTTTTGGGGCGCCGGGCCGGGTGCACCATGCACCCGCTTCCATGCCAAGAAGTCTAGAAATTTGCCGCGCTTTTGCCTGTTAAAAACTCCTTAAACAGACCCTTTGAAAACCTTAAAAATCGCGTTCAGACCGCCAAACGTGAGCCAAACGTGAAATCTTTCACGGCGCGGCGCGCAGCAGGTCCACCGCTTTTTCCGCAATCATCACCGTGGGCGCATTGGTGTTGCCGCTCACGATGCGCGGCATGATGGACGCGTCCACCACACGCAGGCCGGCGAGGCCATGCACGCGCAGTTCGGCATCCACCACATCCATGGGCCCAGGCCCCATGCGGCATGTGCCCACGGGGTGGTAGATGGTGTCGGCGTACTGGCGGATGAACTGCTCGATCTCGGCATCGCTGCGCGCACTGGCCGAGGCCGCCAGCTCCTTGGCGCCGAACTTCGCGAGCGCCGGTTGCATCAGGATCTCGCGCGTGCGTTTGAAGCCACGCACCATGCGCGCCATGTCATCGGGATCGGCCAGGAAGTTCGGGTCCACCAAAGGCAAGGCCATGGGGTCGCGGCTGGCCAGCGTGACCGCGCCCCGGCTCTTGGGCTGCAGCAGGCACACATGGGCCGAGTAGCCGTGACCGGACACGGTCTTGCGCCCGTGGTCCACCAGCTTGCCGATCACAAAGTGCAGCTGCAGATCGGGCACAGCCTCAGACGGGTCGCTCTTGATGAAGCCGCCCGCCTCGGCGAAGTTGGTGGTCAACATGCCGGTGCGGTGCTTGCGCCACTCGAAGATGCCTCGCAACGTATGCGCCATGCCCGACAACGAGAGGCCGAACAGGTCCTTGAGCTCAGGGGCGTCCAGCACCTGCACCACATCGGGGTGGTCGTGAAGATGCTGGCCCACGCCGGGCAGGTCGTGCAGCACCGGGATGCCGTGTTGCTGCAAATGCGCGGCAGGCCCCACGCCCGACAGCATCAGCAACTGCGGCGACAGCAGCGCGCCCGCACTCAGCAGCACTTCGCGCCCGGCGCGGACCTGCTTGATCGCGCCACCCTGGCGATATTCCACACCCACGGCGCGCGTGCCGTCGAACAGGATGCGCGTGGCATGCGCACCGGTAATGACCTGCAGGTTGGGCCGCGCCAGGTGGGGCGTGAGGTAGCCCTTGGCCGCGCTGTGGCGCTCGCCGTTCTTGTGCGTGACCTGGTACAAGCCCACGCCTTCCTGCGTGGCGCCGTTGAAGTCGGTGTTGTGCGGGTGCCCGGCCTGCACACCGGCGTCGGTGAAATACTGGCTGAACCGGTTGGGCGCACGCAGGTCCGCCACGTTGAAGGGACCGCCCCGGCCGTGCCAGTCGTTGGCACCGCGTTCGTTGTTCTCGGCGCGCAGAAAGTAGGGCTTTACATCCTCCCAACCCCAGCCCGGGTTGCCCTGCGCGGCCCAGTGGTCGTAGTCGGCGTGCTGGCCCCGGATGTAGACCATGGCGTTGATCGAGCTGGAGCCTCCCAGCACCTTGCCACGGGGCTGGTAGCCGCGCCGGTTGTTCAGCGCGGTCTGCGGGGTGGTATTGAAGCCCCAGCCATTCAGCTCGAACTTGGCCATCACGGCCAGCCCGGCCGGGCAGTGGATGAGCACGCTGTTGTCGGCTGGCCCAGCCTCCAGCAGGCACACGCGCACTGCGGGGTTCTCAGTCAGGCGGCCGGCCAGCACGGAGCCTGCCGAGCCGCCGCCGATCACGATGTAGTCGAACATGTTGTGGTGTCTCCTCCGCCATGCTGCGCAGCGGCTTGTTGGTTCAGGTTTGACGCACGATAACCGAACGGTCGTGCGATTCCCCTTACCATTCCGTCCATCCGTTTCACTTTGAAGAGGGCTCTCTATATGACGATTCAGACCGTAGGCATCATCGGCGCAGGCACCATGGGCAACGGCATTGCACAGGCCTGTGCGGTGTCGGGCATCAACGTGGTGATGGTCGACATCTCGGATGCTGCAGTGCAAAAAGGCCTGGCCACCGTGGCTGGCAGCCTGGACCGCCTGATCAAGAAGGAAAAGATCAGCGAAGCCGACAAGGCGGCCGCCCTGGCGCGCATCAAGACTTCCACCAGCTACGACGACCTGAAGGCCGCGCAGCTCGTGATCGAGGCCGCCACCGAAAACTACGAGCTCAAGCTCAAGATCCTCAAGCAGGTGGACGCCATCGTGGCGCCCGAGGTGATCATTGCCTCGAACACCTCTTCGATCTCCATCACCAAGCTGGCCGCCGCCACCAGCCGCGCCGACCGCTTCATCGGCATGCACTTCTTCAACCCCGTGCCCATGATGGCGCTGGTGGAGATCATTCGCGGCCTGCAGACCAGCGACGCCACGCACGACGCCGTGAAGGCGCTGGCCGAGGCGCTGGGCAAGAGCCCCATCACCGTGAAGAACGCGCCCGGCTTTGTGGTCAACCGCATCCTGGTGCCCATGATCAACGAGGCCTTCTTTGTGCTGGCCGAGGGCCTGGCCACGCCCGAGGACATCGACGCAGGCATGAAGCTGGGCTGCAACCAGCCCATCGGCCCGCTGGCGCTGGCCGACATGATCGGCCTGGATGTGTGCCTGGCGGTGATGGATGTGTATCTGACCGAGTTTGGCGACAGCAAGTACCGCCCCTGCCCACTGCTCAAGGAAATGGTGGCTGCCGGCCGCCTGGGCCGGAAGACCGGCCAGGGCGTGTATTCCTACTAACCCCCCTGAGGCGCTTCGCGCCTTCCCCCCAGGGGGACGCCCCCAGCGCGGCGGGGCGGCCCTTGCGCGGGGGCACTGGTAAGTCGCCGCGCCGGTTTTGGAGGCCGCTTGCCTTAATCGGCTGCGCTGTCTCGATTGAGACGGCGCGCAGCGTTTGAAGCGTTTTCAATCATGGGCCAGGAGACCTGCGCCCATGACAAATATCACCCCCAATATGCCCCCGCCCGAGGGCAACATCGACACCCAGGTCATCGGCCATGTGCTGCTGATCGGCATCAACCGCCCGGCCAAGCGCAATGGCTGGACGCCCCCCATGTTCCGCCAACTGGCCGAGGCCTATACCCGGCTGGACGACGACCCGCAGCTCCGCGTGGGCGTGCTGCATGCGTTTGGCGACCACTTCACCGCCGGGCTCGATCTGCCCGCTGTGAGCGCCTACATGCAGCGCGGCGAAAAAGCCATCCCTGAAGGCTTGGTGGAACCGCACGACTATGGCCTGCCCGGCTACCGGCGCCGCACCAAGCCCATGGTGGTGGCGGTCAAGGGCATCTGCTTCACCGTGGGCATTGAGCTGATGCTGGGCGCCGACATCGTGGTGGCGGCCGACAACTGCCGCTTCTCGCAGATGGAGGTGCAGCGCGGCATCATGGCCACAGGCGGCGCCACGCTGCGCATGGCCGAGCGTGCGGGCACGGGCAATGCGCTGCTGCACCTGCTGACGGCCGATGAGTTCGGCAGCGCCGAGGCCTACCGGCTGAACTTTGTGCAAAAGGTGGTGCCCGCTGGCCAGGAGCTGCAGGAAGCGCTGCAGATTGCCCAGCGCATCGAAGCCCAGGCGCCGCTGGCCGTGGTGGCCACGCGGCTCAACGTGCTCAAGGCCATCGAGCAAGGGCAGGCGGCGGCGGTGGCAGAGTTCATCCCCGTGCAGAAGCAGCTGGCCAACAGCGAAGACGCGGCCGAAGGCGTGCGTGCTTTTGTCGAGCGCCGGCCCGCGCAGTTCAGCGGGTGCTGAGGGTCTGGTGGTTCGTCGTCGCCCGAACCACCACGCGCCAAATTTCAAGCCTAATTGACCGCTAGCGCAGGTAAATCATGCGCTAGCAGCTTCACTATTGATAGCAATTTCTTGCGGATGACGTGGACGAGGCGCCCCCGCCTGCGCCAGCGGGACGCGCGAGTAGCACCGATGGCGCGGCGCCGCTCCCCCACCCACCCAATCCCATCCATTAACAAAGTTTTTCACAATTCAATTGCACGCAATTGACTTTGCACCCACAATTCACCCCATGCCCAGCCACAGCACACCCCACACTCCCAGCCCCGCCATCCTGCGGCTGGACAACCAGGTCTGCTTTGCGCTGTATTCCGCCTCGCTGGCGATGACCAAGCTGTACAAGCCCCTGCTCGACCGCATCGGCCTGACCTACCCGCAGTACCTCGTGATGCTGGTGCTGTGGGAACAGGACGGCGTGACGGTGTCCGAGCTGGGCGAGCGCCTGTTTCTCGACTCCGGCACGCTCACGCCGCTGCTCAAGCGCCTGGAGGCGCAGGGCCAGATCGCCCGGCTGCGCGACGTGCAGGACGAGCGCCGCGTGCGCATCACCCTCACCGCCGAGGGCCGTGCGCTGCGCGACCAGGCCGAGGCCATTCCGCCGTGCGTGCTGCAAAGCAGCCAGTGCTCGATTGCCGAGCTGACCGCCCTGACCACCGAACTCAAGCAGTTGCGAGACCGGCTCAGCGAGCAACGCTGACAGCCTGCAGAAATACGCAACGACACCGCCAGAACCGATTCCCTCCACCGCCCACCGTGGGCAACAACCGCAAGGAAGACACCATGACCCAACTCGAAAAAGTCCTGTACACCGCCAAGTCGCACGTGACCGGTGGCCGCGATGGCGCCGCCAAAACCGATGACGGCCGCCTGGACGTCAAGCTGTCCTCGCCCGGCACCTCCGGCACCGGCACCAACCCCGAGCAGCTGTTTGCCTCTGGCTACGCAGCCTGCTTCATCGGCGCGATGAAGGCTGTGGGCGGCAAGATCGGCATCCCCGTGCCGCAAGACGTGTCCATTGACGCCGAAGTGGACCTGGGCCCCATCCCGAACGCCTACGGCATCGCCGCCCGCCTGAACATCAGCCTGCCCGGCCTGGACAAGGAAACCGCCCAGAAGCTGGTGGACGCAGCCCACCAGGTCTGCCCCTACTCCAACGCCACGCGCGGCAACATCGACGTGACCATCACGCTGGTTTAAATCAGCGGTGCAGTCGGAGACTGCACTTCAAAATGAATAGCTGCCAGCGCTTGATCAACAAGCGCTGGCAGCTTTTTTTGCTTTGAAGCCACGCAGGCACTGCCGCCTGCAAGCTGGCATTCAGCCATGCGCGCGATGATGGGGTTGGAGACAACCCCATGAAAATCGCCCTGCTGTCCGACATCCACGCCAACCGCCAGGCCCTGGACGCCTGCTTGCAACACGCCCGCGCCCAGGACGCCGAACAATTTGCGCTGCTGGGCGACCTGGTGGGCTACGGCGGCGAGCCCGTGGCCGTGGTGGAGCAAGTGCGTGACCTGGCCCAGCAAGGTGCCCTGTGTGTGCTGGGCAACCACGACGCCATGGCCCTGGCGCCCCCCGCCAACCCACGCAACCGCAGCGAGCTGGGCGCGCAGTGGACACACGACCAGCTCGGCAACAGCCACATCGCCTTTTTGCAGTCGCTGCCGCTCACGGCGCGGCTGGGCAGCAGCGCCTTGCTGGTGCACGCCAGCGCCGACATGCCCGCGCAGTGGCGCTATGTGGAGGACTCCAACGCGGCCGAGCGCAGCATGACCGCCGCGCAAGGCATCGACCCCGCCATCCGCTACGTGTTCTGCGGCCATGTGCATGAGCAAGTGCTGTACTTCCTCACGCCCACGGCCAAGCTGATGCGCTTTGCGCCCGAGCCCGGCGTGCCGGTGCCCGTGCCAACGCACCGCCAGTGGCTGGGCATCGTGGGCTCGGTGGGCCAGCCACGCGACGGCGATGCGCGCGCCATGTACGCGCTGTTCGACGACACCGCCAAACAGATCACCTTTTACCGCGTGCCCTACGACCACTTGGCCGCCGCCGCCGCCATTCGCGCGGCAGGCCTACCCGGCTTCTATGCCGACCGCTTGGAAAAAGGCCAGTAGGGATGCGACACCCCCCTGAGCGGCTACGCCGCTTCCCCCCGCTCTCGCATCGCTGCGCGCTGCGGGCAGGGGGACGACGCCAGCGCGGCGGGGCGGCCCTTGCGCGGCGTCCCTCGCTCAGGGTATGCCAGTTTCTTGCGGCGTGGTCGGCAGGCAGCACGAGGAAGAACCGACATGAAATTGCTTGAACCCGGCACCGAGATCGACGGCTTCCGCGTGGTGGACTGCATCCACGCGGGTGGCATGGCCCACATCTACGCGGTGGAGTACGCGCAGGCCGACCGCAGCCCCGGCTTTGCGATGGCGATGAAGATCCCGCGCATGACGGCGGGCGACGGGGCCGAGAACATCGTGAGCTTCGAGGTCGAGCTGCAGATCCTGCCCGTGCTCAGCGGCCCGCATGTACCGCGTTTTGTGGCGGCGGGCGACCTGGTGCGCCTGCCCTACCTGGTGATGGAATACATCCCTGGCCAGACGCTGCAACACTGGCTGGATGCGCCCGGGCGCTGCGATATCGCCACCATAGCCCAACTGGGCGCGGCCACGGCCCACGCGGCGCACAGCCTGCACCAGCAGAACGTGTGCCACCTCGACCTCAAACCCGCCAACGTGCTCATCAAAGACGATGGCACGGCCGTGCTGCTGGATTTTGGCCTCTCGTGCCACGCCCACTACCCCGACCTGCTGGCCGAGGAGATGCGCCAGGCCGTGGGCTCGCCCGCCTGGATCGCGCCCGAGCAGGTGGTGGGCGTGCGCGGCGACCCGCGCAGCGACATCTTTGCCATCGGCGTGATGCTGTACGAGCTGGCCACGGGCGAGCTGCCCTTTGGCGCACCCACCACCAGCGGCGGCATGCGCCAGCGCCTGTGGATGACGCCCGCGCCGCCGCGCAAGCACCGCGCCGACATCCCGCCCTGGCTGCAGGAGGTCATCCTGCGCTGCCTGGAGCCCGAGGCCGCAAGCCGTTACCCCTCGGCTGCGCACATGGCGTTCGACCTGTCCAACCCCGAACAGGTCCTCATCACCGAACGCGGCGAGCGCACCGAGCGCACGCCGCTGCGCACCCACCTGCGCCGCTGGCTGCGCGCAGCGGGCATGCACTACACGCCCAGCCCCCTGCCCTCGCAGCAGATCGAGGACACGCCCATCCTGATGGTGGCCGTGCCCCATGCCGACGTGACAGACGCCACGCTGTACTCGCTGCGCCAGGCGGTGGCGCGCTCCCTGGGCATCCGCCCCGGCGCGCGGCTGGCCTGCGTGACCGTGGTGTCGCCCGGCGCCAGCAGCACCAGCGACAGCGAGCGCAGCGAGACCACGCTGCACCGCCAGCACATGGCGCGCCTGCGCCAGTGGGCCCAGGGGCTGGACCTGACCGGGCATGCCGTGAGCTACCACGTGCTGGAAGCCAGCGATGTGGCCCAGGCGCTGGTGCGCTACGCGGCCAGCAACCACGTGAGCATGATGATCCTGGGCGCCGCCACCCACGGGCTGCAGACCCAGCGCTTTTTTGCCACCGTGCCCATGCGCGTTGCGCGCGATGCGCCCTGCACCGTCATCCTGGTCAAGCAGGCGCTGCCTTTCGAGCAACTGGCGCAGCCCACGGCGGACTGAGCCCGTCAGCACTCCGGCGCATCGCCACGCCGCCCACCTGTCGCCCAGGCGGCGCGCATCGCTTGAGCGCGCGTACGCTTTGGTTTAGCGTCGCGGCATGAGCACCACCACCCTCCTCGTGCGCCAGGACCAGCTGGCCACCACCCGCCTGACCACCACCGACGACACCCCGCTGGCCGAGGGCCAGATCCGCGTGCGGGTCGAGTCGTTTGCCCTCACGGCCAACAACATCACCTATGCCGCGCTGGGCGACATGCTGAACTACTGGCAGTTCTTCCCCACCGGCGAGGCCGGCTGGGGCATCGTGCCCGTGTGGGGCTTTGGCACCGTGGTGCAGTCGCTGCACCCGGCCGTGGCCGTGGGCGAGCGGTTGTATGGCTACTGGCCCATGGCCAGCCAGGCCGTGCTGTCGCCAGACCGGGTCAACCCCACGGGCTTCAGCGACGGCGCACCGCACCGCGCGGGCCTGCATGCGGTTTACAACCACTACCTGCGCACCAGCACCGACGGGCTGTACCGCGCCGACAACGAAGACGTACAGGCGCTGCTGCGGCCGCTGTTCATCACGTCGTGGCTCATCGACGACTTTCTGGCCGACCAGCAGTTCTTTGGCGCCCGGCGCATGCTGCTGTCCAGCGCGTCGAGCAAAACCGCCTATGGCACCGCCTTCCAGCTTGCGCAGCGGGAGGGCATCGAGGTCATTGGCCTCACCTCGCCCGGCAATGTGGCGTTTTGCGAGAGTCTGGGCTGCTACCACCGCGTGGTCACCTACGACGCACTGGACACCCTCGACGGCGCCCCGCCAAGCGTCTACATCGACTTTGCGGGCAGCGTGGGCCTGCGCCAACGCATCCATGCCCACTTCACCGGCCTGGCCTATAGCTGCTCGGTGGGTGCGAGCCATGTGGGCGATCTGGGCGGCGCCGGCCAGCTGCCCGGCCCGCGCCCAGTGATGTTCTTTGCCCCCGCCCAGGTCAAGAAGCGCCATGCCGACTGGGGCGCGCAGGGCCTGAACGACCGGCTGGTGGCAGCCTGGAACCAGTTCAGCACCGCCGTGTCATCGGGGCCGCAGCCCTGGCTGGTGGTGCAGCACCACGCGGGGCCCCAGGCAACGCAGGCGCTGTTTGCCAGCGTACTGGCGGGCATTGGTGACCCGCGCGCGGGGCATATCGCGACGATGCTGCCCGGCTGAAACGCTATGCGCGGCCGGCAAGGGCGCGGCGGCGACAATGGGGCATGACCCCATTGCCCCCCGATACCGCTGCCAACGCCTCGAACGACCAACACCCCTACGCCCGCCTCACCCCCGACCAGGTGCTGGACGCGCTGGCCAGCGTAGGCCTGTACGGCGACGGCCGCCTCATGGCCCTGTCGTCCTACGAAAACCGGGTGTACCAGGCCACACTGGAAGACGGCCAGCGCGTGGTGGTCAAGTTCTACCGCCCCGGCCGCTGGAGCGAGGCGCAGATCCTCGAAGAACACGCCTTTGCCGCCGAGCTGATGGCTGCCGAGGTGCCCGCCGTGGGCCCGCTGGTGCTGAACGGCGCCACCCTGCACCAGCACGAGGGCTTTGCCTTTTCCGTCAGCCCCTGGCGTGGCGGGCGCCAGCCCGAGCTGGACGACTTCGAGGTGCTGGAATGGATCGGCCGCTTTCTGGCCCGCATCCACACCGTGGGCGCCGCCCAGCCCTTTGCCCACCGGCCCACGCTGGACCTGGCGACCTTCGGCACCGCATCGCGCGACTGGCTGCTGATGAACGAGATCATCCCGCTCGACATGCAAGCCGCCTGGAAGACCCAGTGCGACAAAGCTCTTGAATTGATAGCTGCCAGCGCATATTCCACTAACGCTACAGGCACATTTGGCTTGAACGATGCCACCCAGATCCGCCTGCACGGCGACTGCCACCCCGGCAACATCCTCTGGACCCCACTGGATGAATGGGGCCGCGGTGGCCCGCACTTTGTGGACCTGGACGACGCGCGCATGGGCCCGGCCGTGCAGGATTTGTGGATGCTGCTGTCGGGCGACCGGCGCCAGCGCACCCACCAGCTCGGCGCGCTGATCGACGGCTACGAACAGTTCCGCAGCTTCGACCGCCGCGAGCTGGCGCTCATCGAGCCGCTGCGCACCTTGCGCCTCATCCACTACAGCGCCTGGCTCGCCCGCCGCTGGCAGGACCCGATCTTCCCCGCCAACTTCCCGTGGTTTGGCAGCAGTGACTACTGGCGTGGGCAGGTGGACATGCTGGTGGAGCAGATCGAGGCCATGCAGGAGGAGCCGTTGGTGGCGTGAGGGTGGGAGGCGGAAATCGGCCAGAAGCAGCCACTCAACGTTTAAAGTGAGGGTCAGCCGCAGCGCTTGGCGTGGAGGGCGCAAAAAGCGCTGCTTTTGGCTGTCCCCTCGACTGCCGGGTTAGGGCAGAGGCACATCTGAAAACCATGACTCACTCGGGATCGGATATTCGGCAAGGAACGACTCATATGGGAACATGATTCCCGCGTGCAAGTAGGTGTGGCGGCACCCTTCCACCGCAGAGAATAAGGCAGCACGGACCATCGGGACGGTGGCAATAGCCGACGATTTGTGGATCGTGGCGTTTCTCCGCTTTCTCAGGGTCTCAGTGGACTTGAACGGCTGTTCGTCTCGATGGAGCGGTTTGCCCGTAACTTTCTCCAGGTATTCGAGCATCTCAGCGTAGCCGGCGTTCTCGAGCTTCTTCGGGGTTAGACCTCCGGCACCAGACGCGGCAAAAGGCTGCAGGAGTTTGAAAAGCGCCACCTCCACAAGGTTACTTGCACCAACAAGTCCAAGCTGGCACAAGGCAGAATCTTCGGGAGTCTGTGAGGCGATGTCAGGGGGTAGAAACGAGTAAACAACCCGACGGATACCGACGTACAACTCCGACCAAGAGTCGTGTACCGACCACTTGATTGTGAAGCTAGCGGAAACGGGCCGAAGCGTCACACGCGACCTAACGAATTAAGCCGCGCCGCGAAGCGGCGTCGGCTTGAATGAATTGTTAGCGAAGTAATCGGCCCGAGCGCGCCGCAAGCCGTACCGAAGAAACACGTGGCGTAAGCGCGCGCAATGTGCGAAGGTGGAACGCGGCACCGGCGAAGACCGAAGTAGCAATGGTGCACATTGCCCGCATGTTAGCGTGGTCATGGGCTGCGTCATCGACATTGGTGAGCCTGTGCCAGATCGCTTTGGTCTGGCGCAGGCATCCCGTTTGAGAGAGTGATCAAGACGACGTACCCGAGCCGGTGCCACGTTCCACTTCTCATGATGGAGGATGCCATGGCACAACGCAAGCGGCCCGCCACACAGGCGGCCATTACCCTGACCCACCCCAACGCCGCCGGTATCGACATCGGCAGCGCCGCGCACTTCGTGGCCGTGCCGCCAGAGCGCGACGATGAGCCTGTGCGCGAATTCGCCAGCTTCACCGCCGACCTGCACCGCCTGGCCGACTGGCTCGATGCCTGCGGCGTGGACACCGTAGCCATGGAATCCACGGGGGTCTACTGGATACCCTTGTACGAACTGCTCGAATCGCGCGGCTTCACCGTTCTCCTGGTCAACGCCCGCCATGTCAAGAACGTCTCGGGCCGCAAGAGCGACGTGCTGGACTGCCAGTGGCTGCAGCAGCTCATGAGCTTTGGCCTGTTGCGCGGCGCCTTCCGCCCGGCCGATCAGGTCTGCGAGCTGCGCTCGCTCAGCCGCCAGCGCACCATGCTGCTGCGCAGCCAGGGCCGCTTCGTACAGCACATGCAAAAGGCCCTGACCCAGATGAACATCCAACTGGCCAACGTCATCTCCGACGTAGCCGGTGAGACGGGCCAGAGGATCCTGCGAGCCATCGTGGCTGGCGAGCGCGACGGGCGCGCATTGGCCCAGCTCAGGAACGCGCGCATCCGCGCCAGTGAGGACGAGATCGCCAAGAGCTTGCAAGGCAACTGGCGCGCCGAGCACCTGTTTGCCTTGAAGCAGGCCCTGGATGCGTTTGACTTCTGTGGCACTCAGCTGGCCGAGTGCGATGCGCAGATTCAGGCCCAGTTGCAGGCCTTGCATGTGCGCGAGGACGCACCGGCCCAAGGCAAGAAGCGCGGGCGGGCCCGCAATGCCCCAAAGTTCGATCTGCGCACGCAGCTCTTCCAGATGTGCGGCGTGGACCTCACGCGCATCGACGGCATCGATGTGACCACCGCACTGGCGGTGGTCTCCGAGGTAGGCGCAGACCTGAGCAAATTCCCCAGCGACAAGCACTTCGCATCCTGGCTGGGCTTGTGTCCGGGCACCAAGATCACCGGGGGCAAGGTCATGAGCGGCAAAACCAAGCGGTGTGCCAACCGTGCGGCCCAGGCATTGCGATTGGCGGCAGCCGCCTTGCGTTCGAGCCAGTCGGCCCTGGGCGCCTACTACCGGCGCCTGTGTGCGCGCATGGACAAGCCCAAAGCCGTCACCGCTGCCGCCCACAAGCTGGCCCGGTTGATTTACGCCATGCTCACCCACGGTCAGGAATACACCGACCGGGGGCAGGACTACTTTGAGGAGCGCTACCGCCAGCGGGTCTTGCACAACCTCGCCCAGAAGGCCAAGGCGATGGGCATGCAACTCGTGCCTTCCGACGCTCCGGCTTAAAAACACCAGGAAAATCAATCAGTTATCTGGTGTTTCTTGAGAGGCAAAGCTATGCCCCGGATTTTACCCAGCGCGCCAGGCGAGATGTGCCTGCAACAGCGCCCCAAACTAAAAATATTGGAGCAACACCGAAGAGCAGCCAGCCAACAGGCTTGAAGCCAGCAGGTGTCAGTGCGCTGAGGATGTGGGCAATTGTCCACCCTATGAACCAAAGGCTCGCAATTGCAAACCAGAACCGCTTTTTTGGGGTGTCGAGTTTTATCATGATTGTTTGCCGAGAATGCAAGTCAAGTTTCTGGCGATGTGATTGACGCTGGCCGCACTTTCTTTGTAGTAGGACGAATCAAAGAATTGCTCAGGATCATGCGAGCGCGCCTCAAGCTCCTTTTCACGGAGACTAAGAATGCTGGCGAAAGCCTCAAGATCATATGCTTTGATTTTTGCAGCGAGCTGTTCGTCCATCATGCCGGCATTGACTGCAACTGTGAAAACATACTGACGCAAAAATTCCTTTGGCAGATCCATATCGCCTCCTTTGCCTAACGTGATGTATCCCGTAAAACCTGCGGGATAAACTGGACCGTGCGGGATATTCTGGACATTGGTTTCTCCTGGAAGTGGCTTGCAGCATAGGTCTGCAGGAGGCTGCCTGATTAAACATCCAGATATAAAAAACACGCGAAACCCGGCAGGCGTCAACGAAGCAAACTATAGCTCGCTACCAGACAATAACCGCGTACTCAGACAGCATATCTGGACTGTCAGGCAGCGGATAGCGGCTGAACTGACGCTTTGGGATCGTGTTGCCCGACGTCGGCTCGGGGTCGAAAGCAGGCACCAAACCAAGAAAAAGACCCCGGTGGAACTCCAACTCCACCGAGGTCTTTTGCTCACTTTTCAATAGCTGCTAGCGCTTACCCTATAAGCGCTAGCACCACTTTTTATTCACATCACGCCAGCAGCGCATTCACCCGCTTGACGTAGGCTGCCGGGTCTTCCGGCAGGCCGCCTTCGGCCAGCAGGGCTTGGTCGAACAGGATGTGCGCCAGGTCGTGGAAGTGCACGCTGCCATCCAGCTTTTTGACCAGCGCGTGTTCGGCATTCACCTCCAGCACGGGCTTGGTAGCGGGGGCCTGCTGGCCGGCCTGCTTAAGCAGGCGGGCCAGCTGCGTGCTCATGCCGTCGTCCTGCACCACCAGGCACGCGGGGGAGTCGACCAGGCGGGTGGTCACGCGCACGTCTTCGGCCTTGTCTTTGAGAGCTTCCTTGAGCTTGGCGAGCACGGGCTTGAAGGCTTCGGCAGCCTCTTCGGCGGCCTTCTTCTCGGCCTCGTCCTGCAGCTTGCCCAGATCCACGGCGCCCTTGGCCACGCTTTGCAGTGGGGTGCCGTCAAACTCGTGCAGGTAGTTCAGCGCCCACTCGTCCACGCGGTCCGTCATGAGCAGCACTTCGATGCCCTTCTTCTTGAAGACTTCGAGCTGAGGGCTGTTCTTGGCGGCGGCGAGCGTCTCGGCGGTGATGTAGTAGATGGCCTCCTGGCCTTCCTTCATGCGGGCCTTGTAGTCGGCAAAGGAGACTGTCACGGCATCACTCTGCGTGGAGGCAAAGCGCAGCAGCTTGGCCAGGCGCTCGCGGTTGGCAAAGTCCTCGCCCAGGCCTTCCTTCAGCACGGCGCCAAACTCGGCGTAGAACGCGGTGTACTTGCCTTCCTTGGCCTTGTCTTCCTCGCTCACCACGTCGGTCACGCCGTCGGCGCCCTCAGCCGCTGCGGCTTCGTGCTTGTCGTGTTTGGCCAGGTCTTCCAGCATGCTCAGCACGCGCTTGGTCGAGCCTTCGCGGATGGAGCGCACGTCGCGGCTTTCCTGCAGCAGCTCGCGGCTCACGTTCAGCGGCAGGTCGGCAGAGTCGATCACGCCCTTGACGAAGCGCAGGTAGGTGGGCATCAGCGCCTCGGCGTCGTCCATGATGAAGACGCGCTTCACGTACAGCTTGACGCCCGCCTTCTTGTCGCGGTTCCACAGGTCGAACGGGGCCTTGGCGGGGATGTACAGCAGCTGCGTGTACTCGGTATTACCCTCGACGCGGTTGTGCGCCCAGGTCAGCGGGGCCTCGTGGTCGTGGCTGATGGTCTTGTAGAACTCGGCGTACTGTTCTTCGGTGATGTCCTTCTTGGGGCGGGTCCACAGGGCGCTGGCCTTGTTGATGGTTTCCCACTCACCGGTCTTGACCATGCCGCCGGGCTGGCGGCCGCCGTTTTCGTCATTGGGGTTGATCAGCTCGCCGTCTTTCCACTCTTCCTTTTCCATCAGGATGGGCAGGCTGATGTGGTCGGAGTATTTGGCGATGACCTGCTTGAGCTTCCAGGCGTTGAGGTATTCCTCGGC
>JADHED010000783.1_pt1 | contig 32416 bp, 25 predicted proteins | sample 8952041 | NCBI WGS metagenome assembly JADHED01 (sample SAMN16124423, study PRJNA663239) | bioreactor sludge metagenome | isolation source: sludge (control) | place: India:Bengaluru | collected 2018-09-08
GAAAAAAATCAACAACAAAGGGGCGGGCTAGCAGACGTTTGAGTGGTGGCAGTCCGTGGACGCAGGCCCCTGACGACGGTGCTCGCAGAAAGTCTAGCAGCGCTCCCCGTTTTCCGGTATCCGAAAATGCGGAGGCGGTGCAAACCCCATAGACTCCGGGGCTGGCACTTTTCACCCCTTGCCCATCCCTTCTTTTGGAGAAAACCGATGTTCAATGACGACCTCCATGCCGACGCCCAGGCGCTGTTGCCCGGCCGCACCACCGAAGCGGGCGCCACGCGCCGCACTGCGCTGCAGACAGCGCTGGGCCTGGGTTATGCGGCCGCAGCGGCGCCCATCATGGCGCAGACGGCCATTGCCACGCCGGCAGACGGCCTGACGGTGGGGGAGGTGAGCTTCACGGTCAACGGTTTCAAGGTACCCGCCTACCGCGCGGCGCCCGCAGGCAAGACCGGCCTGCCCGTTGTGCTGGTGATCCAGGAGATTTTTGGTGTGCACGAGTACATCGCCGACACCTGCCGCCGTTTTGCCAAGGCAGGTTACCTGGCCATTGCGCCCCAGCTGTACGCACGCCAGGGCGACGCCTCTGCCTACACCGACATTGCCAAGCTGATGGCCGAAGTGGTGTCCAAGGTGCCCGATGCTCAGGTGATGGCCGACCTGGATGGCGCCGTGGCCTGGGCCACCGCCAACGGGGGCGATGGCGCCCGGGTGGGGATCACCGGCTTTTGCTGGGGCGGCCGCATCACCTGGCTGTATGCCGCCCACGGCCCTGTCAAGGCAGGCGTGGCGTGGTACGGGCGGCTGGTAGGCCAGCCCAGCGAACTCACCCCCAAGCACCCCGTGGACCTGGCGCCCATCCTCAAGGCGCCGGTGCTTGGCCTGTATGGTGAAAAAGACACCGGCATCCCCCTTGACACGGTTGATAAGATGAAAGCGGCCTTGTCCAGCGGCTCGCCGCAGGCCAAGGCGTCGGAATTCGTGTTGTACCCCGATGCACCGCATGCGTTCCATGCCGACTACCGCGCCAGCTACCGCAAGGAAGCGGCCGAAGACGGCTGGAAGCGTGCGCTGGCCTGGTTCAAGACGCACGGTGTGGTTTGATGCACAAACCCCCGGCCCAGCAGGCCACCCACAGCCGCCCCACACCCGGGGCGGCTTTTTTCATCTTGCATCGGGCGTGCAGAGCTTGAACAGGTTTTAAGGCTTACAGATAAAGCGCAACAAGCTATGACTTTGGTAGCAATCATTCTGGCCACCCTGGCCGCTGGTATCGGCAGCGTGTGGCTGGCCGCCTTGCTCATGCGGCTGGGCCTGGGCGGGCGGGGCGACAGCGTGGGCCCGCAGCACCTGCTGAGCCTGGCGGCGGGCGCCCTGCTAGCCACGGCCTTCATGCACCTGCTGCCCGAGGCGTTCGAGAGCCAGGCCGGTGCTCACGACCTTTTTGCCACCCTGCTGGTGGGTGTGGTGTTCTTCTTCCTGCTCGACAAGGCCGAGCTGTGGCACCACGGGCATGAGCACAGCCACGCGGAGACCGCCGCACACAGCCACGCCCCGCACGAGCACGGCCGCACGCATGACCACAGCCATGGCCATGCCCACCACCATCACCACGGCCCCCGTTCGGGCGGCTGGGCGGTGCTGACGGGCGACAGCGTGCATTGTTTTGGCGACGGCATCCTGATCGCCTCGGCCTTCATGGCTGACATCCGCCTGGGCGTGATCGCCGCTGTGTCGGTGCTGGCGCACGAGGTGCCGCACCACATGGGCGACCTGGTGGTGCTGCGCCAGACCAGCCCCAACCGCCGCATGGCGCTGGTGAAGGTGTCGCTGGCAGGCGCGGTGACGGCGCTGGGCGGCGTGGTGGGCTACTTTCTGGTGGGGCAGCTGCAGGATTTCCTGCCGTACTTTCTGGCGGTGGCCTCCAGCAGCTTTGTGTACGTGGCGCTGGCCGATTTGATCCCCCAGCTGCAAAAGCGCCTCACTGCCAGGGAGACCATTGCGCAGATCGCCTGGCTGATCGCGGGCATGGTGATCGTGACGCTGGTGAGCGGGGCGGCACACGCGCATTGAAGCGCGGGGGAGCTTGACCTTGCTCAAGGCGGCACCAGGCGGTTGTGCCATGCTGGACGCATGACCGCTCCACACGCCAGCACCGTCTCCCTGGGCCTGCTCGTCCAGCCCACGCGTTTTCTGTTCTTCACCGGCAAAGGCGGGGTGGGCAAAACCTCGCTGTCCACCGCCACCGCCATTGCCCTGGCGGATGCCGGGCGGAAGGTACTGCTGGTCAGCACCGATGCGGCCTCCAACCTGGACGAAATGCTGGGCGTGCCGCTGTCCAACCAGCCCGTTGTCGTGCCCGGGGTGCCGGGGCTGCACATGCTCAATATCGACCCCGACACGGCGGCCGAAGCCTACCGCCAGCGCGTGCTGGCGCAGCTGGAGGCCACGGCCACCAGCGAAGAGCGCGCCACCGTGCGCGAGCAGCTCTCGGGCGCCTGCACGACCGAGATCGCGGCGTTCGACGAATTTGCGGCCTTGCTGGCCAGCGAAGGCGATGCGGTGGGCCACCGGTTCGACCATGTGGTGTTCGACACCGCACCCACCGGCCACACCCTGCGCCTGCTGAGCCTGCCCAAGGCCTGGACCGGATTCTTGGCGGGCAATGACCGGGGCGCCTCGTGCCTGGGCCCGCACTCAGGCCTCAAGATGCAGGAGGCGCGCTTCAACGCCGCTCTGGCCGCGCTGAGCGACCCGGCGCTGACCACCGTGGTGCTGGTCACCCGCCCCGACCCCCGCCCCATGCAAGAGGCTGCACGCACCGCGCTGGAGCTGCGCGACCTGGGCCTGGCCCACCAGCGCCTGGCCATCAACGGCGTGTTCCATTCCAGCCAGCCGGGGCAGGACGCGGTGGCCGACGCCATTGAGGCCTTGGGCCGCCAGGCCCTGGACCAGATGCCCGATGCGCTGGCCCGGTTGCCGCGCGACGAGGTGCCGCTGCGCGCCTTTGACACGGTGGGCCTGCCCGCGCTGCGGGCATTGCTGGGCGGCGGCAACGTGCCTTCCGGTGCGCACAGCCCCACAGCCGCAGCGCCCTTGCAGGCCGAGCCGCTCGCGGCCTTGGCCGACGCGCTGGCCGCCAAGGGCCACGGCCTGATCATGGTGATGGGCAAGGGCGGCGTGGGCAAAACCACCATTGCCGCCGCGCTGGCCGTGGGGCTGGTGCAGCGTGGGCACAGCGTCCACCTCACCACTACCGACCCTGCCGCCCATGTGCAAAGTCAGCTCGATGGCAGCCTGCCGGGGCTGAAGGTGGGGCGCATCGACCCCCATGCTGAAACCCAGGCCTACATCGACAAGATCATGGCCACGCGGGGCAAGGCGCTGGACGACGCGGGCCGCGCCCTGCTGCTGGAAGACCTGCAGTCACCCTGCACCGAAGAGGTGGCCGTGTTCCACGCCTTCAGCCGAGTGGTGAACGAGGCCCGCAGCGCCTTTGTGGTGCTGGACACGGCCCCCACTGGCCACAGCCTGCTGCTGATGGACGCCACTGGCGCCTACCACCGGCAGATGACGCAGCAGTACGAAGGCAGCGCGAACGCCAAACACATCATCACGCCGCTGATGCGCCTGCAGGATGCCGATATGACCCACGTGGTCATCGTCACGCTGCCCGAGGTCACCCCAGTGAGCCAGGCCGCCGCGCTGCAGGACGACCTGCGCCGCGCCCGCATCGAGCCCTGGGCCTGGGTCATCAACAAAAGCGTGGCGGCCACGGGCACCAGCGACCCGCTGCTGCAGGCCCGGCTGGTGGGCGAGCAGCAGCAGGCCGCGCGCATTGCCAGCGGCCTGGCGCAGCGCACCTACGTGCTGCCCTGGCTGGCGACACCGCCGGTGGGGGTAGAGGCGTTAGAGCAGCTGGTGGCTGCGCCTTCTGCCGTTGCAGGGAATTTGCTATCTCATTGATAGCTGCTTGGGTATATGGAACTAGCGCTAGCGGCCAAAATGGCTCAACAATATCCGTAGTGGTGTTCCAAGGCTTCCACAGGCCTGTGCAGCCCCGCGGCTAGCGCGCCAGTTCCTCGCGCACGGCCGCCACCTGCCGCCGCGACACCGCCAGCAGTTCGGTCGACCCCTGCAGCCGCACCGCCCAGCCTTCGCCCTCTTCGGGGTCGTAGTGCTTTTCCAGCGCGCGCACGGCACGGCGCGCCACCAGGGCATTGCGGTGGATGCGCAGAAAGCGCGGCGCAAATTTGGTCTCCAGCTCGCCCAGCGAGCCATCCATGATGTAGCTGCGGGTGGTGGTGCGCACGGTCACGTACTTCTGTTCGGCCTTGAAGTACAGCACCTCGGCCAGGGGCAGGCGTTCGGTGCGGCCCCGGTCCTGGATCAGCAAGGTTTCGCCCTCGGGCAGGCTGGGCACGGCACTGGGTCCTGCGGGGCGGCTGGTGCGCTGCACCTTGGCCAGGGCCTGCTGCAGGCGCTCACGGCGCACGGGTTTGGTCAGGTAGTCCACGGCATCCAGCTCGAACGCGCTCACTGCGTGGTCGGCGTGGGCCGTCACAAACACCACAGCCGGCGGCTGGGGCAGGGCCTGCAGTGCATGCGCCAGCGCGAGGCCGTCCTGCCCCGGCATGTGGATGTCCAGCAACACCAGGTCGTATGCGCGCCCCCCGGTGGGGCCCAGCAGCGCCATGGTCTCGGTGGCGTTGGAGGCCTCGGCCACTGTGCAGCGCTGGATGTCCGAGCAGTCAGACAGCAGGGTGCGCAAGCGGCTGCGCGCCAGGGCTTCGTCGTCAACGATCAGGATGTTCATGCGGTTTGGAGGGGGTAGGTTCGGTGGGCGCGACCACACCACGGCGGGAGCTGCCGCGTGGGTTGCCACGCCCCCGTGGGGCCGTGCGCTGGCGGGAGGTGGGCTGGGGCGTGGGGTCGGCAGCGGGCAGGGTGATGCGTACCTGGTACAGCCCGTCCTGCACACCGGCGGTGAACTCGCCCTGCACGTCGTGCAGCAAGGCCAGCCGCGCGCGCACGTTGGCCAGCGCGATACCGTGGCCCCGGGTGCTGGGCTCGTCGTGCCTGCCGGGTTTGCCCTCTTTGGGGGGCAGGGTGTTGGTGATGCGCACCACCACGCGGTTGCCGCGCAGCTCGGTCAGCACGCGCAGCTTGCCGCCCCGGGCGCTGGGTTCCACGCCATGTTTGACGGCGTTTTCCACCAGCGGCTGCAACAGCAGCGGGGGCAGGCGCGCGCTGTCGGTGCGCGGGTCCAGGTTCCACTGCACCTGCAGGCGGTTGCCAAAGCGCACCTGCTCAATGCCCAGGTAGCGCCGCGCCAGGGTGATCTCCTCGGCCAGCGTGGTGGATTCGCCTTGCTCGATGAGGGCCACGCGAAACAGGTCCGACAGGTCTTCAAGCAGCGACTCGGCCTTGGCTGGCTCCTCACGCACCAGCGCAATGGCGCTGTTGAGCGTGTTGAACAAAAAATGCGGGCGGATGCGCGACTGCAGTTCCGTCAGGCGCGCCGTGGTGGCGGCCGGGGTGCGGCCCCGGGCACGCAGCACCAGCGCGGCCACCAGCATGGCTGCCAGCAATGCGCCGGTGGCAGCGCTGGCCAGCCAGGGGGGCGATGCCGACAGGCCCACCAGCGCCAGCATGGCGCAGGCATAGGCACCGGCCACGGCGCCCAGCAGCACCCCGGCGGCATATTGCTGCGCTGTGGACAAGCGCTGCAGCACCGTCTTGAGGCTGCACGCCGTGACCAGCCACACCAGTGTGGCTGGCAGTGCACCGCCGGTCAGCAGTGCCAGGCTGGCCAGCCATGCGGACGGGCTGCTGGCGCCGTACATGGCGCCCACGCCCACCACCACCTCCACAAACAGCACGGCCCGCAGCACCACACCCACCTGGCAGGCATCGAACACCAGGGCCCGCCCGCGTGGCGGCTGCCCGCCCGGGCCGGCGCCTGCAGCCGCCCGCACGCTGCGCACGGGCCTGTCTGGCAGGGCGGAATCCGGCGGCGGGGGCTGGGTCGATAAAATTTGGGTGTTTTGCATTGCGGCATCCGGGCAGTCCGGGTGTCTGAACCACCGGATTATTGCCCTCCTTATGTCCAAAGCCCAAGCCACCAGCGCCGACTCTGCGCCGTCCCACAACCAGCTCGACACCAAGGCCCAGGCCTGGTCGGCGCTGTTTTCCGAGCCCATGAGCGACCTGGTCAAGCGCTACACCTCCAGCGTGTTCTTCGACAAGCGCCTGTGGCAGGCCGACATTGCAGGCAGCCTGGCCCACGCCGAAATGCTGGCCGCGCAGGGCATCATCTCTGCTTCCGACCACGCCTCCATTCAGCGCGGCATGGCGCAGATCCAAGAGGAGATCGAGTCCGGCGCCTTCGAGTGGAAGCTGGACCTGGAAGACGTGCACCTGAACATCGAAGCCCGCCTGACCCAGCTGGTGGGCGACGCGGGCAAGCGCCTGCACACCGGCCGCAGCCGCAACGACCAGGTGGCCACCGACGTGCGCCTGTGGCTGCGCGGCGAGATTGACCTGATCGGCGACTTGCTCAAAGAGCTGCAGGTATCGCTGGTCGATGTGGCCGAGCAGAACGTCGAGGTGATCCTGCCCGGCTTCACCCACCTGCAGGTGGCCCAGCCCGTGAGCTTTGGCCACCACATGCTGGCCTATGTAGAAATGTTCAAGCGCGACGCCGAGCGCATGGCCGACGTGCGCCGCCGCACCAACGTGCTGCCCCTGGGCAGCGCGGCCCTGGCCGGCACCACCTACCCGCTGGACCGCGAGCGCGTCGCCAAAACCCTCGGGATGGACGGCGTTTGCCAGAACAGCCTGGACGCCGTGAGCGACCGCGATTTCGCCATCGAATTCACCGCCGCCGCCAGCCTGTGCATGGTGCACGTGAGCCGCCTGTCTGAAGAACTCATCATCTGGATGAGCCAGAACTTCGGCTTCATCAAGATTGCCGATCGCTTCACCACCGGCTCGTCCATCATGCCGCAGAAGAAGAACCCCGACGTGCCCGAACTCGCACGCGGCAAGACCGGCCGGGTGGTGGGCCACCTGATGGGCCTGATCACGCTGATGAAAGGCCAGCCGCTGGCCTACAACAAGGACAACCAGGAAGACAAGGAGCCGCTGTTCGACACCGTGGACACGCTCAAAGACACGCTGCGCATCTTTGCCGAAATGGTGGGCGGCCAGCTCAACCCTGCCACGGGCAAGAAAGAGGGCGGCATCACCGTCAACGCCCAGGCCATGGAGCAGGCCGCGCTCAAGGGCTACGCCACCGCCACCGACCTGGCCGACTACCTGGTCAAAAAGGGCTTGCCCTTCCGCGACGCGCACGAAACCGTGGCCCACGCCGTCAAGGCCGCAACCTCGCACAACTGCGATTTGTCGGAGCTGCCCCTGAACGTGCTGCAGGGCTTCCACCCCGCCATCGAAAAGGACGTGTACGAGTGCCTGAGCCTGCGCGGCTCGCTCAACGCTCGCAACACGCTGGGCGGTACCGCCCCCGCGCAGGTGCGTGCCCAGCTGGCCCGCCACCGCGCCCGCCTGGCCTGATCTTTGTACTGCCGTTTGACCTTCTACCCTGGAGCTTTTTCATGACAACTTCTCGCCGCAGCCTGCTGTCCCGCCTTGTGCGCACGGGTGCTTTTGTGGGGGCCGCATTGGCTGTGGGCCTTGCGTCTGGCCAGCCGGCCAAGCCCATTCGCCTGCTCGTGGGCTTTCCGCCCGGCGGTGGCACGGACGCCATTGCGCGCACTCTGTCCGAGAAGCTCAAGGACGAGCTGGGCCAGCCCGTGGTGGTGGAAAACCGCCCTGGCGCGGGCGGCCAGATTGCCGCGCAGACCCTCAAGGCCTCGGCGCCCGATGGCACCACGCTGTTCCTAACGCATGACCACACCATTTCCATCCTGCCCCAGGTGGTGAAGAACCCCGGCTACGAACCCGCGCGCGACTTTGTGGCGGTGGGCGGTTTTGCCACGTTTGTGAACGCGTTTGCGGTGTCGGGCGGCACGCCGGCCAAGTCCTTCACCGAGTACGTGGGCTGGGTCAAGGCCTCGGGCGGCGGCAAGGGGGCCGTGGGCATTCCGGCCCCGGCGTCCACGCCAGAGTTCCTGGTCAAGCTGATCGGGCAGAAGTACCAGCTGGACCTGGTGTCCGCACCCTACCGGGGCAGCGCCCCCATGATGGCCGACATGCTGGGCAACCAGATCAGCGCGGGCGTGGCCTCGGTGCAGGACTTCATGGAGAACCACAAGGCCGGCAAGGTGCGTGTGGTGGGCGTGCTGGGCACCAAGCGCCAAGCCTCCATGCCCGACGTGCCCACGTTCGACGAGATGGGCCTCAAGGGCTTTGAAGACCTGCCGTACTACGGCATCTACGCCCCCACCGGCACGCCGCAAAAGTTCATCACCGACTTCTCGAACGCGCTGGCCAAGGTCGTGGCCCAGCCCGATGTGCGCGAACACTTGACTGCCATGGGCCTCACGGTCGGCTACATGTCGCCCCAGCAGCTGGCCACGCGCGAAAAGGCCTACACCGAAGCCTGGACGCGCATCATCAAGACCAGCGGGTTCGTGGCGCAGTGATGCTGCAGCGGCCCGTAGGGGCCGCTGCAGTTACATATTTGCCGAAAACGGCACGTGGCGCTAGTCGAATATGCCTGAGCAGCTATTATTTGTGTAGCGTTTGGCGGGGCGCGCCCCGCCACCCTGGCGCATCACAGCATGGCCGTGCGCTGCTGCTCGGCGCGCGATGCGCCGATGGCGGTCTCCACGTTCTTGACCTCTTCGGGCGGGGGCAGCACGGCGGGCATGCCCAGGGCCTGAATGGCCAGCTCGCGGCACCAGCCCTTGGTGTGGTACAGGTGGTGGTCCTCGTCTTTTTCCACCGCCTTGTGGGCGACCTTGAGGGTGTGGCCCACATCGCCCGTGGCCACCTTGGCCACCTGTCCCAGCAGCTCCCAGTTGGCGTGGTCCTTGGTTTCGGCGTGCACCACACATTCGCAGGCCACCAGCTGTGCGGCCTCTGGCGTGCCCGACTTTTTGGCCAGTTGCATCGCCTGGACGAGGGACGTGCCAATGTGCTTGACCACGGCCCGCGTGGGCGACTGCGCATCGGGGTCCAGGCCCAGCGCATCGCAGATGCCGCGCACCACGTTCTGGTGCGCCAGCGTTTCTTCCAGATAGCCTTCCCATTCCTTCTTCAGGTCGGGGTTGATGGCGCAGGTGAGGGCGGTGCGGTACACCTGTTCGCCGCCGAGTTCGGTCTCCATCATCTGCAGGACGAGGTCGTCGAGTTGATGGCTGTCGTAGTGGCTTTTGGGCATGGTGACTCCTTGGGTGGTGGGTGAACAAAAAAGAGGCCGATGCGGTCAGGCCAGTGTGCGGACTTGGGGCTCGCGGTCCCACTGGCGGGTCTGGGCGGCGGCGATGAAGCCCTGCACATCGGCCGGGTCCACCACGCCCGCATCGGGCTCGATGCCACCGGCCTGCAGGATGGCCCGCGTGCCCTTGCAGGCGGCAATGGCCTTGAGGTGGCCGAACGCGTCGCGGAACCAGTCCACGGCCGCCGCCTCCTTGGCCAGCTGTGCGCCCATGTCGGGCGACAGGATGGAGGCCACGGCGTCAAACACTGCCGACGGGGTGCCCGCCAACTGGCCGTCGGCGGGCAGCAGCGTGCCGTCTTTCAGCACGGCACCGCCCACCTTGGGCGCGACGATCTTCACGGTGGCGCCCACCTTCTCCAGGGCCTTGCGCAGGTTGGCCACCGAGGCGCCGTTGGAGCCATCGGCCACCAGAATGCCGATGCACCGGCCCTGCAGCGTGGGTTTCATGCGGTCGATGATGCGCAGCGCGGGCGACAGGGGCAGGTCCTGCACCGGCTCGGTGGTCGCGGGGGCGGGCGGCAGGGTTTGCAGACCCAGGCCGTCGGCCACGCGCTGGGCCAGGTCAGCATCCACATGCAGCAGATGGCCCACCACCGCTTCGCGCACATGGGGTGTGCCCACCTTGGACAGCTCGAACACCAGCGCCGACGCCATGTGCGCCTGCTCCAGCGGGCTCTGGCTGCGGTAGAACATGCGCGCCTGGCTGTAGTGGTCGGCAAAGCTCTCGGGGCGTACGCGGCCCTTCACCCCGTCGTCGGCCTGGGCCACATGGCGAAAGCCTTGCGCCAGTGACGCGCGGGGCGTGTCGCCCTGCAGGCTGCTGGGCTCGTAGTTGACGCGGCCTTTTAGCGCCTGCACCTGCATCTGCATGTGGCCGTCGCGCTGCATGTTGTGGAACGGGCACTTGGGCGCGTTGATGGGGATCTGCGCAAAGTTGGGCCCGCCCAGGCGCGACAGCTGCGTGTCCAGGTACGAGAACAGGCGGCCCTGCAGCGGCGGGTCGTTGCTGAAGTCGATGCCCGGCGGCACATTGGCGGGGCAGAAGGCCACCTGCTCGGTCTCGGCAAAAAAGTTGTCGGGCCAGCGGTTGAGCACCATGCGGCCGACGGGCTGCAGCGGCACCATCTCTTCGGGGATGAGCTTGGTCGGATCCAGGTGGTCAAAGGGGAAGCGCTGGGCGTCTTCCTCGGTGAACAGCTGCACCGACAGCTCCCACTCAGGGAAGTCGCCCGCCTCGATGGACTCGAACAGGTCGCGCCGGTGAAAGTCGTTGTCGGCCGATTGCAGCTTGACCGCCTCGTCCCACACGGTGGACTGGATGCCCAGCTTGGGCCGCCAGTGGAACTTGACAAACGTGCTCTCGCCCGCCGCGTTGAGCAGGCGGAAGCTGTGCACGCCAAAGCCTTCCATCATGCGCAGGCTGCGCGGGATGGTGCGGTCGCTCATGGCCCACATGATCATGTGCATGGTTTCGGGCATGAGCGAGACGAAATCCCAGAACGTGTCGTGCGCGCTGGCCGCCTGCGGAAAGCCCCGATCGGGCTCCATCTTTACCGCATGCACGAGGTCCGGGAACTTCATCGCGTCCTGGATGAAGAACACGGGGATGTTGTTGCCCACCAAGTCCCAGTTGCCTTCGGGCGTGTAGAACTTGACGGCAAAGCCACGCACGTCGCGCGGTGTGTCCACCGACCCCGCACCACCGGCGACGGTGGAAAAACGGGTGAACACAGGGGTCTGCACACCGATGTCGGTCAGCACCTTGGCGGTGGTGTACTTTTTGAGCGAGTGCGTGAGTTCAAAGAAGCCATGGGCTGCCGTGCCCCGTGCATGCACGATGCGCTCGGGAATGCGTTCATGGTCAAAGTGGGTGATCTTCTCGCGCAGGATGAAGTCTTCCAGCAGCGCAGGGCCGCGAGGCCCCGCACGCAGCGAGTTCTGGTTGTCGGCGACCGGAATGCCCTGCTGCGTGGTCAGTACCGGGTGCTTGCCGCCAGCCTGTTGCTGCAGTTCGCCCGCATTGCCGCGAAAGTTGTCGGACTGGGTGGAAGAGGGCAGGGCAGACGGCGCTTTGTGGGCCGCGCTGCGCGCGGTAGGGGGTCGTGCCATGTGCGCTCCTGAGGGTGCGTGGGGTAAAACGAAGCCGTCATCTTTGGGCGCTGAGCAGGGGCAGCGGGTAGGACATGGCCCCATCGGCACGTCGTCATGCACAGGAGATGCCCATGGGCCCGCGCCATACGTAAGTGCTTGCAACACACACCCGCGCGACATGGCACTTTGTTACGCTTGCCGGTTCCTTCGGAGGGGATAGCGTGAACGCAAAAAAATGGATGTTGGCCGCCAGCCTGTCTCTGGTGGCCTGGGGGGCGCAGGCCCTGCAGATCACCAGCTTCTCGCCCCAGGGCGAGGTGGCGCGCGTGCGCCAGGTGGTGGCCAAGTTCGATAGCGCTGCGGTCAATTTTGGCGACCCCAAGGCGCCCGCGCCGCTGAGCCTGAGCTGCAGCGACGCCAGCGTCACCAAGGGCACAGGCCGCTGGACCGGCGAGCGCGAGTGGGTGTTTGACTTCGAGCGCGACCTGCCGCCGGGCGTGCGTTGCACCGCCAGCGTCAAGCCAGGCTTCAAATCGGCCGCTGGCGCAGAGCTGACGGGCGCCAAGAGCTATCAGTTCAATAGCGGCGGGCCGTTTGTGCAGAACCTTCGCCCCAGCACCTACGAGCAGATCGACGAGGAGCAGTTCTTTGTGCTGTTCCTCAACGGCGCCGCCACCACGGCCAGCGTGCAGGCCAACGTGTGGTGCACGGCCGAAGGCGTGGGCGAGCGCATCCCCGTGCGCCTGATCGAAGGAGCCCAGCGCGCCGAGATCCTCAAGGGCCTGGGGCTTGAGAAAGACGCCGCACGCGATCCCTTGTCGTTTGCCACGCTGGCCTGCAACCGCCGGTTCACCTCCGGCTCGCGCATGCAGATCGTGTTCGGCAAGGGTGTGGCAACGCCCAGCGGCGTGGCCAACACGGTGGAAAAGCGCTTCGATTTCAAGGTGCGCGAGCCGTTCTCGGCCGAGTTCAACTGCGAGCGTGAAAACGCCCAGGCGGCTTGCCTGCCCATCCGGCCGATGATGCTGTCGTTCAATGCGCCTGTGCCGCGCAAGCTGGCCGCAGCCATTCGCCTCCAATCCGCCAAGGAAACCCTCAAGCCCCAGATCGACGGCGGCGCAGAAGGCGCCCAGGCCGATGCCCTGGTCAACAGCCTGCAGTTCAACGCGCCGCTGGCCGAGAACACGGCCTTCACCATCGAGCTGCCCAAGGACTTCAAGGACGCCTCGGGCCGCCCGCTGCGCAATGCGGACAACTTCCCGCTCAAGGTGTCCACCGGCGGCATGCCGCCGCTGGCCAAGTTTGCAGCGGCGCCGTTTGGCATCGTGGAGCGTTTTGCCGAAGGCCCCGCGTCCGACAACCCGCCTGCGCTGCTGCCCGTGACGCTGCGCAACGTGGAGGCTGCCCTGCGTGTGCAGGGCCTGCAGGCGGGCACCGCCACAGCCAGCGCGCCAGCGGGCAAGGTGAGCACGCTAAAGCCCCGCACCGACGCGGACATCATTGCCTGGTTCCGCAAGGTGCAGCGCTACGACAACTATGTGGTGAACCGCAAGCAGGCGCGCCAGGACGTGACCGGCCCCCTGCCCAAGGTGCTGGATGACGACAAGGAGTACGTGCAGTCGCGCATGCTGTCGCTGCTGGCGGGCAAGGGTGGCGTCAAGACGCTTCAGCTCCCCAAGCCATCGGGCAACGACCCGCGTCCGTTCGAGGTGGTGGGCATTCCGCTCACACCCGGCTTCCATGTGGTGGAGATCGCGTCGCAAAAGCTCGGCGCCTCGCTGCTGGACGACCGCCATGGCGAGGGGCGCACGATGTATGTGCGCACCTCGGCGCTGGTGACCAACCTGGGGGTGCATTTCAAGCTCGGCCGCGAAAACGCCATGGCCTGGGTCACCACGCTGGACAAGGGCCAGCCCGTGCAGGGCGCCACGGTGCGCGTGTCGGACTGCCGGGGCAATGAACTGGCCAACGCCACCACCGATGCCCAGGGCATAGCCCGCATCGAAGGGCTCTCGCCCGAGCCGCCGGGCTGCAATTCCAATTCTGAGGACGAGGTCGGCCAGTCGTACTTTGTGAGCGCCCGCCACAAGGGGGGCGATGGCGTCGAGGACATGGCCTTCACCTGGAGCGACTGGCAGCGCGGCATCGAGCCCTGGCGCTTCAATGTGCCCACCAGCCGGTCCCCTTCGCCGGACGAGCGTGCCCACACGATTTTTGACCGCACGCTGTTCCGCGCTGGCGAAACCGTGTCCATGAAGCACCTGCTGCGCGCCGAAACGCGCCAGGGCTTTGCCCTGCCGGGGTCGCGTCCCGACACCCTCGTCATCACCCACCTGGGCAGCGGCCAGCAGTTCACCCAGCCTCTGGCGTGGCGCAGCACGGCCACGGGCGGGCTCAGCGCGCAAAGCACCTTTGCCATTCCGCCCGCCGCCAAGCTGGGCGTGTACCAGGTCGAGCTGGCGGGCAATGGCACGATGAACGGCAACATCGCGTCGGGCTCGTTCCGGGTGGAGGAGTTCCGCCTGCCGGTGCTGGAGGGGCGCATTGCCCCGGCCGATAAAAAGGCGCTGGTGCGCGTGCGCTCGGTGCCCACCGACGTGCAGATCAACTACGTGGCCGGTGGCGGCGCGGCCAACCTTCCAGTGCGCGTGTCGGCCCTGGTGCGCGGCAAGTCCCTGGAGTTCAGCGACTACGACACATTCCGCTTCAGCCCGCCCCGCAAGCGCGAGCAGAGCAATGCCAACAGCGACGACGAAGAGGCCTCCGCCAGCCAGGACGCGCGCGTGATTGCCGACAAGCTGCCGCTGACGCTGGACAAGAACGGTGCGGGCAAGGTCACCATCGACAACGTGCCCCAGTCGGGCCAGCCGCAGGAACTGCTGCTGGAGGCCACCTATGCCGACCCCAATGGCGAGGTGCAGACCCTGCGCAGCACGCAGACGCTGTGGCCTGCCGGGGTGGTCGCGGGCATCAAGACCGAGGGGTGGGTGTCTGCGCGCCAGAAGATCCGCTTCCAGGCGCTGGCGCTGCAGCACAACGGCAAGCCGGCAGCCGACACCTCGCTGCAGGTGCAGGCGGTGGCACGCATCACCACCACCACGCGCAAGCGCATGGTGGGCGGCTTCTACAGCTACGACAACCAGACCGAAACCAAGGACCTGGGCACGCTGTGCACCGGCAAGAGCGACGCACGCGGCCTGCTGCTGTGTGAGGCCAAGCTGGACGAGGCGGGCGAGGTGGAGCTGGTGGCCACGGCCACCGACAAGGACGGCAACACCAGCGTGGCCGCGTCGTCGGTATGGGTGACGCGCCAGGGCGAGCTGTGGTTCGGTGGCGAAGACCACGACCGCATCGACCTGCTGGCCGAGAAGAAGAGCTACCAGCCCGGCGAGACCGCCAGGTTCCAGGTGCGCATGCCGTTCCGCTTTGCCACGGCCCTGGTGGCGGTGGAGCGCGAGGGCATCATCGACACGCAGGTGGTGCAGCTCAACGGCCAGGACCCCACAGTGAGCCTGAAGGTGCAGCCCGACTGGGGCCCCAACGTGTACGTGAGCGTGCTGGCCCTGCGCGGCCGCCTGCGCGAGGTGCCGTGGTACAGCTTCTTCACCTGGGGCTTCAAGGCGCCGCGCGAGTGGTGGAACTCGTTCTGGTACGAAGGCAAGGAATACCAGGCGCCCACCGCGCTGGTGGATCTGTCCAAGCCCGCCTACCGCCTGGGCGTGGCCGAAATCCGCGTGGGCACGCAGGCCCACCAGATCGATGTGAAGGTGCAGGCCGACAAGGAGAGCTATGCCGTGCGCGGCAAGGCGCAGATCACCATCACCGCCACGCTACCAGGCGGCAAGCCCGCCGCCAATGCTGAAGTGGCCCTGGTCGCTGTGGACCAGGCCCTGCTGGAGCTGATGCCCAACAACAGCTGGAACCTGCTCGAAGCCATGCTGCAGCGCCGCAGCTGGGGCGTGGAGACCTCGACCGCGCAGATGGAAATCATCGGCCGGCGTCACTACGGCAAAAAGGCTGTGCCTGCTGGCGGCGGCGGCGGCAAGTCGCCCACGCGCGAGTTGCTGGACACCCTGCTGCTGTGGGAGCCTGCACTCAAGCTCGACGCCAACGGCCAGGCCAAGGTGACCGTGCCGCTCAACGACGCACTGACCACCTTCAAGATCGTGGCGGTGGCCGATGCGTCCACCGGGCTGTTTGGCACGGGCAGCACCAGCATCCGCGCCACACAGGACCTGCAGATCATCAGCGGCCTGCCGCCGCTGGTGCGCGAGGACGACCAGTTCCGCGCGCAGATCACGCTGCGCAACACCACCAAGGCCGCCATGAAGGTGGAGGTGGCGCCGCGCGCCACGATGCTTCAGCTTTCGCCGCAGACCATCGACATCCCGGCCGGAGAGGCGCGCGAGGTGGCCTGGGATGTGACGGCCCCTGCGCAGCTGGCGCAAACGCGCGCCGAGGCCATCCTGTGGGAGATCGAAGCCAAGGACCAGGTCAGTGGCGCCCGCGACGCCCTCAAGGCCCGCCAGCGCATCGTGCAGGCGGTGCCGCTCACGGTGCAGCAGGCCACGCTGGTGCAGGTGGACGGTAGCTACAACCTCGATGTGAACCCACCTGCCGACGCATTGCCCGGCCGGGGCGGCCTCAAGATGTCGCTGCAGCCCAAGCTGGGAGGATCAGGTGATGGGGGCCTGCCCGGCGTGCGCGACTGGTGGGCCCGCTACCCGTTTGCCTGCCTGGAGCAAAAGACCAGCAAGGCCGTGGGTCTGCGCGACGGCGCGCTGTGGCAGACCGTGGTGGCGCAGTTGCCCACCTACCTCGACAGCGATGGCCTGGCCAATTACTTCCCGCCGCGCGACGGCGACGCCAACCGGGGCAGCGACACCCTCACGGCCTATGTGCTGGCCGCCACGCACGAGGCTGCCAGCATCCACCCCGCGTTTGCCCTGCCCGATGAAGCCCGCGCGCCCATGGAGCGTGGCCTGATCGCTTTTGTGGAAGGCCGCATCCAGCGCAACTTCTGGAGCCCGAGGGCAGGGAAAGGTGGGGACCTGGACATGCGCAAGGTGGCCGCACTCGAAGCGCTGTCGCGCTACGGCAAGGCCCAGGGCCGCATGGTGAGCAGCATCACCATCGCGCCCAACCAGTGGCCCACCCACACGGTGATCGACTGGGTGAATGTATTGAGGCGTGTGACCGATGTGCCCGAGCGCGACAAGCGCCTGGCCGAGGCGATGCAGATCCTGCGCGGCCGCCTGTCGTTCCAGGGCACCAAGCTCATCTTCAGCAACGAGCAGGACGACTATTGGTGGTGGCTGATGCAGAACGGCGACGTGAACACCGCCCGCCTGATGCTGGCCGTGATGGACGACCCGGCGTGGAAGGACGACATGGGCCGTCTGGCCAACGGCTTCATCAGCCGCCAGCAGGCGGGCGCCTGGCACACCACCACGGCGAACCTGTGGGGCGGCCTGGCGCTGGAAAAATTCAGCGCCAAGTTCGAGGCCACACCGGTGTCGGGCACCACCAAGGCCAGCATGGGTGGCAACACCGCCAGCGTGGACTGGAGCAAGGTGGAGCGCGTGAAGGCATCGGACGCCACCGGTGCTCCCAACCAGATCACCTGGTTTGGCGCCCCTGCATCGCCCGGCAACCTGAAGAACAACGGCATGTTCCTGCCATGGTCTAGTGCTGTAGGCAAGGCGGGCGGCAAGGAGCAGCTGGCCGTCACGCACCAGGGACCGGGCAAGCCCTGGCTCACGCTGCAGTCGGTGGCGGCCATCGATCTCAAGGCGCCGTTCGCGGCGGGCTATGCGATCAAGAAGACCATCACCCCGGTGGAGCAGGCCAACAAGTCGCTGCCCGCCGGCCAGTACACACGCGGCGACGTGCTGCGCGTCACGCTGGAGGTCAACGCCACAGCCGACATGACCTGGGTGGCCATCACCGACCCCATCCCCGGCGGCGCCACCATTTTGGGCAGCGGCCTGGGTCGCGACTCTGAGATCGCCACGCAGGGCGAAAAGAAGACCGGCGCGGGCTGGCCCGCGTTCGAGGAGCGCAGCTTCGAGTCCTTCCGCAGCTACTACGAGTACCTGCCCAAGGGCACCGTCAAGATGGAGTACACCGTGCGCCTGAACAACGCGGGCGACTTTGCGCTGCCTCCGAGCCGCGTTGAGGCCATGTATGCGCCCGAGATGTTTGGCGAACGGCCCAACGCACGGGTGAAGGTGCAGGTGGCCAAATAAGCTGCGACGCTCCAACGCCACTCTGTCATAACGCCGCCATGCACCGCCTTGTCCAGGTCCCACCCCGGGCCCGCATGCCATGAGCCTCAGCGTCTTTGTGGAGCTGCGGTTCTGGCTGCTGGTGGGGTTCTCGCTGGTGCTGCCGGTGGGCATCTATGCGCTGCTGCTGGTCAAGCGGTCGATTTCGCGCTGGGCGGTGCTGGGTTTTGGCGTGGCGCTGGTGCTCATTGCGGGCGTGGATGTGTACCTGTTGCAGTCCATCGCCGCGCAGGCCAAGAGCACGCCGTCGCTGGCCGACGATGCGTGGTTCAGTTCCGAGCTGACGATTGCGCTGTACCTCCTGCCCGTGGTGTTTGGCGGCATCGGCGTGAACCTGATCTCGCACGTGCTGCTGCGCCACGTGACCGAGGCCGAGGGGCGGTTTGACCGTGAGCACTCCGATCGCTGAGTCGTGAGGCGCTTACGATGCTCCGATCCCTTCGTTTTCAGAAAGTCAACCCGCCATGATTCTGGGTCTCGCTGCCAACCGCCTGCACCACCACACCGAAGACGCGGCGCTCTTTGCCTGGTTGCGCGCCTGCGAGGCGGGCATCCGGGAACTGCAGCTGGGGCTGCACGCCGTGGGTCGCACGCACGATGCCATCGTCGCTGCGGGCATGCTGCAGGGGTACCGCCCGCTGGTGCGCTATCCGTACGGGCGCGACGGTGGGCTGATGAAAGTGGTGGCAGAGGTGGTGGGCATGGGGGAAGGGCGCACGCTCGACGGCGCGATTTACCTCACCGACCCTGTGGACCCTTCTTCCATCTTCCCCGAGGCGCTGGCCCTCAAGCGGCAGTGCGTGATCCATGGCAAGCCGTTTCTCTCCACCGTGGCCAGCGCACGCGACTGGATCGAGATGGAGCGCATCCACGCCGGGCTGGCGCCCGACCCACAGGCCGACCGGTTTCATGACCATGGCAACCAGACGCTGGCGCTGATTGCGCACGACGCGTGCAAACAGGCCATGCTCGACTTCGCGGATCGCAACTTTGATGTGCTGTCGCAGTTTCGCCACCGGGTGGCCACTGGCACCACGGGCCAGCGACTGAACGCCCTGGCGTGGAGCAAGGGCTGGCCCGAGGGGCAGCCCTGGGTGCAGCGCTTCAACAGCGGGCCGCTGGGTGGCGACGCGCAGATTGCCGACCTGGTGCTGGAACGCCGTTGCCACCGGGCCGTTTTTTTTGAGGACCCGCATGTGGCGCGCCAGCACGAGGCTGACATCCAGCTGCTGGAGCGTGCCGTGACCACCGCCACGCACGACGCGGTGTGTGTCACCGTGCCAAGCGTGGCGCAGCGCTGGTGCGACGCCGTGCGCCTGCGCGCGGCGCGCTGATGGCGCTTTTTTTATCTCTGCGCGTTTGTGTTCCTTCCCTTCGATTTCTTCTTCACCTTGCGCCTGCGAACGCAGGCCGCCGCGCTGGTGCTGGCGGCCTGCACCTCGGGCGCCTGGGCCATCCCCACGTTTGACGAGGTGCGCGCGGACTTCAAGCCCTCCGACACCCTGATCCTCTCGCGCGAAGGCGAGGTGCTGCAGCGCTTGCGCACCGATGCAACCGTGCGGCGCGGTCAGTGGGTGCCGCTGGCCGACGTGTCGCCCGCGCTGCGCCAGGCGCTGGTGCTGAGCGAGGACAAGCGCTTTTTTGAACACAGCGGCGTGGACTGGCGTGCGGCGTCGGCGGCTGCCTGGGGCAACCTGTGGAACCAGCGCACGCGCGGGGCCAGCACCATCACCATGCAGCTCGCGGGCCTGCTCGACGGTGACTGGCGCCAGGGCCCCGGCGGGCGCACGGTGGTGCAAAAGGTGGGCCAGACGGTGGCTGCCCAGGTGCTGGACCGGCGCTGGCGCAAGGACCAGATCCTGGAGGCGTACCTCAACCTCGTGCCGTTCCGCAGCGAGCTGGTGGGCATCGACGCCCTGAGCCGCACACTGTTCGACAAGGCGGCCCACGGTCTGGACGACCGCGAAGCCGCAGTGGCAGCGGCCCTGGTGCGCGCGCCCAACGCACGGCCTGCGCTGGTGGCGCAGCGTGCCTGCGGGGTGCTGCGCGACATGCAGCAGCGCACCGGTACCCAGGCGGCGCATGTGGATTGCGATGCGCTGGACCTGTTCACAACGGCCGCATTGCAACGCCGCGCGTTCGATGCGAGTGAGGGTGTGGCGCCACACTTTGCGCGCTACCTGCTGCGCCAGCGGGACAAGGACAGCGCTGTGCCCGAGCGGGTGACCAGCACCCTGCGCGCACCGTTGCAGCGTTTTGCCATGCAGAGCCTGCAGCAGCACCTGCGCGAGCTGCGGGGGCGGCATGTGGAAGACGGCGCGGTGCTGGTGCTGGACAACGCCACGGGCGCCGTGCTGGCCTGGGTGGGGTCGTCCGGCCAGCTCAGCCAGGCCAGCGAGGTCGACGGGGTGCTGGCGTTGCGCCAGCCAGGCTCCACGCTTAAGCCCTTTCTGTATGCCCAGGCGATTGCAGAGCGGCGGCTCACAGCGGCGTCGCTGGTGGAGGACTCGCCTGCACAGATCACCACGGCGGGGGGGCTCTACATCCCGCAGAACTATGACCGACAGTTCAAGGGCTGGGTGTCGGTGCGCACGGCGCTGGCCGCGTCGCTCAACGTGCCAGCGGTGCGCACGCTGGTCATGGTCACGCCCGACGCGTTTCACCGCCAGCTTGGCGCAGTGGGATTGCCGCTGCGCGAAAGCAGCGACTACTTTGGCTACAGCCTGGCGCTGGGCAGCCCCGAGGTGCCGTTGCTGCACCTGACCAATGCCTTCCGCACGCTCGCCAACGGCGGGCGGGCGAGTCCTGTTGCAGGCACGCTCGCCAACGGCGGGCGGGCCAGTCCCGTGGCAACCGCGTTCGCCAACGGCGGGCGACAGGGCACCGTAGCCCCGGCCGATGCCAAGCCCCGCTTCACGCCCGCCATCGATCCACGCGCTGCCTTCATCGTGGGCGACATCCTGTCCGACGGCAATGCCCGCGCACGCACTTTCGGCACCGACAGCGTGCTGGCCACCCGCTTCTGGACGGCGGTGAAAACCGGCACCAGCAAGGACATGCGCGACAACTGGGCGGTGGGCTGGTCAGAGCGCTACACCGTGGGCGTGTGGGTGGGCAACGCCAGCGGTGCAGCCATGCACGAGGTCAGCGGCACCAGCGGCGCAGCACCCATCTGGGCGGCGGTGATGGGCTTTCTGCACGCCCGCGAGCCCAGCCGTGCACCCCGGGCCCCGGCGGGGCTGGTGCAGGCTGCGGTGCGGTTTGGCAGCATGGTGTCAGACGGGGCAATCGCACCCCAGCCGCTGGAAGCCGCACGGCTGGAGTGGTTTGCCACAGGCACCGAGCAGGCCTTTTTTGCTATTGATTCAGGAGCTTCAAGCGCATACTGGGTAAGCGGTAGAGGTCAAAATGAATCCAAAATTGCTCCACGCATTACCAGCCCGGCGTCCGGCACAGTGATTGCACTCGACCCGGACATTCCCCCCACACGCCAGCGCCTGCAGTTCACCGCCATCGGCCATGGGGTGCGCTGGCGCATGGACGGCAAGCCGCTGGGCCAGGGGCCGCGCGTGGCCTGGCTGCCCTGGCCGGGGCGGCATGTGGTGCAGATCGTCAATGCACAGGGGCAGCTGCTGGACGAGATTCGGATCGAGGTGCGGGGTGCCGGCGCGGTTGCGCCGCCCCCACGTTCTGGAGCCGAATAACATGCAACGTTCCTCAACGTGTTGAGAAATACCAGTAGGTTTCCGGTCAGGCAAGCCGTATAAACTGGTAACAATATTTTTTGCCCATGCCCTTGCTTCGCCAGTTTTTATCCCACCGTCTTATCTGGCTGGCCTTGTTGGTGTCGCTGGGCATCGGGGTGTTGTTTGCGAGGTCTGTGTGGACCATCCGCAAGGATGAGTGGGATTACGCGATCCAGACCAACACCAATCTTGCGCAGACGATGGAGCGCAGCTTGGTCTGGACGCTGGACGCTTACGACAAGTCCCTGCAAGGCGTGACCCAGGAACTGGGCACCCGCGAGGTGTGGGCTCTGCCGCCCGATTTGCGCGCGCGCGTGATGTTTGACAACTCGCTGCGCATGGAAGGTGCGGGCAATGTCCTCGTGCTCGATGCCAAGGGCGACCTGATTATGGACTCCGGCTCACTGGTACCGCGCAAGGCCAACTTTGCCGACCGCGATTACTTTCAGGCGTTTGAGTCCGGCACCCACACGGGGCTCTTTGTGGGCAAACCCGTCCCGTCGCGGGTCACGGGCATCTACATTCTGCCGCTGTCGCGGGCCTACCGGCATCCCGACGGGAGCTTTGCGGGCGTGGTGGTGGGTGCGCTGCGCCTGAGCTTTTTCAATGAAATGTTTGGCTCGCTCGACTTCGGCCCTAACAGCGGCGTGAACCTGTTTCGCAGCGACGGGGTCATCATCTCGCGCTTTCCCTATGGCGATGCGGATGTGGGCAAGACCATTGCGGGCACCCCCAACTTCCTGCGGTTCCAGCGGGAGGGCAGCGGCGCCTTTGTCGGCCGCGCAGCGCTGGATGGTGTGGAGCGCCTCTACGCCTTTCGCACCGTAGGCCAGTACCCGCTGATCATCAACGTGGCCCAGGCTACCCACACCATTCTGGACAAGTGGTACCGCAGCGCCTGGATCCTGGGCGGCTTGGCGCTGCTGCTCATCGGGGGGTGCATGGGCCTGGGCCTGCTGTTCGTGCGTGAGCTCACACTGCGCCAGGCCGTCAGCGGCCAGCTCAAGCAGGCCGAGCACGACCTGCGCACCATCCTCAACAACCTGCCGTCCATGATCGGCTACTGGGACAGGGACCTTCGCAACCGCTTTGCCAACCACGCGTACCGGGAATGGTTTGGCCAGGCCCCCGGCGAGATGCGGGGCAAACACATCAGCCAGTTGCTGGGTGTCGAGCTGTTCGAAAAAAACCGCCCTTACCTCGATCAGGCGCTGCAGGGTCACGCTCAGCTGTTCGAGTGCACTATCGTGGACCCCGCCGGCGTCGCGCGCTATGCCATCGCGTCGTACATCCCCGATTTTGATGGCGACAAAGTGCGCGGCATCTTCGTGCAGGTAACCGACATCACCGAGCGCAAGCGCATGGAAGACGCACTGTTCGACGAAAAAGAGCGCATGCGCCTCACGCTGCGCGCCATGGGCGATGCGGTGATCTGCACCGACGCGCAGGGCCATGTCACCTACCTCAACCCCGTGGCGCAGAGCCTGACGGGCTGGCAGGCCTTTGACGCCGCGGGGCATAACGCTGATGAAGTGGTCAACCTGCGCAGCGCCGACAACGATGCGCTGCTGGACAGCCCGCTGCGCCAGGCCCTGGACCAGGCATGCACGGTGGATGCCGTGCGGGCCATTGTGGTGCACCGCAGCAGCGGGGCCCGTTTTCAGGTGGAAGGCAGTGCCAGCCCCATCACCGACCGCCATGGTGCGGTGACCGGTGCGGTGGCGGTGCTGCGCGACGTGACGGAAGCCGTGGCCATGGCCGAGCGCATGGCGCACCTGGCCCAGTACGACACCCTGACCGACCTGCCCAACCGCCTGCTGCTGCAAGACCGTGCGGTGATGGCCATGGCCCAGGCACGGCGCGAGGGCAAGCTGCTGGGCGTGATGTACCTGGACCTGGATGGGTTCAAGCAGATCAATGACCACCTGGGCCACGCCGTGGGCGACGAGTTGCTGGTGCAGTTCGCCCGGCGCCTGCAGGCCGCCGTGCGGGCGTCCGACACCGTGTGCCGCCAGGGTGGCGACGAGTTCGTGGTGCTGCTGCCGGGGCTGCAAGCCGCCGAGGCCGCCTGCAGCGTGGCGCGCAAGATTCTGGCGGTGTGCGACACACCGTTCGAGCTGGCCGGAAAGCGCGTGCAGGTGGGGCTCAGTGGCGGGATCGCGCTGTTCCCGCAGCACGGTGACACCTTTGACGAGCTCTCGCGCCACGCTGACGATGCCCTGTACGCCGCCAAACGCGGCGGGCGCATGCGCTTCATGCTCTACCGCGGCCCGGATCTTGACCCTGAGCCAGTGCTCTCCGAGGCGGCCATCGCATCATAAGCTATCAAAATAATAGCTGGCAGCGCTTTGCAGATAAGCGCTACAGGCCAAAATGGCTTGAAAAGTGCAGGCAACCCGCCCCTCAGCCCGCACTGGCGTGGAAATTTGTTGCAGCGCAGCCCAAATTATTTTGATGGCCGGCCGGTGTGCAACTGCCTAACATTCGGCCCACACTCTCCGTCCGCCAGCAACCTTGGCGCAACCCCTTTCTGGAGCCTCCGCGTGCCCGACCTGTCCAAAATCACCTGCATTGAAGACCTGCGTGTCATTGCCCAGCGCCGCGTGCCGCGCATGTTCTACGACTATGCCGATTCGGGCTCGTACACCGAGGGCACCTACCGCGCCAACGAAAGCGACTTCCAGCGCATCAAGCTGCGCCAGCGCGTGGCCGTGAACATGGAAGGCCGCACCACCCGCACCACCATGGTGGGCCAGGACGTGGCCATGCCCGTGGCCATTGCGCCCACCGGGCTCACCGGCATGCAGCATGCCGACGGCGAGATTTTGGGTGCCAAGGCGGCCAAAGCGTTTGGCATTCCGTTCACGCTCTCGACCATGAGCATCTGCTCCATCGAGGACATTGCCGAACACACGGGCCGCCATCCGTTCTGGTTCCAGGTCTATGTGATGCGCGACCGCGACTTCATCAACCGCCTGATTGATCGCGCCAAGGCCGCCAACTGCTCGGCGCTGCAGCTCACGCTGGACCTGCAGATCCTGGGCCAGCGCCACAAGGACATCAAAAACGGCCTCTCTGCCCCGCCCAAGCCCACCATCGCCAACCTCATCAACCTGGCCACCAAGCCGCGCTGGTGCCTGGGCATGCTGGGCACCAAACGCCGCAGCTTCGGCAACATCGTGGGCCACGCCAAGGGCGTGGGCGATTTGTCGTCGTTGTCGTCGTGGACGGCCGAGCAGTTCGACCCCCAGCTCAACTGGGGCGATGTGGAGTGGATCAAAAAGCGCTGGGGCGGCAAGCTGATCCTGAAGGGCATCATGGACGCCGAAGATGCGCGCCTGGCCGTGAACAGCGGCGCCGATGCGCTCATCGTCAGCAACCACGGCGGCCGCCAGCTCGATGGCGCACCATCGTCCATCGCTGCGCTGCCCGGCATTGCTGCTGCGGCCGGCAAGGACATTGAGGTGTGGATGGACGGCGGCATTCGCAGTGGGCAGGACGTGCTCAAGGCCCGCGCGCTGGGTGCGCGGGGTACGCTGATCGGCCGCAGTTTTCTGTATGGCCTGGGTGCCTACGGCGAGGCGGGCGTCACGCGGGCCCTGCAGATCATCCAGAAAGAGCTGGACATCACCATGGCGTTCTGCGGCCACACCAACATCAACAACGTGGATTCTTCGATCCTGCTGCCTGGCACGTATCCCACGGCCTGAACGGCTGAATGCGCTTTACCTTGCTGCTGGAGCAGGCGCGGGCAGGCGTTTGAGCGTGGCCAGATAGGCCACCACGTCCTCGCGGTCCTGTGTATCGTCAAGCTGGTAGTCCATGCCTTGGCCGGGTATCAGCGCCTCGGGGTCGGTCAGCCAGGCCTTGAGCATGGCCCGCGTCCACAGGATCTTGCTGGCGCGCAAGGCCGGCGAGTAGTCAAAGTCCTTCAGGGCGCCCGCGCGGCGCCCCACCACGCCCCGGTGCGCCGGGCCGTCTCCGTGCTGGTCCGGGCTGTGGCAACTGCTGCAATGCCCCGCGTAAAGCGCAGCACCACGCTCCACCGACTGGGCCATGGCAGCGCCGTGGCCCGCCCAGAGCAGGGCAGCTGCCATGGCAACACAACGAACCGGGGACCGTGGACAGGACAGGGGCATGGCGGTAGCGAAAAGGGGAGTCGGCGTGGGGGCGAGAGCCGTCTGGGTCCTTGCAATACGGCTGATTTCGCCCGCTGGATTCAGCTGCTTCGCGGTGTCCGTCCATGGGCATCGTTCCCGGTGTGTGTCTCGCCCACATCCAAAACGCCGGCTGTGGCGTATTCACCTACAGCAAAGCCCCACAGGCCCTGCCCACCCAACCAATCCCAGAGAATGGGCGCATGAGCACCCTCCACCCAGACAGCGAACTGATGGACCTCCTAGACCGTATTGCCGCGCAGGACGACGCCGCGCTGAAAAGACTGTACGAGCGCACCTCGTCGCAGCTTTTTGGCCTGGCCCTGCGCATCGTCCGCAACCACGACGCGGCGGAGGACGTGCTGCAGGAGGCGTTTTTGACCATCTGGCGCGGTGCGGGCAGCTACCGCGCATCGCTGAGCCCGCCGATGGCCTGGATGGGGCTCATCGTGCGCAGCCGGGCGCTGGACGCCCTGCGCAAGCGCACCACCGACCGGGCCGATCTGATGAACGAGCTGGATGACGCCATGGCGCAGACGCTGGAGGGCGATGCCCCCAACCCCATGGACGCCGCCGATGCCAGCGAGCAGGCGTTTGCGCTGCACCACTGCCTGGGCAAGCTGGACCACAAACAGCGCGAGGTGGTGAGCCTGGCCTACCTGCGCGACCAGAGCCATGGCGAGATGGCCGAGCAGCTCAAGCTGCCGCTGGGCACCGTCAAGACCTGGATTCGCCGGGGGCTGGAGCAACTGCGTGCCTGCATGGCGCGCTACGCCTGAGGTCGTCGCCATGAACATCACCCAACACCCTGATTTGCTCGACCGCCTGGCCGCCAGCTACGCCCTGGGCACGCTGCGCGGTGGCGCCCGCCGCCGTTTTGAAGCCCTGGCGCGCGAACACGCCACCGTGCGCGCTGCCGCGCTGGTGTGGCAGACCCGCTGGTCGGGCCTGACCGAGCTGCAACCGCAGGTGGCGCCGTCGCCCGCCGTCTGGACACGCATTGACAACCTGGTGCGGGCTGGCCAGCTGGAGCAGGCCATGCTGGCTGCCCGGCAGGCCGCGCCCGCCCAAGCCCCCGGCGGCTGGTGGCGCAACCTGCTGGTGTGGCGCGGTGCCGCCGCTGCCGGGGCCATCGCCACGCTGGCGGCGGTGGTGGTGGGCGTGCAGGTCAACGGAGGCTTGCGTGCCACCACCGGTGCGCAGATTGCCGCGCTGCAGCAGCAACTGCAGGCCACGCCCCAGATCCAGTACGTGGCCGTGCTGGCGGATGACAAGGCAGCTGCCTCCATGCTGGTCACCTTTGACCCCAAGAACAACCAGTTGGTGCTGCAACGTGTGGGCGGCTTTCAGGAGGGGGCGGACAAGTCGCTGCAGCTGTGGGCACTGCCACCAGCGGGCGGGCCACGCTCGCTGGGGGTGCTGGGCCAGGACAAATTGCTCAAGCTGGCTGCCGGCGAGGCCGATGTGCGCCAGGTGCCCGTCCTGGCCATCAGCCTGGAGCCCAAGGGCGGCGTGCCCAGCGAGACGGGGCCCACCGGGCCGGTGCTGTTCAAGGGCGAGCTGATCCAGCGGATGCTGTAAGAGCGGCTCACAAAACTCCCCTGGCGTCGTTGTCTCGCCTTGTCGTACTAGTTGTATGTACTGCCTGTGGCGAAACGCCTGGCCAGGGCCGCTTCGCTGAGTTTTGCGAGCCGCTCTGTGCACCTGCGCAGCGGTTTGCTGCCGCCGCGCAACATTTTTGAAAATTCGTGAATCCGCTGGTCACCCGGGGGCGTATACAGATGGCAACATCTTCTTACATTCCACCCACTGGAGACCACGATGACCCACAGGCCCCCCTTTCCCCTTCTGGCTGCAGCCGCGCTGACCCTGGTCAGCGGCCTGGCCCAGGCCGATACCGGCAAGCTGCTGCTCACGGGCGGCGTCAGCACCATCGCCGGGTCGGCCGGTGGCGGGCTGACCCCCTGGGCGGTGATTGGCAGCAACGCCACCGAGGGCGAGGTGGGTGTCAGCGCCTATGCCACCCGCGCGGCCACACAGGACTACAGCCTGAACGGCTACGGCGTGGCCCTGGGCCTGCACGACCGCGTGGAGCTGTCGCTGGCGCGGCAGGACTTTGATGCCTCGCCCGCCATCGCGCTCAACGGCATTGCGCCGTTTGGGGTGACGCCGGGGCAGCACATCAAGATGGACGTGCTGGGCATCAAGCTCAAGGTGGCGGGCGACGCGGTGCTCAACAGCGACAGCTGGATGCCGCAGATTGCGGTGGGGCTGGAGCACAAGCAGGTGCACCCGGGCTCCATCGGGTCGGTGCTGGACTTTCTGGGCACCAAAACCAGCGGCACCGATGTGTACGTGAGCGCCACCAAGCTGCTGCTGGCGCAAAGCGTGCTGGTCAACGGCACGCTGCGCTACACCAACGCCAACCAGAACGGCCTGCTGGGCTTTGGCTCGGCTGCGCCCGGCAAGAACAGCCGCAGCCTGCAGCCCGAGTTCTCGGTGGCGTATCTGATCAACAAGAACCTGGCGGTGGGTGCCGAATACCGCTTCAAGCCCAACAATCTGCAGGCGCTGGGCGCAGCGGCCGGCCTGGGTGCTGCCTTGCGCGAGGACGACTGGAAGGACATTTTCGTAGCCTGGGCGCCCAGCAAGAACGTGTCGCTCACGCTCGCCTATGTGGACCTGGGCCGCATCGTCCCCGGCATCACCAACAACCGCCGCCAGACCGGCTACTACCTGTCGGCCCAAGTCGCCTTCTGAGGACATTGTCATGACGCACTCCAAAACCCTCATCGCCCTGGCCGTCTCCCTCGGCGGCTGGCTTGCTGCTCCGGCCTTTGCGCAGACTGCTGCGGCTCCGGCAGCCACCACTGCCGCCCCAGCCGCCCCTGCAGGCCTGTACCAGGCCCTGGGCGAAAAGCCGGGCATCACCCGCCTGGTGGACGATTTTGTGAACCGCGTGGTCAAGGACCCGCACATTGGCGGCCACTTCAAGGACACCAAACCGGCCGCGCTCAAGGAGAGCCTGACCGACCAGTTTTGCCAATTGAGCGGTGGCCCTTGCAAATATGAAGGCGCTGACATGAAATCGGTCCATGCCGACATGGACATCAACAAGGGCCATTTCAACGCCCTGGTGGAGGTGCTGCAAAGCGCCATGGACGCCCAGGGCATACCGTTCGCTCAACAGAACCGCCTGCTGGCCTTGTTGGCGCCCATGCACCGCGATGTGATCACCAAACACTAAGACGATGAAAAATGCTATTATTTTCATAGCTGCTAGCGCAATAGTCACTAGCGCTTGGGCCGGAAATGTCCAAATCCAGGTGCTGGACCGCGACGGTAAGCCCGTGCCCGACGCCGTGGTGGTGGTGTACCCCAGCGCCACCACTGGTGCGGCCCCCAGCCTGCTGCAGCCCAGTCCCACCATCGAGCAGGAGCGCATGCGGTTTGTGCCTGCCGTCACGGTGGTCATGCCCGGCTCCACCGTGCGCTTTACCAACCAGGACCGCTGGGACCACCATGTACGCGGCAACCCCGCGGGGGCGTCCGCTGCGGCAGCATCGGCTGCGGCCAGTTCCAACTTTGAGCTGCGCCTGGCGGGCAAGGCCGATGGCAAGCCTGCCAGCTTTGCCGATGTGAAGCTGGACACGCCAGGCGTGGTGCTGCTGGGCTGCCACCTGCACGGCTCCATGCGCGGCCATGTGTTTGTGACCGATTCGGCCTGGACGCTCAAGACCGACAGCGACGGCATCGCCCGTTTTGCCAGCGTGCCCGATGGCGCCGCGCAAGTGCGCGTGTGGCATGCCGAGCAACTGGTGGACCTGCCGCGCAAGGCGCTGAATGTGGTGCCCGGCCCGGTGCTGGAGACCGTGCAGCTCAGCGTGGTGCCCCGCGTGCGGCGTGCGCCCCCGGCTGCGCCCGCAGGCCCCGGCAACACCCCGGGCGGGCCCATGGGGTCTTACAGCCTGGCCCCTGTTTCGGCCCACCCAGCCCATCAGCACCCCGGCAGTTGACCCGCCACGCCAGCGGGTGGTCCACCGGGGGCGGGCCAGCAGGGCAGTCACTTTGGACGGGCGGAGTGCTTCGCCCTTTCTTTGTCTGAGCTTTTGGACAGGTTCTGACGGGTCGCCCTGCTGCAGGGCTCCCTGAGGTTCCAAGATCAACCAGGCAGCTTGAGTCCGCCGGGCCCGGAGGGGACGGTGTTGGCACTGCTCTTCTGGCCGCCGGCTGCGGTGCTGCCCACCTCCTGCTTCACGCTGCCCGGGGGCGCGTTCAGGTACAGGTACAGCGCCTGCGCATCCACATCGCTCAACTGACCCAGCGACTCGAATGGCATGACCTGGATGGGCGTTCCGTCCGGTCGTTTGCCGGTGCGCAGCATGGACACAAAACTGGCAGCGTTGGGATAGCGGGCCAGGGCGGTGCCCGCGCTGTGTGTGCCGGGACGGATGTCTGCGGCTGCAGGCCAATCGGGCGGCGCGCCCGGGATCTTGCCGCCCGACAGGTCGGCACCGTGGCAGCCGATGCACATGTTGGCCACGTACTGGCCGTTGGCCAACGTCACGCCAGCAGCGGTGGGGCGCGAGGGCGCCAACTGGTGGTCGATGCGCGAGGCCGCGTCAGGAATTGCCCCCAACCCATACAGCACCCAGGCAGGGTGCGGGAGATCGATCACGGCCTGCGCGCCTTCCTTCGGCGGGAACTGGCGCACATACGACACCAGGGCGTTCAGGTCTTCGTTGGTGAAGCGGTTGTAGTCCTCGCTGGGCATGACCAGCACCGGGCGGCCGTTGGGCTTGACGCCATGGCGGATCACGCTGTTCCAGTCCTCGGGCTGGTAGCGTGCCACCACGCCAGTGGGCGTGATGTTGGGCCCTACGATGCGCGTGCCCTTGCCATCGTTGACGAACTCGCGGCCCGTGCCTTGTGCGCCGTGGCAGTCGGTGCAGCCGCGCGATGCGTACAGATATCGCCCGCGCTCGATGGTCTGCGCATCGGTGGTGTAGGCCACGGGGCGGGGTTTGATGTCGATGTAGCGGTTGCGCTTTTGCTCGGCCAGGTACAGGCCGCTGGCTGCGGTGGCGACAACGATCACGCCCAGCAGCAGCGCGCTGCCTGCGGTCCATTTGATCCAGCGTTTCATGGTGGTATCCCTCTTCTTCGAATGTGGGCGGACTGGCTGAAAGGATCGGCGTGTCCAGGCGCCGGATTCTGAAGTCGAAGCAGGGGTTTGTGACACCCCACCACCGCAGGGGACAGCGGGGCCGGTGACATTTGTCACAAACGGCCCGCCGGTGTGAGCAGGTGTAGCCCGCTCACACGCTCGCCACATTCCCTCAACGCTCTCTTAACCTCCTGTCAGCGCTCGATGGCCTTGTTCCAGCACGCATTCCAGGCGGGGCGGTTCGCGTTCACGCTGTCGCAGTCCAGGGTCACCGCGTTTTTCATCCACTGGCTGATCTGTGCGACCGTAAGCGCCGTAAATGTCGCTGAGGGCCCTAGCAGTTTGATGCTGGCGCGGCCTTTGGCGAGTGCTGGACTGGGCTGCCGTTCTGACATCTCTGAGCGAATGGGGTGATTGGCAGTGGGGCTCGGAGTGGCACTGTGGATGGGTGTTTGATTGACAATTTTGACCTGGTGCAGTTTTTTCACTAGGGGCTGTTGAGAATCAAATTCAACAGATCAGGGCTATGGTGCAATATGCGAATGAGCATTCGATGGGTACTGACAGACGCGCAATGGGCCAAGATGGAATCTCACTGCCTTGGCAAGCCAAGTGACCCGGGGCGCAGCGGCGCCAACAACCGCCGGTTTGTTGAGGCGGTGCTGTGGATTGCCCGCACAGGCAGTCCCTGGCGAGACCTGCCGCAAGAGTTCGGCAAATGGAATACGGTGTTCAAGCGCTTTCGGGACTGGGTCAAGGCTGATGTGTTTCAAGCCCTGTTCGATGCGGTGAGCGAGCAGCCGGACATGGAATATGCGATGGTGGATGCCACGATTGTGAAAGTGCATCGGCACGGCCAGGGGGCAAAAGGGGGACTTCGGGCCAGGCCATAGGTCACTCGCGGGGAGGGTTGACGACGAAGATACTGGCTTTGACGGATGCCCTGGGCAATCTGGTGAAGTTCATCCTGATGCCAGGGCAGCGCCACGATATCAAAGGAGTCAAAGAGCTGATCGCAGATGTGCGCTTTGATGCCTTGCTGGCCGACAAGGCCTTCGACGCCAACTGGCTGATTGAGGAGTTGAACAGGCGCGGCGCACAGGTGGTGATCTCACAGATGCCGCGTCGGCGATCACCTTTGGAGATCGACCCGGAAGTTTACAAGTGGCGTCACTTGATAGAGAACTTCTTAGGCAAGCTCAAAGAGTTCAAGCGCATCGCAATGCGCAGCGACAAGACGGACACCAGCTTCTCGGCCGTGATTCATCTTGCGGCTGCTGTCATCAACTCCCGTTGATTCTCAACAGCCCCTAGCGTTCAGGCTTCGGCAAGCACTTGGGTCAACCGAGGGAGCCTCTGCACGAATGAAGCGGCAAGTGAGCGCAGCGGATCGGGAGGGGCTGCAAGGCGCAAATCGCAGCAATAGCCGTAGCTATTGCGAGTATTTGCAACGCGGCAGGCCGCCCGAGGCCGCTGATGCACACGGCGCGCTGATTCGTGCAGAGGCTCCCTAGTGTGGTGTCTCAAAAGTAAGCATCAAATAATAGAGCTAGCCGCCCGTG
>JADHED010000778.1_pt1 | contig 32410 bp, 22 predicted proteins | sample 8952041 | NCBI WGS metagenome assembly JADHED01 (sample SAMN16124423, study PRJNA663239) | bioreactor sludge metagenome | isolation source: sludge (control) | place: India:Bengaluru | collected 2018-09-08
GAGGGTCGCATCGCCCAGCACGGTGTTCCATGCGTTGAAGTCGAGGAGATCTTCCTGATCAAACCAGCTGGCCACATCGGAAATGCTTCCGCCAGCTCCGCCAATTGTACCATTGGAGCCGTTCCCGGCCGTCACATTCACAGTCGCCGCCAGCAATGTTCCCCCGATGATACTGCCACCCGCTCCGCCCGTTCCAAGCCCCACACCGGCATTCCCCGCCAACAAATCGATCCGGGAATTTGTCCCATCGCCCATGTCTGCAAGGCTGATCGCGAGCACGTTGCTGATGCCGCCCCCGGCTCCTTGTTTGGCGGTTTTGAAATTGTAACTGTCCCCGCCCGCACCGGCGATGAGCGAAATTGGCGCGGAAAAGGTGATGGCGTTCACTGTCGAGATGGCACCGCCGTTCCCAGCCAGCACACCCTTTCCACCATTTCCCGCCGTAATGGTCAGTCCGTCGAGAAGCGCATTCGAACTCGAAATGAGACTGAGAGCCTTTGCCGGATTTGCAAAGCCGACGGTGACAGTCGAAACAGCCCCCCCCGCGCCGCCGTTTCCGGCTTTCACCGAAGCGGCGAAGGCATCTCCACCGGAGCCCGCCAGGATGTTGATCTGCGCCGACTCTGTTTCGAACTCCGAAGCCGCATCCCGCAGGATCGTGATTCCGCTGACATTCCCTCCTGCTCCGCCATTGAGTGAAGCCGATGTGCCGTCGCCACCCTCGCCGCCGGAAAGGTTGACATTCTTTTGCGCCCCCTGGATCTTCACCGTTGAGACCGAGCCTCCCGCTGCCGCCGCTCCGCCCTTCCCGGCAGTTACTTCCACGGAGCCCAGATAGCCATCGGCTCCGGTCACCGGATTGTTGACGATCGTCAGCCCCGCGATACTGCCGCCGATGCCTCCCACCATGCCGGGGGTGGCATTGCCAGCAGTGATCTCAACCTCTGACCCCACGGCCTGCACATTCGAGACGGCTCCTCCGGCCGCCCCCGTGGCGACATAAGCATCCTCTCCTGATCCGCCGGCCTCGCCTGCATGAATCGTCACTCCACCTACACCGAACACATCCGTCAGATTGTAAGCGGTTCCATTCGAGATCGCTCCGCCCGCGCCATATTTTGACCCAGCGATTTCCAGAACTTCCCCTCCATCGCCGCCCTCCACCTGAATATTGGCGCTGTCTGTAATAAGACGAAAATCCGTGACGCTTCCGCCTGCGCCTGCGGCCTTGCCAGTTCCCCCGTCACCTGCCGCAAGTGAAATCGCCTCTGTCACCAGCGAGGTTGACGGCTTCCAAACCTTTGCCTTCGCATCATAAGTCGCCCCGATGGAAATTTTGCCCAACGCTCCGCCCACGCCTCCGTTGCCTGCCAAGCTGCCTGAGAGCAACCCATTTCCACCATCGCCCGCATGGATCGCTATCGTGCCCGAAATTTCATCGACTGGAGCGGCCTGCACGGTCACATCGGAAAGTGCTCCTCCCGCACCCCCGTTGAGCGTCTTGCCGGTTCCATCGCCCCCGTCTCCTCCCAGGATGGAAAGGCTGCCTGTATTGCCAAGGACTCTTACTGTCTTGATCGCGCCCCCGACAGCCGTGAAGCCGCCATCGCCCGCCTGGATCAAAGCGGCATCGCCCACGACATTCACGGAGGTGATGCCTGCTCCTGCTTTTCCGGCCAGGGGAGTGACGATTCCCACCGTTCCTTCGCCGTGGGCATCCGATCCGCCAAGATCCACTGCCAGAGAGGAAACGGCTGTTCCCGCGAGGATGTTCCCGACACTGCCTCCGACCGTGACGTTGCCGATGTTGCCTGCCGACGCGATGGAGCCTTCAATGTTTCCGGTCACGCTCAGGGCACTGATGTAGCTTTTCGTCCCATCGGCCATTGTCAGGAATGCCGTGTTGTCAAAGGCTCCCGTCTGGGAGTTGACATTCGTCACGACCGATCCGGCAACGCTGCCAATAATCTCAATCGATGCCGCTCCCCCCAGGGAAAGTCCCGTCAATTCATCCTTGGTGACGGCGTTGTCGTGGTTTGCATCGAAGAAATACGCATAGGCGATCCCTCCCTTGACGTTGATCCAGCTTTGGTTTGCCGTGGAAAGGTTGCCGTCGTCGTCGAAGAGCACTTTGTCGCCGGCTTTCAACTTCATGTAGAAGTGATCCGCCGCATCGTTGAAGAAATTCGCAACAGTCCCGTCCGCCGATCCGCTGTCGGTGCCGACGAAGGCCGCCGCCTCATAGCTGTCTGTTCCGCCGACTGTCAGTGTGGCGGGTGCGATACGGGGTTCCAGTTCTTCCAGAACCCGCATTCCCGCATCCTGTGTCTGATTTTTCACCGAACAGAAACGACTCTTTGTTGAAGTGCTCATAAGTTTATTAATTTCAGTTGATGGTTGGTTGATTTTTCGATGGGAATCGACCCTTGTCGCAAGCCCCATGCGGATTTGCTTTTCACAGTTTGATTGATGCTGATGGCGGCGTTTTATCTTCCGTCTGTACGAGTGAGGACCGTTGTGTATGCAATGTGTCTCTCCTGGCGACCAATGTGTCCAGTTCGGAGCGCAATTTTATGTCAAAGAATTCCAGTTGCCTATTCCCACAATTGGGGGGGACGCAGGGGGCCGCCGGGAGAATGAAGAAGAACTCGCGCAGAGGCGCAGGGGCGCGGAGGGGTTGAGGTTGGGTAATGCGCTCATGGTGGTTTTTTTGGTTGATGTGGAATTGGAAATTGTGAATTTGAAGGCGCTTTCCGCGAAAGCTCCTTACCGTGACGGGTCTCCGGGACGTCCATGATTCGGTTTTCTGCGACGTATGAGGAGGGTGGCTGCGCCTGCGAGGGCGAGGAGGGCGTAGGTGGAGGGTTCGGGGATGGCGGCGAACTGGCTGTTGTGGTTGGTGACGGCCCAGACGGTGTTGTTAGCGGTGTCCACGCCGTAGGTGCCGAGGAGGAAGTCGGTGGCGGCGTTGTAGGCGCGGTCTCCGGCGAAGAGGGCGGTGCCGCCGGTGTTGCCGTCCACGGCGAGGGTCCATTGTCCGGTGCCGGGATCATACCACCCGAGGCGGGCGGCGGCTTCACTGCCGAAGAGGGAGATGGCGGTGGCCTCGTCGTAGGTGAGCTGGAGGACGAGGATGTCGGAGAAGCCGATGCCGGAAGTGCCGTCGAGGTCCACGATGTCGCTGGCGAGCCCGGCTTCGGCGTCGGCGAAGGCGACGGTCACGTCGCGGTTCTGGCCGAGGTCCCCGTCGCCGCCGCTTCCGGCCGTGCCGTCGAGGAGATCGACGGTGGTGCCGAGTCCGCCGGGGCGGGTGAGGGCGGTGAATTTGTCGTAGTCCATCCCGGCGACGAGTTTCGTGCTGGTGACTCCGGCGGCGGTGCTGGTGGTGGGGTCGGCGGGGTTGAGGAGCAGGGCGTGATACTGGCTGCCAACCAACCCGGTTGCCGCGATCTGGCCCCAGTCGTTGATGGGGGAAGCGACGTCGTTGATGGAGATATTGGTGGCCCCGGTGGTGATGGTGTTGATATCCCACATGGTGTTGTTGGCATAGAGGAAACCATGCTCGGCACTGTTGCCGGATATTTGGGACATGCCCACGATCTGGCCGGAGGCGTTGATACCGTATGCGTAGCTATACGTCCCGCCGAGGGTGCCGAGGTCGGCATTGCCGCTGCCTGTGCCGCTGAAGAGCGTCGCGTGGGAGGCACTGTTGCCGGATGTGGTGGCCCAGCCCACGATCTGGCCCGAGGCGTTGATGGCGAGGGCTTGGCTATACGTCCCGCCGAGGGTGCCGAGGTCAGTATTGCCGCTGCCTGTGCCGCTGAAGAGCGTCGCGTGGTAGGCACTGTTGCCGGATGTGGTGGCCCAGCCCACGATCTGGCCCGAGGCGTTGATAGGCACTGTTGCCGGATGTGGTGGCCCAGCCCACGATCTGGCCCGAGGCGTTGATGCCGTAGGCTCCGCTATCCGTCCCGCCGAGGGTGCCGAGGTCGGTATTGCCGCTGCCCGTGCCGCTGAAGAGCGTCGCGTGCTGGGCACTGTTGCCGGATGTGTAGGCATATCCCACGATTTGGCCTGAGGCGTTGATGCCGTAGGCGCGGCTAGTCGTCCCGCCGAGGGTGCCGAGGTCGATGGCGGTGTAGGATTGGGCGTGGAGCGGGGCGGCCAGGAAGGCAAGGGCTGCGGCGGGAAGGAGCAGTTTCATAAGAAAAATGGGCAATTCAAAATGGGGAAGACTCGCGCGGAGGCGCAGAGGCGCGGAGGGTTTTTTGTCAATGTTGAATTTGGAATTCGGCGAAAGCTCCTTGCCGGGACGGATCGCTGGGCCGTTCATAGTTCGAGCGGGTTATTTTTTTCTGTGTTTGGTGAAGAAGCGGGTGGCTTTGTCGAGCCATCTCAATCCTGCTGATGAGGGTTCTGAGGGCTCGGGGATGGCGGGAACGTCGATGCTGTTTGTCTCAGCATCGCCATACGGGTTGTTTCGAGCCGCGGTGCGCTGTCGGCTTCGCCAATTCGTTTTCAAGGATATCATGGTTTAGCTGAGTGTGATGGTGGCGGTGGGGCCGGGGGAGGATTCTCCGGCGTCGTTGGCGGCGGTGATTTGGAGTTGGAGTGAGATGCCGATGGGGAGGATGGTGAGGGTGGTATCGCTTTCGGCGGTGGTGGCCACGGGCAGGAAGGCGGGGTCGGCGGGTTTCTTGAGCCAGACGCGGTAGCGGTCGGCGCGGCGGGTGTCGGGCCAGTCGGCGATGAGAATTCCGCTGCCGGGGGCTCCTGCGGTGAGTGTGGGCGGCTCGGGAATGCCTGGGGTTTCGGGATCGCCGGGAGCGTTGAGGCCGAAGGCATACCAGCGGGGGTCGGTGTTGTCGAGGAGGGTGGCGAGTTCGGTAACGAGGCCACGGGCGCGGATGCGGAGGGTGCCGATGGCGGCATCGCGTGCCTGCCGGGCGTTGCCGAGGGTCTGCATGGCGGTATTGAGGGCGGCTCGGGCGGTGGAGAATGTGGTAAAGAGGGTGCCTGCGGCTGCGGCGGTGATGCCGAGGGGGGCATTCTCTTGGGCGGTGTGGCTGGCGAGGTAATCGCGGAGGGAGGCAATGAGGGCGAGGCGCTCGGCGATGGTCTTCGGGGTCTCGATGGTGCCATTGACGAAGCCGACTTGTGCCCAGACGGTGCTCCAGGTCGCCCCGAGGTGGGGAACAAGGATGCGCTTGGCTGTGGCGGCGAAGGCTTTGGCGTTCGAGTCGGCGATGGTCTGGGCGGTGGTGGCGGTAAGCTTGCCCTGCCGTGCGGCCTGAAAGGCGGTCTCGGCGGTGCGGGCGGCGTCAAGGGCGGCCTGCATGACAGCGGCAGTATTCTGCGCGACGCCGACGGCGGCTCCGGTGGTGGTGAGGCCGTCGATCATGTCCTCGGCGAGGGTGAAGAGACGGTTGTTTTGCTCGGGTATGGGATTGCGGGCCATTTTTTTAGTGGTTCAGTGGTTCAGTGAGTTCAGAGGAAATGTATGATGCAGGGCAGTTCCTGCGGTGTCGGAGGGGGGAGGGCAGGTTTGCCGGGAAGCTGCCGCGTGCGCGGAGGGGAAAAAGTGGACCGGATGGGGAGGCTGTGGCATGTGGGAAGGCTGCCAAGGGTGCGTGCTGAGGAGGTTCCTTCGCGTGCGGGGGCTGCAATGCCAGTTCGCTGGAGAGCTTCCGCACATGCGGTGGGAACAAAGTGGGGTGATGCGGAGAGCCTGTGTGCGCGGAGGGGAAGGGAAAGGGCGCTTCCGATGGGTGGCTTGACGCGCGGGGGGAAGAAAGCAGACCGGTTTTTGCGCATCCGACGCTGCGGGGGCAACAAAGCGACCCTGCCAGACTGCGTCGGCGCTGCTCCCTCCCTCTTCAAGAATTTTCCATGGTTCTTGCATGTCCGTGCGGTTGTATGACCAAAGTCACGAATCTTGCCTATTCCCACAATTGGGGGGTACGCAGGGAGCCCGCCGGGGGGACGAAGAAAAACTCGCGCGGAGGCGCAGGGGAGCGGAGGGTTTGAGGAAGAGGTGTCGCGGGTTCCAATGGTTTCATCGGGGCGGGAGCGTCGGGATTTATTGCGCGGGAGTAAATACGGAGGATTCCGTATGCGGCGGACATGCATTTTTCTGGATGGCGAGTCGCGCGAGGATTAAGAGGGGCGGGGATATGAACCTTGCCATTCTGCGAAGTGAGGAGGTCGGGAAGTTCTCGGGGGCCATTGAGCGGATCCATGCGGCATCCGACGCGGAGGAGTTTTCGCGGACGATCTTTCCCATTGTGGAGGAGTTGATTCCCGCGGCGTTTATTACGTCCGACGAATATCACCTCGCGACTGGAGAATCGAAGCATGCCTGTACGCAGGTCGGTCCGCCGGGGTGGGCGGAGCGCCTTTCCGAGTTGGTGGAAAAGGAGCATCCCGGGTATTTCGCCATCCGGGACGGTTTGCGGGAACCGCTTCGCATCAGCGACTTGATCAGCCAGCGGGAGTTGCGCCGCCTGGCGCTCTATCATGAGGTTTTCCGGCCTCTTCAGGGAGGGCATCAAATCGTCCTCCCTCTCATTGTGCCGGGGTATGTGGCGGGCTTTACGATCAATCGGGACCGCCCCTTCACGGAAGAGGAGATGTGTCTGGCGCGTCTGCTGGGGCCGCATCTGGCACTGGCCCATTTGCATGCGCAAAAGTCGGCGGATTTGCGACAGCATTTTCCCCATGCCATGCCGGGTCTGACCCTCCGGGAAAGGGAGGTGCTGCAGTGGATCGCCGAGGGCAAGCGGGACGCGGAGATTGCCATCATCCTTGGAATTGCCCGGCGCACGGTGAGCAAGCATGTGGAGCACATCCTGGCCAAAATCGGGTGTGAAACCAGGACGGCGGCCATCGCTCAACATGCCGCCGACAGGACGGCGGATGCTCTGCGGGAGAAGAGGAACTCGCGCGGAGGGTTTGGGGGAGGGAGGGGAAAGGATGTTGGAAGGATGTGACGTGTTCCAATCCGGGAAAACCCACATTTCCCCGCAGGGGAATGATTCCAGTTTTCTTCCCCTCTGCGTCCCTGGCGCTTCTGCGGGAGAATAAAAGAACTCGCGCGGAATTTTTTGCGGCTGGTCTCTTACACTTGGTCCCCGCCGTCGCCCTGTTGGAATCTTCGCATGAGGGCGGCGTGGGAGTTGACTCCGAAATGCCGGTAGATCGTCTTCTGGTAGCCGGAGACGGTGTTTTCGCTGAGGGCGAGGTGGTTGGAGATGTCCTTGCGGCTGCGGCCGTCGAGCAACAGATGCAGAACCAGACGTTCCCTCGGCGCAAGTATTGGCACGGTCGCGCCCCGATCTTCCGGCCAACCCTGCTCATGCAACCACGGCACTTCACTGAGAATGATATGTGCGATGCGGGATTCCCGCTGAGTGAAGAGCGGGGCATCCCGACCACGATAAAGTCCGATGCCACTTGCGGAATGTTCGTCCAGCGGACGGAAGGAGAGGATGAGCGGACCGATATTCGCACGATTCCAAAATGGATAGGCTTCGGAAGAGCAAAAGCGTTCGTTTGTCACGATATGCTGGCGTAATCGGGTTACATGTCGCTGTTTCTCCCGGAGTTCGCGAATGATCGGGTGGGTGAGGAAGCCCGTGTCCGGATGCTCCACTGCGGTCAGATACCGGGCAAAGCGGTCTTCGTCAAAACCACCATGCATGAGACTCACATAAATGGGCGGCTTGCCCTCTGTCATCCGGCAGCCGAGTGCCCAAACCCAGGTCTCAGCACTAATGAGGTTGCACACCCCATCCATGAGCATGCGCTTCATGCCGGAGTGGTCCTTGCGAGATGCCGCGACTTCACTGAGGAGCCGGACGATGGCCCGGACATCAGATTCCGCAAGCACCGGCCCATTATGGTCTCCATTCCACATGAACGGCGATTCCATGTCACAGACCGAGTGACAGACAAGGCAATTCGCGTGAGATTTTCGTCAAACATCTCTGCGGGAGAATGAAAAGAACTCGCGCGGAGCTTTTTTGAGGCTGGTCTCTTACATTTGGTCCCCGCCGTCGCCCTGCTGGAATCTTCGCATGAGGGCGGCGTGGGAGTTGACTCCGAAATGCCGGTAGATCGTCTTCTGGTAGCCGGAGACGGTGTTTTCGCTGAGGGCGAGATGGTTGGCGATGTCCTTGCGGCTGCGACCGTCGAGGAGGAGATTCAGAATGAGCCGCAGCCGGGGTGAAAGTTTGGGGACGCTGATGCCTCGGTCCTCCGGCCAGCCCTGTTCATGCAGCCAGGGCACTTCGCTCAGGATGATGTGGGCGATGCGGGATTCGCGCTCGTCAAAGAGCGGCTTGTCCTTGCCGCGATAAAGGGCCATGCATCCCACCGACTGTTCTGCAAGGGGTCTCAAAGAAAGGATGATGGGACCGATGTCGGCGGCGCTCCAGAGGGGGAACGCATCGGAAGTCAGAAAAAGGTTTTTCTCATCCATCTGCTGGCGCAGCCGGGTGAGATGGGATTGGCGTGTTGCAAGTTCCCGCAAAATCGGGGCGGAAAGCCAGGCCATGTCGGGGTGTTCAATCGCCGTGCAATAACGGGCAAACCGTTCCTCGGTGAAGCCGCCGTGCAAAAAAGACGTATAGACCGGCTGTTTGCCATCCTCCATCTGGCAGCCAAGAGCCCAGATCCATGCGTCGGCGTTCACCAACTCACAAAGGCCGTCCATGAGCAGGCGTTTCATGCCTGTATGGTCTTTGCGTGATGCGGCCACTTCTCCGAGAAGCCGCACCATGGACCGTACGTCTGCCTCTTTTAATTCGCCTGCTGGCATGGTGCTCGTTAGCAAAACGAAGGCGGAGTATCAACCGCCGAATTGGGCCGATTCAAATTTCGTTCTTGAATCCCTCCCCCGACTGCGCGAGGGTCTCATTTCCGCAACGGGCCGTGGCTCAGCTTGGTAGAGCGCTTGAATGGGGTTCAAGAGGTCGAGAGTTCGAATCTCTCCGGCCCGACCAAACAACGGGGGGACCCCGTTGGGGTCGGATGCGTCAGGTTTCGACCCGGCTCCGAAAAGCAAATACGTTTCCATGCCAAAACTTCAGCAGGATCAAGTCTGGAAAACAGGGGTGGGCTTTGTCCGCATCGTGCGTCTGGAGCGTCTCTCGGTGGCCTACAAGATCTTTCAGGATCCTGCCAGCCGGGACGGAACCCATCACGAAGTCACCAAGAAGGAATTTTGTCGCCTGATCAAAGCGGCGACACTTTTGTCCCCTGACGAAATCCGGAACATGCGGGGATGAGGGGGGAGAGCGTGCCATGACATCCCGTCTTGCCTTCCAAGTGGAGTCCCGTGCTTCCGGTTCCGCGGCCCGGGCGGGAGTGTTTCGCACCCTGCACAACGAGGTTCTCACCCCGTTGTTCATGCCGGTGGGAACGCAGGCGACGGTGAAGGCGCAACTGCCGCAGACATTGGAGGACTCGGGATCGCAGATCCTTCTCGCCAACACCTACCATCTGCTGCTGCGACCGGGGCTGGAGGTTTTCCGCCGCCTGGGAGGCATCCACCGGTTCATGAGCTGGAACCGTTCGGTGCTCACCGACTCGGGAGGGTATCAGATTTTTTCGCTTCCCCATTCACGTGCGATGACCGAGGAGGGCGCGATTTTTCAGAGTTACACGGACGGACGCTCGATCCTGTTGAGTCCGGAGACCAGCATTGAAGCGCAGATGGCGATTGGCAGCGACATCATGATGGCCCTTGACCAGTGCGTGCCATCCACGGCGGAGGAGCCGGTGGCGCGGGCCGCGCTGGAACTCACCCGTCGGTGGGCGGCCCGGAGCCTGGCCGCGCGCGGAGAGTCCCCGCAGGCGATGTTCGGGATTGCCCAGGGGGCTTTGTTCCCGGAGTTGCGGCGTGAAAGTGTGCTGGGTCTGGTGGAAATGCCCTTCGATGGGTTTGCCATCGGGGGCCTGGCGGTGGGGGAAGGCAAAACCGAACGCGAGGACATCTGTGGCTTCACGGCGGATCTCCTTCCTGCGGACAGGCCGCGTTATCTCATGGGCGTGGGCACGCCACTCGACATTTTGGAAGCCGTGCACCGCGGGGTGGACATGTTCGATTGCATCATCCCGACGCAGGTGGCCCAGCGTGGCGGGGCCTTCACTTCCCGCGGCTACCTGCAATTGCGCCGCGGCATCTACAAGTTTTCCGACGAGCCGCTCGATCCGGTCTGTCAGTGTCCGACCTGTCGCCGCTACTCGCGCGCCTACCTGCACCATCTCACAAAGACCCGGGAAACACTCGGCTGGCAGCTCCTCGGCAAGCACAATATCCATTTCTACCACCAGCTCATGCGGGAAATTCGCGAGGGCATTTTGTCGGGGTCGTTCCCGGAGTTTTACCGGGAGAAACGGGAACTGCTCCATGAGGACGATCTCGACAATCCGGTGCTGGTCCAGGCACCGAAAAGATCCAAGCGTCCGGTTCTCGGGCATTACGAGATTCACACGGCCCGGGAGGGCTTCGCCAGCATCCGGCACATCCATTCGGGCGAGATCATGCACTCGCGCACGCCTCCGATGGAGGAGGCGCAGCGGCTTTACATCGCGCAATCCCGGCTGAAGGAGCGTCTCCGCGGGCAGGAATCGCTTGTGATCTGGGATGTGGGGCTGGGCGCGGCGGCCAATGCCATGGCAGCCATTGCCTGTTATGAAAAGATCGCCGCGGAACAGGCGGTTCGGGATCTGCACATCGTGAGTTTTGAAAATGATCTCGACTCGCTGAAACTCGCCTTCCGCAACAACGACCGTTTCCATTACCTGCGTCACAGCGGGCCGGCCGGCATTTTGAAAAACGGTTCCTGGCAATCGAAGACCCATCCGGGGCTTTCCTGGGTGCTGGTTTCCGGAAATTTCCCCGACACCCTGGATGTGTCCCTGCCGGTTCCGGACATCATTTTTTACGACATGTTCTCCGGCAAAACGAATGCGGAAGCCTGGACGTTCAGCACCTTCCGGCGACTTTTTTCCGTGTGCCGGGAACGGAGCACCGGGCTTTTCACCTACACCTGTTCGACCGCATCGCGCGTGGCGATGCTGGCGGCGGGATTTCATGTGGCGCGCGGCCGCAGCACCGGCGACAAAACGGAGACGACCATCGCTCTCACTCCGCAGGCGGTCCGGGAGGATCACGATCTTCTTGCCGCCGACTGGCTGGCGAAGTGGAAACGCTCCACCGCCAGATTTCCCGCCGACCTTCCTGTCCCGGAGCACCCTGCCTGGGAGGATGTGATCCTGCGGCATGCCCAGTTCCAACGCTTCGGAAGCGCGGACGGGACCGGGACTTCGGGAGTGGTTCAGGCGGTGTGAAAAACCGGCTCCAAACCGGCGGCGAGAGCTTCCAGTTCCTTTGATTCCCCGGCCGTGAGCGGAGTCACCGTCGGGGCGAGATCCAATGCCAGACGAAACAGGGATTCCTCACCCGGAGGCAATGCGGCGGTGACCGGCTGGCCCAGGGTGAAACGCAATGCCAGTTCTGCCTCCCGCCGGTTGGTGAGCGGCTGATACCAGCACTTCGGATACTGCTGCCTTTCCGGGTGGTTCTCCGGCCATTTCTGGCGGGCGAGTGCCTTGAGGGCCAGGCGCGACAGACCCCGGGACTCTGCTTTTTCCATGATCTGGGGCCCAAAGTGACCTTCGTAATACGTGGCGAAGTTCACGGGGAAGAGAATCGAATCAAAATCAAAGCGATCCATCGCGGCAAAAGCCGCTTCAACGGAGTGGGCGGAAAATCCAAGGTGGCGGACCTGCCCGGATTTCTTTGCCGCAATGAGAGTCTCCATCGCTCCGCCCTTGGAAAAGACGGCGTCGATATCCTTGGCGACGTCTGTCACGGCATGGAGTTGGTAGAGATCAAAGTGGTCTGTGCGAAGCTTTTGAAGGGAACATTCCAATTCTGCGGCGGCTTCCGCGCGGGTGCGTTTGCCGGTCTTGCAGGCGAGGAAGATCTCCTTGCGGTAAGGTTCGATGGCCGGCCCCAGCTTGTCCTCGGCGTCACCATAGGAGGGAGCCACATCGAAGTAGTTCACTCCCCGTTCGACAAACTCCGCAACAATACGGTTCGCATGATCCTGCTCCGCGTCTTTCACCACGATGCCTCCCATGCCGATGATGGAAAGCGGGATGCCGTCGGTTCCGAACGGGCGGCGGGGCAGGAGAGGGGCGTTGGATGTTTTCATGTTTTCGATGGGCCGGGCCAGTGCCGCACCGGCGGCAAGTGTCACGGCGGAAAGGGTGGCGGTCTTGAGAAAACCACGCCTGCTGTATCCGTCGGAGTCTGCGGATTCCATGCAGAACACTGAACCAAAGGAGCCGTGGGAAGTCAACCGGTGCGGAGGAGGTGACAATTTCCCCTGCGGGCGTAAGCTGGCGGGAATGATTCCCTTTCGCAATCTCGCCGAGACCCGCACCCCGGATGGTTCCCGTTTTTCCCTGCACGAGCACGACGGGGAGTATTTTCTCAAGCTCAACGGCCGGCAGCTCATGGGTTCGAACAACACGGTGTCCGAATTGCTTCTGGCCGATCTGGCCTGTTCCTTCCGCAAGCCGGTGGAGGCTCCCCGCATCCTCATCGGAGGTTTGGGGCTGGGTTTCAGTCTCCGGCGTGTGTTGGATCTTGCCGGTCCCCGGGCCGCCGTGCAGGTGGCCGAGCTTCTTCCGGAAGTCATCGCCTGGAACAGGCAGTTTCTCGGGGATCTCAACGGGAAACTTCTCGACGATCCGCGGGTGGAGACCATCGCGGGGGACGTTTTTGACTGCATCAAGAAAACCCCGGCGCGTTTCGATGCCATTCTTCTCGATGTGGACAACGGACCGACTTCCTTCGTGCAGGCGAAAAATTCCCGTCTCTACAACCGCAATGGCATATCCCTCATTCACCGCGCCCTCCGTCCGGGCGGACGTGTGGCTTTCTGGTCCGCCGAACGGGAACCCGCTTTCCTGGCCCAGCTTTCCCGCTCGGGTTTTCATTCCTCCGAGTTTGAAGCCAAGGCCCATGAGCGTGCGAAACGGGCCGCCCATCGCATCTACGTCGGCGAGGTGGCCTGAGAGGTTGCCGTAAAATATTTCTCCGGGTGCCTACCTGTGGAGAAGGAAGAACCGGGGAATGCCCTTCTGGAACTCCGCCGTGAAAGTATCCGCATTTTCCGCAATGACCTTGCGCCGGGAATCATCAAAAGTCTCCACGGTGGTCATGCGGGAAGGAAGTCGGATCACCCTCGGGCCGTTCCGTCCGCTTTGGATCATGAGAAAATCGCCCGTGGCTTCGACCACATCCGGGGAGTCAAAATCTTCGGAGAGGGAATCGAGATAAAGATGGGCTCCGGCATCGGCGGCAATGGTCCGCCACATGGACGGGGAAAGCGAGTGAACCCCCGTGACAAGCGACGTCCAGCCGTCCAGGCGCCTGCTGGCGATGGAGACACGGTGCTGCGGATCATCCTGGTAACGGGCCAGCGGTTCTGCGGAAGGATCCGTGATGGAGGGAAGTGGCTGGGTGGGGGCAAGCTTGGCGTTGGGACGCCAAAAAACGGCGGCCCGATCCGAGGGAATCCCCACCGTGCGACCGGCGAATCCGGCAAGCAGTCCGCTTCCCTCGATGGTCGAGGTCGGTTGTTTCTTTTCCCGAATCCACTCAAGACGGATTCCGGTGATTTCCTCCGCCTCACGCGGAGATCCATCTGCAATTCCCGGCAACTGGCAGAACACGATGGTCCGGTTGTCTTTCATCCAGCGGTTTTTCAATGCCTCCCGTTCCTTTTTATCGATGTGGTAAGGCGTTGCCAGAATGAGGCAGCGGACGGAGTCGGGAATGAGATCCAGATCGCTTTGCAGGTAGATGCCGAGCGATGTGTCCACCCGTGAAAGAATGGAGCGGAGTTCATAAAGCCAGCGGCCGGAAAGGGCGCGTGAGTTTTCCGCCATGAGGCTGACCGAAGGTTCATCGACAACGAGCGCCATTTGCGGACGGTAGGCGGGCCGCACGGGATTCTGCCCGAGCCAGTCGAGAACTGGCCGTTCGGCATCCCAGATTTCCGGCAGGTCGAAGCGTCCGTCCTCCAGCAGGCCCATCCAGTAGAGCAGATAGCCGCGTGCCATGCAGACCCCAAGATTGCGCTTCAGCACCGCAAGGGTTTCTTCCAGTGTTTTTGTCCGCAGGTGTTCCCCGGGAGCCACAAAGTCTTTCGGTGGCTTGGCGACATGCGTGTAGGTGTCCTCCTCGAGGAAGACGAGTTTTCCATGAAGGGCCGCGGAATCCATCACGGAGTTGGTGTCGACGGGTTTTCCGAAGGCCCTGTTGTCGGAGTTGTAGGAATAGGGGCCGCCGTAGAAATCGATGGCGGGGGAGCGGAGAAGTTCTCCCAGGGCAAGGTGTCCCTGTTGTTGCAGCCCCACCGCATTCCAGGCATGCTCAAGAGCGTATCCGTAGAATGGTCCGGCAATCACCCGTTCATGGAAGGCGCGTTTGATTTCTTTGACCGACCATTCGATGGCCTGCACCGCGCTTTGGCTTTGGAATCGTGAAAAATCCCACTCGCGCCGCTGTGTCACCGGATCGCGGAGATCTCCCAGCAGCGCGGTTTTTTGTTCCTGCGTGGTGGGGATCCGGATCCCGGATTCCGCGGAGCAGTCTGTTTTCCACGCTTTGTTGACGTTTGCGAGGCTGCCGTATTTTTCAACGGCCCAGCGGGCAAAGGCAGCCCGGTGGATTTCATCGAAGCCGGCGGAACGGAAATCCGGCGACTGCGGCCGGGTCGGGGAGCCGGGATCGCCGAGCTGCCATTCCCCGGTCATGTAATAAAGAGGAATGATCCCGGCGATTTGGCGGGCGGCGGGGAGTTTTCGCAGTTCGAGAATCATGCGCCGGAGCGAAGCCTGCACGTACTCTTTCCAGAGCACCGAGTGCGGGGAAGCGATGTTTGCCGTGTGCTCGCCGTCGTCAAACTTCATCCGTTCTTCCGGATAATCCTTGAAGAACGAGCCGCGCGGGCCGAGCCACAAACGGATCAGGAAATGGGCATCGGGATAAAGCTGCGTGAGTGTGGCAAGGTTCGTGGTGGAATTTTGCTTTGTGACGCCCGGGAACCAGGTGTTGAACGAAAGGAGACGCAGACCGTTGGCATACGGCAGGGTGGTGTCCCGGATCGAGCCCGAGACATCCGGGGAGGTTTCGAGATTCTGACCATGGACCGCGAGTGCCGGCACGGGCTTCCCATTGATTTCGATGGCGGGGGAAGAAGCGGAGGGTTGAACGACAGCCGTTTTTTCCGGGAGATAAAGTTTTCCGGCGCGGGGGACGGCCATGAGATGGGAGAACGCGGCTTTTCCCTTGATGCCCGAAAGCCGACATTCGATCCGGATGTTGGTGACTCCGGGAAGTGGCGCTGTTTCGACTGCCAGGGTGTGTGTTCCCGTCCCGACGACTCCCGGCGAGGCATCCGCCGCCAATTCCCGGCCGTCGGCATCGAACTGACGAATGACGAGGCATGCGAGATCCGCGCGAAAGTTGATGTCGCTTTGAGCGGTCACCGGCGGGGGGATCACCGGCGCGGATTCCTTGACATCCACTTTTCCGGAAAATCGGAAAAAGAAATTTTCATCGAATGGCCCTGGGACGGCAAACGACCCGATCGCCGGTCCTCCATCGGACGACTCCAGCACGATGTCCCGGTTTTCCCACGGCTCGGCACACGGGGAAAGTCCGGTGCCTGCCACAAACCCCAGGGCCAGAAGCCGGAGGAAACGGGGCCGCTTCATGCGCGATTCGTCCGGCCTTCCAGCCGGCGGCGGATTTCTCCCGCGACTTTCTCCGAGATCGGATATTTGTAGATTGCCAGGATGGCCAGGCCGAAAAATACCGCCGGCACCAAGGCGTTCAACATGCGCATTCCCAGGATTGTTCCCGAAGCCTGTGCCGCCTCGCATTTCACGTCAAACCCGGTGCAGACCAGCACGAAACCCGAGGTCATGAGCGCCAGCGAACTTCCGACCTTGGTGAACCAGGCGTAGGCGGCTCCGAATGTACCCTCGCGGCGTGTTCCAAAGCGGTCTTCATCGTCGTCGCAGACGTCGGCAATCATCGAGGGTGCCAGGATCCAGAGTCCGCCGATCGCGGGAGCGGTGAAAAACAACGAGATGATCTGAAGATACGGGGAGGCCGGGGTCAGCAGAAACCAGGAAGACAGGGAGCCCAGGATTCCCAGCGACAAAATTCCCATGAGTGCACGGCGTTTTCCCAGCCGGGTGCCGAGCCAGGAAACGAGCGGTACTGTCAGGATCGAGGTGACCTGATAGCAGCTGCCCGCCAGGCCCTGAATGGCGGATGCCAGTTTCTGGTCGCCGCCCGCCACGAAGTAAATATTCAAATACATGCCGATTTGCATGATCGAGAGGATTCCCACAATCACGCTCACGCAGGCCGCCACGACAAGCAGAAACGGTTTGCAGGAAAGGGCGGCCTTGATGCTGGCGATGAATCCCATGCCCTGTCCCCGCTGCGTGGGAGCCGGGGCCGCATGGGGGCGTTCGCGCAGAAAGACCGCCGGGGCGACGGTGGCCAACATCAGCAGAATTCCGCATCCGATGCCCACCCAGCGCATTCCCTCCACGATGCCGCCGAAGATGTCCCGCTGGGTCAGCCAGTAAAGCCAGTTCATGGCAAACCCGGCGAGCGTCGAAAAAAACGACTTGTAGCTCATCAGCCGGGTGCGTTCGTTGTAGTCGGGGCTCAATTCAAATCCCAGCGCGAGGTAGGGCACGATGAAGACCGTGAACACGGCATAATAGATCAGCATCATGGCCAGAAAGGCCCAGAATGTGCCGGATTCCCCAAGCCCCCGGGGAATCCACCAGACTGCGGCAAAGACCACGGAAGTCATCAGTCCCCCCACAAAAATAAACGGACGCCTCCGTCCAAAACGGCTTCGGAAATTGTCGCTGACGACTCCCATGAAGGGATCCAGTACCGCGTCCAGGAGACGCGGAATGCTCATGGCCGTGCTGACCATGGCGGGATTCACTCCGAACCCGATGTTCAGGAACGGAGTGGCCATGATATTCAGCGCGTTGTGGAAAAAGTTTTCCGCAAATCCTCCGATGCCGTAGATGACTTTTTTCCAGCGTGGGAGAATCCCGTCACAAGCATTGGTGGGAGAGGGGGGAACCGGGGAATTCATGCGGTAAGGGCGGCTCCGGACGGAGCGGTCAGCGGGAGTGTGTGGACCCCGGAGGCGAGATCCAGCGGGGTGGCTCCGTCCAGCATCAGGGTGGTGAAAATGCCTTCCGGAATATCGAGACGGATTTTTTCTTCTGTTTTGTTCCAGGAGACTTTCAACAGGCCGCGGGGAGTGAAGACTCCGCCACTGGCGGATTCCAACATGCCGACAGCCGGTTCCACAAGGGTCCGTGAAAAACCCGGGGCCAACGGCCTCACCCCGAGGATTCGTGTATAGACATCAATGGCGGGATTTGAACTCCATCCATGGCACAGGGAGCGCCAGAAAGTGGTGTCTTCCGCCCAGGTGGTGAGACCGAGCTGTTTCATGTGGAACCAGGGTGTCAGTTCCCTGCGCCAGTCGCAGTGCCCCGCTTCCCAGAGAGCCTGTCGCACGAAAAAGTATCCGAAATACGAACAATTCGCCAGTCTGTCTCCCGCCAGCACATCGGCCAGGTCCGCCCGTTCCGATTCCCCGCAGAATCCCGCCAGAATCGCATAGGCATTTCCCAGACGGCTTCCATAAGCCGGGTCGATCCTGTTTTCCGCAAAGAAAGTCCCATTCCAGAAGGCCTGGCGGGCGGCGGTTCTCAGGGTGGAATAGGTTTTCCCGAGGTTGTCGCGGGATGTTCCGTCGCCAAGCCACTCCGCGATTTCCATCCCCTGGCGCAGGGCAATGCCGAATTTGGCACAATGGCTGAGGACCGGCCCCGAGTCTGCTCCGGGAGGCACGCCTCGCTTCCATCCCGGGCACCAGTCGATCCAGTTCCAGTAGGGCAGGTTTTCCGGCAGACCGGACATGCCGCAGCAACGGCGGTAGGCATTCAGAACAGTGGACAGACCCTGCCAGATGTCATCCAGTGTTGCGAGATCGCCGCTTTGCAGTCCGTAGGCATGGGCGGCACCGATCCAATCCAGACTCTGGCTGGGAATGATGCCCTCGATGCGCGAGGGGTAGCGTGACTGGGTCCAGCCTTCGGGAACACGCGACCAGTCGAAGTGCCGGAGAAGCTGTTCGGCGGCGGGGTAGGCCCCGGCGGCCATCATGGCCACCTGGCAATTCATGGCGCTGTCGCCGATGTATTGCAATTGTTCGTAGTAGGGACAATCGACGAACGTCTCATGCATGCTCAGACGCAGGGTATGCAGGTTGATTTCCTGGATTTCCTCAAGGTCCCTGTCCGAGCAACGGAATGGTTCGGCGGCTTCCAGCGGGTAATGCTGGGGGGCAAAGGCGAAGCGTTTCAGCCGGAGGGGGGCTTTTCCGGTGCGGACGGTCAGCTGCACGAACTTGGCTGTCCGCCAATGGAGCGGCTGCCAGAGTTCAACGGACGGTCCCGTGCAAACAATATCCTCAAACCCTTCAAAAGTTCCCCGGGGATCAAACGTCCAGCCGGACGTCGCATCGTTGAATCCGATGGACACACCCTCCGTGCTTTGCCCGCGACCGAAGATGACGGCCTCTTCGCAGGAGAACGGCAGACGAAGCGCCTCGGCGTAGCCGATCCGAACTTCCGCACCGGCGCCCTGTTCCCATTCCAGCAGGGGAACACCTGTCCATTCGCGGTCGAATTCGACCAAAATGGTTTCCGTGGAATCCGGGGCCATTTGCAGCGGATGTTCTTCAAAAAAGAAAGCCTGCCATTCCTGCCGGGGATTGGCGCCGCCGGGCAAAAAAACCGCCTTCGGCAGGAGAGGCTTTCCGGGCTGAAGCAGCGGGGTTACCCGGGGAATCAACCCATAGGGAGAATCGGCATCGGCCATCTGCTCGATGCGTACGGCGGGATACATTTCCACCGCATTTTCCCAGCCGCTGTCATCGTAGTCCGTCGTCTGCCAATCCGCCGCCGTTTCGGCTTCCGCCACAAAGTGCTCGAAATGGCCCACGAATCCCCCGAACCAATCCCGTTTGCCGGGGTGGAATCTCCGGACCCTGTCCACAGCCACCTTCCAACTGCTGTCGGAATGGCAGATTTCCTCCGATCCATCCCGCGCCCAGCGGACGTCCACAGCCAACCCTCCGGTGCGGGTCATGATGGCTGCGGGAGCCCCCAGACGGGGCGGATCGCACTGGACTTTCGAGTAATCCAACACCAGAGCCGAGAGGGTCTGCCGTCCCGGGATCAACTGCGGGGAGGGGATCCGGTAGGTGTCGAAATACTGGTGGCGCACATCACCGGGAGTGGGGCCGGTCCCGAGGCGGATGCCGTTCAGGAACAAAACGTAGCGACTGTCGGCCGTGATATGAATGATCAGTTCGTCCAGATCGGACGGCACCGGGAACGACTTGCGAAACCGGCGAACTTCGTAGGCGGAAGGGCTTCCGTCGGTCCTCCGGAGGGAACATCCCTCCGAAGACCAAATCCAATGCCCGGAATTTGAAAAGGGACGCCCTTTGTTCGACATAACATTCATCTTTTGAAGCCGGATGAAGGCAACTCCTTCCTCCGCGCAAAAAAGTCCGCCATTTGCGAATGGCATTCAATCAAAAAACAACAGGATATTTCTTTTAAGAAAACAACTCCGGGGGATCAGAACGTGTTTTCGTATTGCAATTTTTCGCGGTAAACGGCGGGGGTGAGGCCGGTGAGCTGCTTGAAGACCACAATGAAGCGGATGTTGGTCGAGAATCCGGAGCGGGAAGCCATCTCGGCGTTGGTGAGGCCGGTGTCGGCAAGGAGGCTTTTGGCTCTCTCGATGCGCTGGCGTCGGAGTTCGACAAGGGGGGTATGGCCGAATTCCGTCTTGAAATGGCGTTCCAGATTCGGGCGGGAGATGCCCAGATGGCGGAGGAGGGAGGCGATTTTCACCGGCTTGTCCATCTGGGCCTGCATGTAGTTCACGGCCTTCCGGACCAGCGGGTTCACGATGTGATAGTCATCCGAGGACGGTCGGGTGACGATGGTGATGGGGGGATGGAAGACCGCCGTGGGTTTCGGTCGCTGCTTGCCGCGGATCGCCGTCACCAGGATCCGTGCGGCATCGCTTCCCACCCGGGCAAAGGGGAGTTTGACGGAAGAGATCTCGGGAGTGCAAAGGCGGCACATGAGTCTGTCGTCTCCCGCTCCCAGCACCAGTGCCTCGCCGGGGATGGAGATGCCGGCGGAGGCGCAGGCCTGCACGACATCGTGCGCCTCCCAGTCGTTGCCTCCGAAGACGGCCACCGGTTTGGGCAGCCCGGCCAGCCAATCCGCCAGCGCCGAGTGGTAGAGAATGCGGGGCTTCGGCTTGGGGTCGAACTCGGGGGTCGAGTGGACAAAGTTGAACACATCGCAGCCGTGTGCGCGCAGGTAGCCTTCGAATCCCGCATGACGTTCCAGAGAGAAGGCGTAGTTTCCATTGCCCACGAAGGCGAAGTGCCGGTAGCCCCGTGAAAGATAATACTCGGCGGCCATGCGGCCCACCGCAGAGTCGTCAATCGAGGAGGTCAGCAGATGGTTCCCGCTCTCCCGGGCTCCACAGAGAACTTTGACGTAGGGAGTGCCCGATTTGCGGCACCAGTCGACGGCTTCCGGAGTGTCCGACTGGATCAATGCGCCGTCCGGCTGCCACTGATCGAGTTCTTCTTTCAAAAAGGGAGAGGCGGGATCGACGGGCCGGATCGTCCAACGGACGCCGGAGGCATTGAGGTGCCGGAGCGCTCCGACCAGAAGATTCTGCCCGTGGCTTGTCAGCGGGAGAACCGCGCTAAGGCGGAGAGGAACGGTTTTTGGGCGGCGACGTCCGGGCATTTTTTTCATTTTACAAAGCCCTCCCATGAGGCAAACAAAAAAAGAACCGATGCTTTCTGCTTTGAATTATTTAAATATAGGATGTATTGATATCAATCTCCCATGAGCTCCTCCCTGTTTCCAGTTTCTGCAAGAACCGGGGTTGCGGTCCTGGCGTTTTTTCTGTTGGGAGGGCTGGGACGGGGTGCCGGGGCGGAGCGTCCGAATTTTGTGGTGATTGTCGCCGACGATTTGCGGCCCTCGCTGGGGGTTTATGGAGATTCCTCCGCTGTCACTCCCCGGCTCGACGCGTTTGTCCGGAAGGGGGGGACTCTTTTCCAGAAGGCTTACGCCAATTTTCCTGTCTGCGGACCTTCCCGGGCCAGTTTTCTTTCCGGGCGTCGACCGGAAACTTCGGGGGTGATCAGGAACGGTCCGGAGACAATCCGCGATCTGATTCCCGGGGTTGTCACCCTGCCGGAAATTTTCAAGAAGAACGGGTACCAGACGATCGGCATGGGGAAGATTTTTCATGACGACCAGGATGCCGCGTCTTGGACGAAGTATTTTTTCTATCCCAAGACCATGTCCGGTTATCAGGAGCACAAGGGGGCCGGAAAGGGAGCCCCCATGGAGTTCCTCGACCGCCCGGAAAGTTTGTATCCCGACGGATGGCAGGCCGACACGGCTGTGCGGTGGCTGGAAAACGCTCCTGCCCAGCCGTTTCTTCTGATGGTGGGGCTTCAGAAACCCCATCTGCCGTTTGTTGCTCCCAAAAAATACTGGGATTTGCACGGGGGAAAGGTGCTTCCGGAACCGGTCAACAGGGAACTGCCGGCGGGGGCTCCTTCTTTTGCGGGGCAGGACAGTTACGAATTGCGCATGGCCTATGAGGGGGTGCCCAAAAGCGGAGAGGCGTTTTCACCCGAACTCCAGGCCGATCTTCGCCGGGGCTATTACGCCTGTGTTTCTTTTGTGGATGAACAGATTGGCCGGATTTTGGAGGCACTGGACCGTTCGGGTCTGGCCGGGAACACGGTGGTGGTCATCTTTGGCGACCACGGATTTCATCTTCGGGAAAACGGATTTTGGTGCAAGGATGACGTCTTTGAAACCGGAACCCGGACAGCCATGGTGGGGCGGTTCCCCCTGTTCTCCGCCGCTTCTTCCGTGAACGAGTCCGTTGAGCTTGTGGACCTCTATCCGACGTTGTGTTCGTTGGCCGGAATTGTGCCACCCTATCCTTTGGACGGTCGGGATTTGGTGCCTTTTCTGAAAGGGGAAAAACCGAAAACAGACCCTGTTTTCAGCATGGTCAACAGACATGACCGGGTGTTGGGACTCAGTGTCCGTGAAAACAATCTCCGCTACACGGCCTGGAGGGAGAAAGGCACCGGCACGCTCAAGGGAGAAGAGCTTTACGACTACTCTCTGGCTGTGCCCGAGGAACGGAATCTGATGAACGATTCCTCCTATGCCGACGCATTGCCGCGCCTGCAAGCGCTTGTGAAGGACCACTACGCGTCCCTGTTTGCGGTTTCCCCATCCGATCAATGAAGCTCATCCGAAATCCCCATCCGGCTTTGAGCGCGAAACTCTCCCGACTTCTGCTGGCGGTTCTTTGCGTTGCCCTTCCGGTTGCGGCCGCTCCGGTGGATGGCGGGGAGAAGGGGCCCTGGAATTTCGTTGTCATTCTGGCCGACGATCTGGGGTATGAAGATGTTGGATTCTGCGGGGGAAAAATGGCGACGCCGAATATCGATGCCCTTGCCGCGGGAGGGGTGATTTTTTCGAATGGCTACGCTGGCGGGCCGGTGTGTTCGCCCACACGGGCGTCTCTTCAGACCGGGCGTTCTCCCGCGAGGCTGGGCATGACCGGCATTGTGTATCCGCCCGAGTTTGGAAAACCTTTCGGGCCCCGCACGGATGCTCCTCCCTATCTGAAGCTCGCCCATCCGGTGACCCGGCAATCTTTGCCATCCGGGGAGACAACGCTTGCCGAAGTGCTCCGAACCCGGGGCTATGCGACAGGGCATGTCGGCAAGTGGCATCTTGGGCCGTTCCGGGATGCGACGCTGCCCGACAATCCTCCCGCCGCCAACGGGTTCGATTTTCAAGCGGGCTGGGGATCTGCGGGGAGCGCCTATTTTCCACCATGGAACGTCGCCGATCTCAAGCCAACAAGCCCCGACCAGTATCTCACGGACGCTCTGACCGATGCCGCCATCGGATTCATTGAGAAGAACAAAGGCCGGCCCTTTTTCCTCGAACTCTGGCACTTTGGAGTCCACGGGCCGTGGGCCAGCAAGAAGGCCGACCTGCCGGAAGAAGGAAAACACGGACTTTCCCATCCGGTGTATGCGGGGATGCTGAAAGCCGTTGACGACAGCGTGGGTCGAATCCGCGCGACCCTGGATCGTCTCGGAATTGCCGATCACACCTGCATTGTTTTTTCGAGCGACAACGGTCCGGTGCTTTTTGCTCCCGAGGGAGAAAAAGTGAGCCAGATTGCAAAGGGGGACCGGGTGACTTCCCTGCAGGTGCTTCGGGGTTACAAAGGGAGTCTGTATGAGGGAGGCATCCGGGTTCCGACGGTCTACCATGTGCCGGGGGTGACAAAGTCCGGAACAACCAATGCCACGCCTGTTTGCAGCTATGATCTGTTGCCGACCGTGCTGGCGTTGGCCGGGGTTCCCGTGCCTGCCGATGTGAAGCTGGATGGCCGGAGTCTGCTGCCCGAGCTGAAGGGCGGGGTGGATTCCGGGCGCACCCTTTACTGGCATCGCCCGGATTATCTGAATGTCTGGAGGACGGATCTGGGGAAGGTCGGCATTGTGGAGTCTCCCCGTGCGGCCATCCGCAAGGGGCCCTACAAACTTTGCCTGCTTTTCGAGGACAACAGTGTGGAACTTTACAACCTGGAAAAGGATCCCGGAGAAACAACCGATCTCGCGGCCTCCGAACCGGAAAAGGCAGCGGCTCTTCGTGCCGAACTGGAAACTTTGTTGAAGGAAGCCGGGGCGCAGATGCCCACGCCCAATCCGAATTACAAAGGACAATAACCATGGGTGAACGATATTGTGGTTATGATTTTTCCCTTTCTGGTTCTCTCCGGTTCTCCATGAAAACCATCTGTTGTCTTCTGGCACTTGTGGTTTCTGTGCTTCCCGGTTATGGGGCGACCCGTCCGAATTTTTTGGTGATTACCGCCGACGATCTGGGGCGTCAGCTCGGTTGCTACGGGGACACACAGGCGAAGACGCCGAACATCGACAAGCTGGCGGGGGAAGGTCTCCGGTTTGAGGACGGATACGTCACGCAATCCTCATGCAGTCCGTCGAGATCCAGCATCCTGACGGGACTTTATCCGCATGAGAACGGGCAGATCGGTTTGTCGAACCAGGGATTCAAAATGAAGGCCGGGGTGCCCCTGTTGCCCAACATTCTCAGGGAACACGGATACCGCACCGGCATTCTTGGAAAACTGCATGTGGGCACGACGGGCGGAGAAATCCGATTCGATATGAAGTGGGCTTCGGACAACAATGCGGTCCTGACGCGTGATGTGCGGACGGTTGCCGCCAAAGCCGCCGAATTCTTTGCACAGAGCGGAGAGACGCCGTTTTTCCTGTACGTGAACTTTTTCGATCCCCACCAGCCCTACGATGCCGGAGCCAACCAGACAAAGGGGCTTCCGGAAAACATTCTGAAGGCCGGTGATGTGCGCCCGATGTCCTGGCTCGGCATCGATAAACCTCCCCAGATTCTGGGCGACCTTGCCGCCTACTACAATTGTGTCCACCGCCTGGATGCCGGCATCGGATTTCTCATGGAGGCCCTTGAAAAATCGGGGAAGGCGGGCAACACGCTGGTGATTTTTCTGGGAGACAATGGGCCGCCTTTTGCGCGTGCCAAGACGACTTGCTACGACCCGGGGCTGCGGATTCCATTTTTGGCGCGATGGCCCGGCGTTATTGCTTCGGGACAAGTGAGTGACGATCTGGTCTGCGGTGTGGACATTCCCCCGACGCTCCTTGCCGCGGCGGGTCTCTCCGCGGATGCCTCCGGGATGAGCGGCAAGTCGCTGCTGCCCGTGTTTGAAGGCAGGGGAGGCGTCCGTGAATGGCTGCCGTTGGAGTATACCTTCCACGACGTCGAGCATTACTATCCGAGGCGGGCCATTCGCGACGGACAATTTCTGTACATTGAAAACCTCCTGTCCGAACGCGAGAATCCGGTGGTGCCGCCTCCGTGGGTCATGCCTCCGCCGGGGCATCCGATGCACACCGCCCATGCCATCATGAAGCATCCCCCCCGGGTCGAACTCTATGACGTGGAAAAAGATCCCGATTGTCTTGTGAATCTCGCCGACAAGCCGTCGTTTGCCCCGGATGTGGAACGGCTTGGTGCAACACTTGCCCGTTGGAGAGAGGACTCAAAGGATCCGCTGAGGAATCCCGAAGTCCTCCGTGCCATGACGGAAGAGAACGATGCCATTGTATCGAAACGGAAAACCGATGAGGCCTTGCGAGCCGGTCGCTCCGATTAAGCGATGAAAAGGATGCGTCGCTTCTGTTGGTGTCTTCTCCTGGCTTTGGCTTTTGTGGAGACGGCTTGTGTCCATGCGGGGGCTGACAACTCCCCGCCGTGGAACTTTCTTGTGATTTTGCTCGATGACGCGGGCTGGAGGGATCTGGGATTCTCCGGGAACGACTATGTCGAGACTCCGGCTATGGACAAACTGGCCGCGGAGGGGATGCGTTTTTCACAGGCCTATGCCACGCATCCCTTTTGTTCCCCCACCCGGGAGAGCCTCGTCACCGGACAATGGCCGGCGCGGACAGCCTGGATGCAGCGGTCCGAAATCAAAAATCCGGATGCCCCCCGCAAGGCCCCGCCTTTCTCGCCGGTGAGCGCCCTCGCGTGGACCCAAAGGCCGCTGGAATTCACAAGCCTGGCGGAAGCTTTGAAAGCCGGCGGTTATGTCACGGGGCATTTTGGAAAATGGCATTTTGATTCCAAAGCCCGCGATGTTTCCCCTGCCGGTGAAGGGTTTGACACGAGTTTTGGAGGCGCGAACAATGTTGGCGCGGTGAAGAGCTTTTTTGCACCCTTCAAGGGATTGCCGGGAGACGTGAAGAGCCGCCCGGGCGAGTATCTCACCGACCGGCTCACCGATGAAACCATCGCGTTCATCCGCGGGAACAAGGACCGGCCATTCTACGCACAGCTCTGGCACTATGCTCCGCACACTCCCATTCAGGCTCCGCCCGATTTGGTTGAAAAATACCGAAAGAAACGACGGGAGCTTGGAGATGACAATCTCAATCCGACCTATGCGGCCATGATTGAGCGGATCGATGCCGGTGTGGGGAGACTTCTTGCCGCGTTGGAGGAGTTGGGCTTGAGGGAGCGAACGGTCGTTCTTCTCACCTCCGACAATGGGGCCGAGGCAGCGTTGGGGTCGGTTCCGGTGACTTCCCTGGCTCCTCTGCGCGGATGCAAAGAATGGCTGTATGAGGGAGGGATTCGTGTGCCGATGGTGATTGTCTGGCCGGGTCATGCGAAGCCCGGTTCCGTCTGCGACAGCACGGTCAGCGTGCTGGATTTCTATCCCACCATTCTCAGCATGGCGGGATTGCCGTTGCCCGGGAATCAACCGGTGGACGGTTTGAGTCTGGTTCCGGTTCTTGAAGGGAAACCGGAGCCCGCCCTGGAGGAACGTCCGCTCTTTTGGTATGACGTGAAATCCGAGGAGATGGCCGATGGCTCGCTGCTCCTGCCTGCGGCAGTGGTGCGGCTTGGTCCCTGGAAGTTGATCCGCCACTTTGGTGGAGTAACCGAGCTTTTTCAATTGGCGGACGATCCTTCGGAATCTCACAACCTGGCCGAAAGCCATCCCGACAAAGTGGAGGAACTGGGCCGGTTGCTCGACGCCTGGCTCGCCGAAGTGGGAATTGCCCCGCCGGTTCCGAATCCCGATTATGATCCGGCATTTGTTGTTCCCCATCAGGTTCCGGAATCGGAAGTGCCGAGCGGTGCACGGGTGCTCCGGCAATGGAAGTTGGGAACCCCTGACGATCTGTGGGAAGCGGGCCGGATGGTGCGCGTGGAGACTGTGGACGGGGTGATGAAGGTTCGTCCGTCGGGGGCGTACCCGGAAATTTTGACCAATGATGTCAAAAATCTTCCTGCTGGAAAATATGCGGTGAAGCTTCGCCTGAGGGTTCCCACAAGCGGCCGCGTGCGTTTTCATTGGAACGGGGAAAAAGAGGAAGCGGGTGTGATCGAGTTTTTTCCCAATCGCGACGGGAAGTGGCACACGCTTGCGGGAGTTTTTCAGACACTTGCCCCTTTGCATGATCTCCGCCTGGCTGCGCCGACCCATCTTGAGGAAGCCGGACATTACGATCCCGCCATCCATACAGACAACATCGAGATTTCCGACATCGAACTTCTTTCCATCCCATGAAAATTCCTCCCATCCAACTCCTCTCCATTGTTCTTCTCTGCCTTGGCACCGTCTTCGGTCAATTCCGCGAGGAGCCCGATCGCCACGTTGAACCGGCCAAAGACATGGTGGTTCTGTGCGGGGGGGCGGATGCGGGCAGGAACTTGGCCGGTCGGCCGCTTATGGTGCAAAACGGGCCGGAAGGGGAAAGCGTGGTGCTCGTTCGTTTCGATCTTTCCCATTTTCCCGTGGAGGCTCCGCCGAATTGCATGATGTGGTTGAATTGCGAAATCAAAGGGACCGGCGCAAATCCTTCTCTGGCTGTTTGTGGGGTGGAGAGCGACTGGGATCCCAAGACAGTCACCTTTGATACGATGCCAAAAATCATCCGGCACCTCACGGAACGCACCATTCCCGCAAAGCTCAAGGGAGGATTTGGCCTGATGGTGACAGATTTTGTGCGGGAGCGGGTGAAGGATGGAAAAGTCTCCTTTCTTGTTCGCATGAGGAGCACGCCCGGTTTTTCCAAGTCTGTGGAACTGAACCGCAACACGGTGCTCGCGGTATCGAAGGGAGGGACTCCGGCTTATGATCTCAAGGAAGCCCTGCGGCCGCTTTGGAAAGGCCGTCTCATGAGCGATGAGAGCATCCTGCCGACATCCATCGATGGCAAACCCGCGGAGGCCAACCTGGCCTTTCCCGTCTCACGGGTGCTCCGGGTGAGAAACTATGCGCTCACTGAGACCTACGAGGAAGGCCGGGATTTCACCATCGAAGGGAGAACGCTCAGGCTGACTCCTGACAGTCGGATTCCCTTTCTCCGTTTCGAGGAGATGTATCACAACAACCCGGAAGCCAAGCCCGGCGTCTTCAAGGCTCTCGATGGTACCTACCTGACCTTTGGCGAAGGCGATTGGTTCAACAGCAGACAGCTTGTTGTGACCTACGAGCACGATGAACCCTGGGGAGGGCCCGTGCCGGTTCCTGCCGAAGCCCTTTTACCCAGGACCTTCGCCAGGCTCAAGGTTGGCAAACCATTGAAGCTGGCGATATTTGGCGACAGTATCTCGGCGGGGGGCAGTGCCAGCAGCCAAACTCCCAAACCACCCTTTCTCCCGAATTGGGGGAAGCTCCTCGCGGGAGAACTCGCGCGGAAATATGGATCGGAAATCACTTGTATCAATCCCTCTCTCGGGGGAATGCGATCGGACTGGGGCAGAGAAATGGTTGGCGGTCTTCTTGCCCATGAGAAGCCCGATCTCGTTGTTCTGGGATTTGGCATGAACGATGGGGGTGTTCCCGTGGCACCGGATGTTTTTGCCGCCAACACGCGGGCCATGATGGAGACCCTTCGCAAAGAGAATCCGGATGTGGAATTTCTGCTGCTCATGTCTTTCCAGCCGAACAGCCGCTGGCGGAAACTGGAGCCCATGCCCGCCTATCTCGAAGCCCTGAAGGCCATGGAGGCTCCCGGGGTGGCCGTGGCCGATGTCTGGTCCCCGCATGAGTATCTCCTGAAAAACAAAACCTACTGGGACATGACCGCCAACGGGGTCAATCATCCGAATGATTTCCTCGTCCGGCTCTACGCGCAAATTCTGCTCGCCCGGCTGGGGGTCGAGTGAGCGTGGATTTTCAATCCTTGTCAACATGAGCAGGGACATGTGGAGATTTGTTCTCCCGGCGGTTTCCGGACTCTTCTTCACTTGTGCCGGGGGGATTTTTCACATGGGATGTTGTCTTCAATGAAAGCCCTCCCTCTTTTTCAAGCTCTTCTTGCCGCGGGTATTCTTGCCGGATCTGTCCGGGCGGATGTCATGCTTCCCTCGATTATTTCCAATCACATGGTGCTGGAGAGAACCGAGAATGTTCCCATCTGGGGCAAAGCGGATCCCGGCGAAGAAGTCACTGTGACTCTTGACGGGCAAAGCGCCTCGGCCAAAGCGGATGTGGAGGGCAAATGGAAAGTGTTTCTGGATCTCAAGGATTCTGCTCCCGGGCCCTTTGAAATGACTGTCGCGGGAAAAACGAAACGGACAATTTCCGATGTTGTTGTCGGAGAGGTTTGGCTGGCCGGGGGGCAATCCAACATGGAGTGGACATTGAACAGCACGCTGGGGGCAGCCGAGGAAATGGCCGGTTCCACCAATCCGCTGCTCCGGCAGTTCAAGGTCCAGAAAGCGGCCTCTCCCGAACCGTCCGGAGACTGCACCGGCTCCTGGGTCACTGCCAGCCCGCAAACCTCCGGAGGTTTCACCGCCGTCGGATACTATTTTGGAAAAACGCTCCAAAAAGAGCTTGGTGTTCCGATCGGTCTCATCAGTGACAACTACGGCGGAACTCATTGCGAGGCCTGGACAAGCCGGGAAGCTCTTGACAGCAACCCCGAACTCAAAGCCTCCCGGGAGAGTCTACAGAAGAAGTTTGAGGAGTATCCCGAAAGGAAAAAGGCCTTTGTTGAAAAGTTTGGAGACTGGATCAGGGAAAATGGGCGGGAGGATGTTCCCACGGCAGATCCTTCCGTCTATGCGGGAATGGAGGTGTCCACCGAGGGTTGGGTTCCTGTCAAAATCCCCGGTCCGGTGGCAGCATCGGGACTCCCCGGAGAAGGCGTGGTTTGGCTGCGCAGGGATGTGGAAGTGCCGGAAAAAGGGATGGACTATCTGACCCTGTTTCTGCCCATTGATGGCTTTGACAGTGTTTATTGGAATGGAAAGCTTCTCAAGCAGACCACTTATCAGGACTTTGTTGGCAGGGGCCATATGCGTTGCTACGGACCTTATACCATTCCCGGAAGCGCCGTTCTGCAGGGGAGAAATGTGCTTGCCATTCGCCTCTATGAACCGGCCGGTCCGGCTGTCTTCACGGGGAGTCCCCGGGCCGACATGAAGTCTCTCGACGGGGAGTGGATGGCCCGTGCGGAGCACACTTTCCCGCCGATTGATGCGGCGAAGCTTGCTGCCGCGCCGCAGCCTCCAATGAATCCACCCGAGTCCCAGAATATTCCCGGATTTCTCTTCAATGGCATGCTTCATCCGATCCTGCCCTATGCCATCAGCGGAGTTGTCTGGTATCAGGGGGAATCCAATGCCGGGCGTGCCTGGCAATATCGGACGGCTTTTCCGCTCCTGATTGCGGATTGGCGCAGACAATGGGGCCGGGGCGATTTTCCGTTCTACTTCTGTCAGTTGGCCAATTATCAGAGCAAAAAGCCGGAGCCCGGCGAAAGCACCTGGGCTGAATTGCGTGACGCCCAGTTGCAGACGCTTCACGTTCCGGGGACCGGACAGGCCGTTTTGATCGACCTTGGCGAAGCCGGATTCATTCATCCCCGGAACAAAAAAGACGTTGGCGAGCGGCTGGCAAAAATCGCGCTGGCCAGAGATTACGGAAAGACCATTCCTTTCTCCGGCCCGGGCTATGAGTCCCTGAAGATCGAGGGAGGGAAGATGATCCTGAAATTCTCGCACACCGACGGTGGATTGGTTGCCAAACCGCTGCCGGATACCCATGTGGTGCGGTCCGATACCAAGACCAGTGCGCCCCTGATCCGCAACAGTCCCGCCAGCCCGCTGGAAGGGTTTGCCATTTGCGGGGAAGATCGCAAGTGGGTGTGGGCGGATGCCAAGATTGACGGAGACACCGTTGTCGTGTGGTCCGACAAAGTGCCGGTTCCGGTTGCCGTGAGATATGCATGGGCGGACAACCCGACATGCAATCTCTACAACGGAGCCGGACTCCCTGCGTCCCCTTTCCGCACGGACGATTTTCCTCCCATTACTTTGAATGGGAGACTCTGAGGGCCGCAGGACGAAAGATGGGGGGCAGGAGCATCGGCTTCCTGCCCGTGGGGATCTTTTGCGCGGCGTTCAGGGAAGCGGGAAGCGCGAGGTGAAGGCGGTGACTTTTTTGCGCAGGGCGGCGAGGGCGTTGTCGTCGTGACGGGACTCAAGTGCGGTGTTGATGAAGTCGGCGACTTCCATCATGTCTTCTTCGCCGAGTCCGCGGGTGGTCATGGCAGGGGTGCCGATGCGGATGCCTCCGGTCTTGGTGATGGGCTCGGTGTCGAAGGGGATGGCATTTTTGTTCACCGTGATGGCTGCCTTGTCGAGAGTGGTCTGGGCTTCGACGCCATTGAGTCCCTTCGGGCGCAGATCCACGAGCATGACGTGGTTGTCGGTGCCACCGGAGACGATCCGGTAGCCGAGCATGGCCAGGCGGGCGGAAAGGGCTTTGGCGTTGCTGACGATCTGGGCGGCGTAGGTCTTGAAGCCGGGCTGCAACGCTTCGTGCAGGCACACGGCTTTTGCGGCGATCACATGCATGAGAGGACCGCCCTGGACCCCGGGGAAGACCTGGGAGTCAACTTTCTTTGCAAACTCTTCGCGGCAGAGGACGAGTCCGGCCCGCGGACCGCGCAGACTCTTGTGGGTGGTGGTGGTGACGAAGTGGGCGTGCGGAACGGGAGAAGGGTGCGCTCCACCGGCCACGAGACCCGCGATGTGGGCCATATCCACGAAAAGATAAGCTCCCACGGAGTCGGCGATCTCACGCATCCGGGCGAAATCAATCGTCCGGGGATAGGCGGAAGCTCCGGCGGTGATCATCCGGGGTTTGACTTCATCGGCTTGGCGCTGGAGGGCGTCGTAGTCGATCATCTCGGTTTCCTGGCTCACGCCATAGTGGTGGACCTGATAGAGTTTTCCGGAGAAATTTGCCTTGTGCCCATGGGTGAGGTGCCCGCCGTGGGCAAGATCCATGGTGAGAATTTTGTCGCCGGGCTGGAGGACGCTGAAATAGACGGCCATGTTCGCCTGGCTGCCGCTGTGGGGCTGGACGTTGACATGTTCGGCTCCGAAGAGGTCCTTCGCACGCTGGATGGCAAGGGTCTCCACGTCATCCACAAATTCACAGCCGCCATACCAGCGGCGCCCGGGATAGCCTTCCGCGTATTTGTTCGTGATACAGGAACCCTGGGCCTGCATCACCGCC
>JADHED010000784.1_pt1 | contig 32410 bp, 38 predicted proteins | sample 8952041 | NCBI WGS metagenome assembly JADHED01 (sample SAMN16124423, study PRJNA663239) | bioreactor sludge metagenome | isolation source: sludge (control) | place: India:Bengaluru | collected 2018-09-08
CATCCGCTCAAGCAGTGGAAGCTCAGCCCCATCGACAAGGCCAGCCTGGACAAATGGGACGACTACACCCGTGCCAAGGAGCAGATGTTCTTTGACACCGACACCGCCGACAGCCCCTGGACGGTGGTCAAGAGCGACTGCAAGAAGCGCGCGCGCCTGAACGCCATGCGCTATGTGCTGCACAAGCTGCCCTACACCGGCAAGGACTTGCAGCAGGTCGGCAAGCTCGACCCCCTGGTCGTGGGCCGCGCCCATGTGGTCTATGAACGCGGCGAGCGGCCGCAGGCGCTGATGTAACGCCAGCCGCTGCGGTACGACGCCCGCAAGGCGCATATGCTTCGTTATTGATAGCTGCAAGCGCTTACCAGATAAGCGCTAGTGGCCATTTTTCTTCAATTTTTCAGCATCAGACGGGGCGTCTGCGCTGCGCCCGCGCGCGCCATGGCCGCCGTGGCGGCGGCCAGGTCAGCCGTCAATAGCTGGCCAGGGGCTTGGCCTTGCCGCCTTCGAAGGTCATGACGACGATGGGCGCCTTGATGCGGTTGCCCTTGTCGTCGTACGCGTAGTCACCCATCACGCCCTTGTAGGTTTGCTGGTGCATGTAGGCGCCGACCTTGGCCGGGTCGATGGAGCCGGTCTTCTGCATGGCTTCGCCGATGTTCATGACCTGGTCGTAGTAGAACGGGCCATAGACATCGGGGTTCTGGCCGAAGCGCTTCTTGAACTTGTCCTGGAAGGCCTTGGCGCCGGCGTCGCTGTCCATCAGCATGCCGGCGTAGGCACAATAGACCATGTTGTTGACCGCGTCGGCGCCCAGCTTGGGCATCTCGGGGCTGCACAGGGTGTCACCGCCCAACAGCTTGGCGGTGACGCCCAGCTGCTTCATCTGGCGCGCCATGGGCGCGGCCTGGGGCGCGTAGCCGCCGTAGAAGATGACCTCGGGCTGCTTGGCCTTCATGTTGGTGAGGATGGCCATGAAGTCGGTGGCCTTGTCGGTCGTGAACTCGCGGCCGACCACGGTCAGGCCGAGCTTCTGCGCCTCCTTGGCGAACTCGTCGGCCAGGCCCTGGCCGAAGGCCGTGCGGTCGTCGATCACGCCGACCTTCTTGACCTTGAGCACGTTGGCCGCATAGCCGGCCATGTTGGAGCCGGCCTTCTCATCGCTGGCCACGATGCGAAACAGATTCTTGTAGCCTGCCTGGGTGATCTTGGGGTTGGTGCCCACGGTGGAGACCATGGTGCCGCCGTTGTCATACACGCGCGATGCCGGAATGGTCACGCCCGAGCAGTAAGGGCCCATGACATAGCGCACGCCCGAATCCACGAACTTCTGCGCCACGGCCACGCCGGCCTTGGCGTCGCACTGGTCGTCCTCGGACACCAGCTCGAACTTCAGCGTCTTGCCACCCACGTTGATCTTGCGCGCGTTCAGCTCCTCGATGGCCAGGCGCACGCCGTTGTCGTTGTCGCGGCCGGCGAAGGTGTTGGGGCCCGACAGGGGGCCGCTGTGGCCGATCTTGACGACCTGCTCCTGGGCCAGGGCGCCAGAGGCGCAAACCAGGGCGGCAGCGGCCACGAGGGTGGATTTCATGATGGGGAATTGCATGGCGAACATTCCGGTTGAGATTGCGCGAAACATGCCCATCCGTGCCAGGCACTTCGCTCTGGCCTGGACGACGCAAGGTCTGTGTGCAGACAGCCGGCGATTATCTGACAAACCCGCTCAACTTTACAAGGCCAGCAACTGCTGGCGGTAGTGCTGCAGTTCGTCGATGGATTCATGCACATCGGCCAGGGCGGTGTGGCGCTGCGCCTTCTTGAAGCTGGCGTAGGCCTCGGGCTTCCAGCGCTTGGCCAGCTCCTTGAGCGTGCTCACATCCACATTGCGGTAGTGAAAGAATGCCTCCAGCCTGGGCATGTACTTGACCAGAAAGCGCCGGTCCTGACCGATGCTGTTGCCGCACATGGGTACCTTGCCCTTGGGCACGTAGCGCGACAGAAAGTCAATCACCTGCTGCTCGGCATCAGCCTCGCTGATGGCAGAGGCGCGCACCTTGTCGATCAGGCCGCTCTTGCCATGCGTGCCCTTGTTCCAGGCGTCCATGGCGTCGAGCACGGCATCCGACTGATGGATGGCAAACACCGGGCCTTCGATGCGCGGCTCCAGGCCGGGGCCGGTGACGACCACGGCGATCTCCAGCAAGCGCTCTTTCTCGGGGTCCAGCCCGCTCATCTCACAGTCAAGCCAGACGAGATTCTGGTCTGACTTGGCAAGCTCACACATGGCAGGGGTAGCGGTAGGGGTAACGGTTTCAGACATGGCGCGAATTGTCGCCGTAAACTCCCAGGCCCATGCCGCCCTCTTCCACTGCCTTCCTCACCCCCGCCACCCTCACAACACTGGTCTTTGCCGCCCTGCTGCTGGCGGGTCTGGCGCTGCGCCTGTGGCTGGCCTCGCGCCAGATCCGCCATGTGGCGCAGCACCGCGGCGCCGTGCCCGCGGCCTTTGCCGAGCGCATCACCCTGGCCGCGCACCAGAAGGCGGCCGACTACACCATCGCCAAGGCGCGCTTCGGCCTGCTTACCATGGCCCTGTCCACCGCCGTGGTGCTGGGCTGGACGCTCTTGGGCGGGCTGGATGCACTCAACCAATGGCTGCTGGCCTGGCTGGGCGGCGGCATGGTGCAGCAGCTGGCCTTGCTGGCGGGCTTTGCCCTCATCGGCGGCGCCATCGACCTGCCCGCCACGCTGTACCAAACCTTTCGCATCGAACAGCGCTTTGGCTTCAACCAGATGACGCCGCGCCTGTGGCTGGCGGACCTGCTCAAGTCCACGCTGATCGGCGCCGTCATCGGCCTGCCCATTGCCGCGCTGATCCTGTGGCTGATGGGCGCTGCGGGCCCGCTGTGGTGGCTCTGGGCCTGGGCGGTGTGGATGGGCTTCAACCTGCTGCTGATGGTGGTCTTCCCGATCTTCATCGCGCCGCTGTTCAACAAGTTCCAGCCGCTCGCGGACGAGGCGCTGAAGGCGCGCGTGACGGCCCTCATGCAGCGCTGCGGCTTTGCCGCCAAGGGCTTGTTCGTGATGGACGGCAGCCGCCGCAGCGCGCACGCCAACGCCTACTTCACCGGGTTTGGCGCGGCCAAGCGCGTGGTGTTCTACGACACCCTGCTCAGGCAGCTGTCGCCGCCCGAGGTCGAGGCCGTGCTGGCGCACGAGCTGGGCCACTTCAAGCACAAGCACATCACGCGCCGCATGGTCGGCATGTTCGCCATCAGCCTGGCCGGGTTTGCGCTGCTCGGCTGGCTGTCCACGCGCGGCTGGTTCTACACCGGCCTGGGCGTGCAGCCCAACCTGATGATCGAGGGCCTGCCCGGCTCCGCGCCCAACGACGCGCTGGCCCTGCTGCTGTTCCTGCTGGCCGCGCCGGTGCTCACGCTGTTCGCACAGCCGCTGATGGCGCAGATCTCGCGCCGCCACGAATTCCAGGCCGATGCCTACGCCGTCGCCCAGACCAACGGCGGCGACCTGGCTTCGGCCCTGCTCAAGCTCTACCAGGACAATGCCTCCACGCTCACGCCCGACCCGGTGTACGTGAAGTTTTATTACTCCCACCCCCCCGCCACGGAGCGCCTGGCGCGCCTGCCCGTGGCCATGCAGCCATGACCTCGATGTTCCCCAAAAAAGACTGGTCTGCGCAGACCAGACGCGCGCTGTCAGCTACTGAAATCGTAGTAAAACTGACCGAACTGCCCGGCTGGCAACTGTCGGGCGACGGTGCCAACGTAGCCATCGAAAAAACCTACCGATTCGCCAACTACCACGAGACCATGGCCTTCGTGAATGCCGTGGCCTTCATCGCCCATGCGCAGGACCACCACCCCGACCTGTCGGTGCACTACAACCGCTGCGTGGTGCGCCTGAATACGCACGACGTGGGCGGCATATCGGCCACCGACATCGACTGCGCCACGCGCATCGACGCCCTGCTGGCCGCGCCATGACGCGCAGCGAAGGCCTGGTGGTCGCCAGCCATGGCCGTCACTGCGTGGTGGAGAGCGCCGACGGCGTGCGCCGCATCTGCCACCCGCGCGGCAAGAAGAGCCAGGCCGTGGTGGGCGACCGCGTGCTGTGGCAGGCGGCCGCGCCCGGCCAGGGACAAGGCCACGGCGACGAGGGCACGATCGAGAAGGTGCTGGAGCGGCGCAACCTGTTCTACCGCCAGGACGAGGTGCGCACCAAGTCGTTTGCCGCCAACCTGGACCAGGTGCTGATCCTGATCGCGGCCGAGCCCGTGTTCTCCGAGAGCCAGCTGATGCGCGCCCTGATCGCCGCCGAAGCGGCGCAGATCACGCCGCTGATCGCGCTCAACAAAAGCGACCTGGTGGAACCCTTTGCCCAGGCCTGGCAACGCCTGTGGCCCTATCGCCACATGGGCGGCGAGCAGGACACGCGCCACCACTACCGCGTGCTGCCGCTGTCACTCACGCAGTCGGGCGCGGTCGATCACGCGGCGCTGCTGGCGCTGCTGGCGGGCAAAACCACCCTGGTGCTGGGCCCGTCGGGCGCGGGCAAGAGCACGCTGGTCAACCTGCTGGTGCCGCACGCCAAGGCGCAGACGGGCGAGATCTCGCAGGCCCTCAACTCAGGCAAGCACACCACCACCACCACCACGCTGTACTGGATCGACGAAGGCCGCACCACGGCGCTGATCGACTCGCCGGGCTTCCAGGAGTTTGGCCTGCGCCACCTGGCACCCACCGACCTGGCGCGTTGCATGCCCGACATCGCCGCCCATGCCGGCACCTGCCGCTTCTACAACTGCACCCACTTGCACGAACCCGGCTGCGCCGTGATGGCCCAGGTGCGCGAGGGCCAGGACGCGCAAGCCATCAGCCCGCAGCGCTACCGCATCTATGGCGAATTGTTTGCCGAGCTGAGCCAGAGTGGTTACTGAAAACTCAGCAAATTCGCCTGACTATGCACATATCGCAGAGGCCCCTCACCCCTCCCTCTCCCCAAAGGGGCGAGGGCGACCGGTTGCGCCGGCTTTACTCCCTCTCCCTCTGGGAGAGGGTTGGGGTGAGGGCTCGCGGCACAGTCTGAGGTATGTGCCTAATCAGGAAAATTCAGCCTGCAGCGCTTATCAGTAAAGCGCAAACAACTACTTAATTTATAGCATCAACCCAGCAGGCGCGCCAGGGTCAGCAGCGCCAGCAGCAGCATCCACACCACCACCGAGCGCCACACCAGGCCGACCACGCTGCGCAGGTGGCCCACCTCGGGCTCGCGGCCCGGCGTGCTGTCGCTGTCGCCCATGTCGGCCCCGGCCTCGAAGTCGGCCGCCACAGCGGTGCCAGTGCGGCTGCGCAGCGCCTCTCCCCCTAAGCGCACATTGATGGCGCCGGCGGTGGCCGCCAGTACCACGCCATCGTTGTCGTTGGGAAAGCGCTGGGAATGAAAGCGCCAGCCGTCGATGGCCTCCTCGAAGCTGCCCACTATGGCAAAGCTCATGGCCGTCAGGCGCGCCGGCAGCCAGTCGATGAGCGTCCAGGCGCGCTCGGCCGCGCGCTGCAGGGACTCGCTGGGCGGGTGCGCCGTGACCACCCGCGTGCCCGGCCCCCAGTAGCGCGAGACAAACTCCGCCAGCCGGTACAGCACCGCGCCCGTCGGCCCCAGGCCCAGGGCCGCAAACACCGAATACCACGCCAGCACGCCAAACACATGGCGGTGCGCTGCAATCACCGAGTACTCGATCACATGGCGCACGATCTCGCTGCGCGGCAGCTCGCTGGCGTCCACCTGCTTCCACCGTGCCAGACGCGCGCGCGCCTCGGCCGCGTCACCGTCCTCCAGCGCATCGCGTATGCCCGTGAAGTGATGGCTGAACTGGCGAAACCCCAGCGTGAGGTAGAGCACGGCCACGCTCCACAGCAGTGCCACCGGCCAGCCCAGCCAATGCAGCAAGGCCCAGTGCACGGCCAGCACAAACACCGGCGGCACCAGCACCGCCAGGCTCCAGGCCAGCCAGCCATGCTGCGACTGCCCGACATCGAAACTGCGGGACACCGACAAGGCCCAGGCACGCAGGCCTGCATGGATGGGGTTGCTGCGGGCCAGTGGCCTGGCCTGCTCGATCAACAATGCGAACAGGATGGCAAAAAAACTCATGCGGCCATCATAGCGGCGCCCATCAACAGGTCGCCGCGGGCCGCCGTCACGCCAGCATGAAACGATAGAAGTTGCGCAGCATGGCCGCCGTAGCGCCCCAGATGTAGCGCTGGTGCACGCCGTCCTGGTAGGGCATGGCAAACCATTCGCGGCGCAGCCCCTGCCACTCAAAGACATGGCGTTCGTGGTGCGCCGGGTTCAGAAGAAAGTCCAGCGGCACCTCGAAGACGTCCGCCACCTCGTCGGGATTGGGCGCCAGCACAAAGTCCGGCCGCACCAGGGCCACGACAGGCGTGACGATGAACGCGCTGCCCGTCTCATAGATCGGCAGCTGGCCCAGCACCTCGACGCTGCCCGACTCCAGCCCCACCTCCTCATGCGTCTCGCGCAGGGCAGTCGCCGCTGCATCCGCGTCCTGCGGGTCGCTGCGCCCTCCAGGAAAGGCCACCTGGCCCTTGTGCGTGGACAGGTTCGCGGTGCGCTCGGTCAGCAGCACCGTCGGTCGATCGCGTTGCACTATGGGTACCAGCACCGCCGCCTGGGCTGGCGCGCGCTGCATGAACTTCTTCTCGCGCACGATCTCGGGCGTCCACTGCGGCGGGGCAGCGAAACGCCGGCGCAGCGCATCCGCCGTCTGCGCACCCGCCGGCACTGTCGGCAGATGGTCGTCCACCCCCACCAGCGGCACGGCACGCGGATCGAAGTCGGGCAGCGAGGACAGCGAGGCGATCACCGTCGGCGCATCGGCCGAAGCAGGGGGGCGAAATGAGCTCACGAAGGGAACACCGGGAATGAAAAAACCGCTACAGGCCTGCGCACTGTAGCGGTTTCATGGCGTGATGCCGGCGCGGCGTGGATTACGCGGCGATGGCAGCCACCTTGACGCGGGACGGCAGCTTTTCCTTGATGCGAGCCGACTTGCCGCTGCGCTGGCGCAGGTAGTACAGCTTGGCGCGGCGCACGTCGCCACGGCGCTTGACTTCAATGCCGGCGATCAGCGGGCTGTAGGTCTGGAACGTGCGCTCCACGCCTTCGCCGCTGGAGATCTTGCGCACGGTGAAGCCGCTGTTCAGGCCGCGGTTGCGCTTGGCGATCACCACGCCTTCGTAGGCCTGCACGCGCTTGCGGCTGCCTTCGACCACGTTCACGCTCACGATGACGGTGTCGCCAGGAGCGAATGCGGGGATGGTCTTGTTCAAGCGGGCGATTTCTTCCTGCTCGAGGATCTGGATCAGATTCATGGTTTGGTTTCCAACGATCATGGACGCGCCAGGATTGGCAGCGGCGCCCCTATTGGCGCCTTGTGGCTATTCGGCGGGTCATGCAGTGCATGCGCCCATAGCGGCCGGCCAGAGGATCGAGAACTGGCGATTATAGCGAGTTCTGCGCGAGCACTGTTTCGTCGGCTGCCGAGAGCAGCCCGCGCTCACGCGCCGCCTGCAGCACGTCGGGGCGATGGCGGGCCGTGGTCAACAGGCTTTGCTCGCGCCGCCAGTGCTCGATCTGCGCATGGTGGCCCGACAGCAGGGGCGCGGGCACGCTTTGCCCCTGCCATTGCTCGGGCCGGGTGTAATGGGGGCAGTCCAGCAAGCCATCAAGCGCCGGATTGAAGCTGTCGAGCTGATGGCTGCCCTCGTCATGCAGCACGCCGGGCTGCAGGCGCGCCACGGCATCGAGCAGGGCCATGGCCGCTATCTCGCCGCCCGAGAGCACAAAGTCGCCCAGGCTGATCTGCACATCAACATGGGCGTCGATGAAACGCTGATCCACGCCCTCGTAGCGCCCGCACAGCAACACGGCCCCCGCGCCCGCCGCCCAGCCCTGCACCGCCGCATGGTCCAGCCTGCGGCCTATGGGCGAGAACAGCACCAGCGGCGCCGCTTGTTCTTCTGCGCGATCGGCACGGATGGCCGCCAGGCAGCGCGCCAGCGGTTCAGCCATCATCACCATGCCGGGGCCGCCGCCGAAGGGGCGGTCATCCACGCGGCGGTAGTTGCCATCGGCATGGTCGCGCGGGTTCCACAGCCGCACCTGCACCTGGCCAGAGGCATAGGCGCGCCGCGTCACGCCGCTGACGAGAAAGGGCTCGAACAGCTCCGGGAACAGAGTGATGACGTCAAAGCGCATCAATAGTCCAGCTGCCAGTCCACGGTGATGCAGCGCGCAGCCAAGTCCACCTTGTCCACGAAGGCGGAGACGAAAGGAATCATGCGCTCATGCGCCTTGCCGTCCTGCTCATAGGCCAGCACCAGCGTGGTCTGCGGGCCGGTGGGCAGCAGCTCGCGCACGCTGCCCAACGCCACGCCCTCGCGATTCACCACGGCCAGGCCGATCAGATCCACCCAGTAGTACTCGCCGTCGTCCGTGGCGGGAAAGCTCTCGCGCGGCACGAAGATGCGCGCGCCGCGCAGGGCCTCGGCGGCATCGCGGTCATCCACGCCATGCGCCCAGGCCACGACCGAATCCGAATGCATGCGCGCCTGGCGTATGGGCAGCAACACGGTGCCGGTAAAGCAACTGCGGGCACCCTTTTCCGCCGGTTGCAGAAACCAGGTCTTGGATGCCAGCAGCGCCTCGGGGTCACTGCTATAGGGAAGAACCTTGAACCAACCCTTCACGCCCCAGGCATCGGCAATGCGCCCGACTTCGACGGCGTCAGCGGGCAGTTCGGCGGATTCCAGAATGGGTGGCTGGGGCATGGCGTTGCGTAGGGATGGGGGTCAATGAAAAAAGGCGGGATCCGTCAGCTATACCAACGGAACCCGCCCTTTTCGGGGACTGCGTGCAGATCAGGCGGCCTGCTTGGCGGCTTGCTTGATCAGGCGATCCACCGTGGGAGAGGCTTGCGCGCCCACGCCCTTCCAGTACGTCAGGCGGTCCTGCGCGATGCGCAGAGTCTCTTCGCCGCCCTTGGCGGAGGGGTTGTAGAAGCCCAGGCGCTCGATGAAGCGGCCGTCGCGGCGCACGCGCTTGTCGGCAACGACGATGTTGAAGAACGGACGGCCCTTGGAGCCGCCGCGGGAGAGTCGAATGACGACCATAATGAATCCTTCGGGTGGACGCAGCAAATGCTGCACTGTTCTTGCGGCGTTTGAGACACGCGACTTGGCCACCCGGCCAGCGACACGCAGCAAAGCCTGCGATTATATCCACAATCACACAAATGCCTACCATCCGCGCCAGCGAAGAAGGTGACATCACCGCCATCACCGCCATCTACGCCCACCATGTGCTGCACGGCACCGGCACCTTTGAGATCGATCCGCCCAGTTGCCAGGACATGGCGCAGCGGCGCGCCGACGTGCTGGCCAGGGGCCTGCCCTACCTGGTGGCGGAGGACGCCGGGCGGATCGTGGGCTTTGCCTACTGCAACTGGTTCAAGCCGCGTCCCGCCTACCGCTATTCAGCCGAAGACTCCATCTACGTGGCCGATGAGGCGCGTGGCCAGGGCCTGGGCCGGCTGCTGCTCGACGCGCTCGCCGCACAGGCGCAGGCCGCCGGCGTGCGCAAGCTGCTGGCGGTGATTGGCGACTCGGCCAACGCCGGCTCCATCGCCGTGCACCGCGCCGCCGGCTTCACCGACGTGGGCGTGATGCGCTCGGTGGGCTGGAAGTTTGGCGCCTGGCGCGACATCGTGCTCATGGAAAAACCCCTGGGCGCGGGCGACACCAGCGCCCCTGAATGATGGACGGCCAATAATCGCGCACATGAAGAACAAAACCATCGCCGCCTGGCTCGCCTTTCTGGGGGGCCCCCTGGGGCTGCACCGCTTTTACCTTTTTGGCTGGGGCGACATGCTCGGCTGGCTGCTGCCCGTGCCCACGGCGCTGGGCGTGTACGGCATTCAGCGCGTGCAGCAATGGGGCCAGGACGATCACCTGAGCTGGCTGCTGGTTCCGCTGCTGGGGTTCACCATTGCCGGCTGCGCGCTGTGCGCCATCGTCTATGGCCTGATGGCGCCCGAGAAATGGAACGCGCGCTTCAACCGCACCGCCGCCACCGATGCGACGCCCGGGCGCACCAACTGGTTCACGGTGTTTGCCGTGGCCCTGTCGCTGCTGGTGGGTACGGCCGTGCTGGTAGCCAGCATTGCCTTCAGCCTGCAGCGCTACTACGAATACCAGATTGAGGAAGCGCGCAAGATTTCACAATGAAACAGGGCTGCAGCGCCCTGCTGACAAGCGCTAGTGGCTATATATATAGTAGCAATCAATACAACTGCAAACTAATCCAGTAGGCGATTGCCGCCACAAAGGCGCTGGCCGGGATGGTCAAGATCCACGCCCAGACGATGTTGCCCGCCACGCCCCAGCGCACCGCACTGGCGCGCTGTGTGGAGCCCACGCCGACGATGGCCCCGGTGATGGTGTGGGTGGTGGACACCGGCACTCCCAGCATGGTGGCAAAGAACAATGTCATGGCCCCGCCGGTCTCGGCGCAGAAGCCGCCCACGGGTTTGAGCTTGGTGATCTTCTGCCCCATGGTCTTGACGATGCGCCAGCCGCCAAACATGGTGCCCAGACCAATGGCCGCATAGCAACAGACGATGACCCAGGTGGGCGGCGCGCTGTCGCCGGCCGAGGCATACCCCGTGGCGATGAGCAGCAGCCAGATGATGCCAATGGTTTTCTGCGCATCATTGCCGCCATGACCCAGGCTGTAGGCCCCGGCAGAGACCAGCTGCAGGCGGCGAAACCACTTGTCCACCTTGTTCGGGCGCGCGCGCCTGAAAGCCCAGGCCACCAGCACCATCATCAGCGAGCCCAGCGTAAACCCCAGCAGGGGCGATATGAAGATGAAGGCCACGGTCTTGATGATGCCGCCGGCCACCAGTGCCCCGGCCCCCGACTTGGCCACCACCGCGCCCACGATGCCGCCAATCAGCGCGTGCGATGAGCTGCTGGGGATGCCGTAGTACCAGGTGATCACGTTCCAGGTGATGGCGCCCACCAGGGCACCAAAGACCACATGCGTGTCCACCACGCCCGGGTCGGCAATGCCCTTGCCAATGGTGGCGGCCACGCTCAGGTGAAAGACAAAGATGGCGACAAAATTGAAGAACGCCGCAAAAACGACGGCCTGCGTCGGCTTGAGCACCCCCGTGGAGACCACGGTGGCGATGGAGTTGGCCGCGTCATGAAACCCGTTCATGAAGTCGAAAACGATGGCCAGGGCCACCAGCACGATCACGACCCACAGGGCGGTTTGTACCGTTTCCATGGTGTAGAAATGCCTCTGCGCGGGCTCAGGAGTTTTCGAGGATCACGCCCTCGATGAGATTCGCCACGTCCTCACACTTGTCGGTGATGGTCTCCAGCAGCTCGTAGATGGCCTTGAGCTTGATCAGCTCGCGCACATCGGTCTCCTCGCGGAACAACTTGCTCATGGCGCTGCGCAGCACGCGATCGGCATCGCCCTCCAGGCGGTCGATCTCCTCGCAGGTCTTGAGCGCCGCCTCGGCCACGGCCGGGTCGGCAATGCGCGACAGCAGCTTGACGGCATCGCGCACGCGCTCGCAGCACTTGACGCTCAGATCCGTCAGGCGCGAGATTTCTTCCGTCATATGACGTATGTCGTACAGCGCCATGGTCTCGGCCGAGTCCTGGATCAGGTCGGCAACATCGTCCATGGTGTTGATCAACGAGTGAATCTGCTCGCGATCGATGGGCGTGATGAAGGTCTGGTGCAGCGTGCGGTTGACTTCAAGCGTCACGCGGTCGGCCGCGCGCTCGGCGTTGTCCACGTCCTGGTTGTATTTGTCGCGCAGATGCGCGTCGCCGTAGTTGGCCACCAACTGCGAAAACGCGTGGGCGGCTTCGACAATGCGATCGGCATGCTGGTTGAACATCTCGAAAAAATTGCCCTCTCGGGGCAACAGCTTTCCAAACAACATGCCGACTCCTGATCGAACCTGGGTACGCGATACGCCACAGAATTGACAGTGGTGTGACAAAACTGTGAAAAACGCAAGTTTAACCGGCAGCCGGGCCGCCCCCGGATGCCAGGGCAAGCATTGGCCCTGTAGGACATTTCTCACCCACTGGCATCGCCAAGGCCCACAAAGGGCATGCATTGCACGCCGTAGATTGGGCTGCAAGACCCAGGCGCCACAGGAGGAGACATGCCACATGCACCGCGTTTCTTGCTCGCCGCCGCGCTGGCCGCAGGCCTGGTTGCGGACGGCCTGGCCCAATCAGTCCCCGCGCTTCATGGCGGCTACGCCGGCCTGAGCGCAGGCGTATCCCGGTACGACCTGCGCAGCGGCACGGGCAACTTCCAGTGGGACGACAGCGACACGGCCATCAAGCTCTACGCCGGCGCCTACTTCCACCCGCATCTGGGGCTGGAGCTGGGCTACCAGGATCTGGGCAAGGCGCGCCGCATCGGTGGCAACACCAGCGCACGCGGCCTTCACTTCAGCCTGGTGGGGCGCCTGCCCCTGGGCGCGCAGCTGGATTTGCTGGGCAAGCTGGGCACGTTCTACAGCCGCACCGACACCCAGGGCGCAGGCGGCTACGGCGTGCAACTGGGCAAGTCGAGCGGCTTTGGCCTTTCTTTTGGCGCCGGGCTGCGCTGGGCGTTCACGCCGCAATGGTCTGCCGTGCTGGAATGGGAGCGCCACCGCCTGCATTTTGCCGACCACCTGTCGGACGTGGACACGGCCACGCTGGGCCTGCGCTACAGCTATTGAGGCTGCGCGAGGCAGGTTCAGGCACTGCGAAAGATGAAATACACCGCCCCGGTCAGGCACAGGCCCGCCCACAGGTAGTCCCACTTGAGCGGCTGGTTCATGTAGAGCACCGCGAAGGGCACGAACACGGTGAGGGTGATCACCTCCTGCAAAATCTTGAGCTGCCCCAGGCTGAACTGCCCGTGGCCAATGCGGTTGGCCGGCACCTGCAGCAGGTACTCGAACAGCGCGATGCCCCAGCTCACCAGGGCGGCGATGTACCACGGCGCGGCCGCCAGGTTTTTCAGGTGCCCATACCAGGCAAAGGTCATGAAGACGTTGCTGGCTACCAGCAGCAAGATGGTCTGCAGCGGGATGGGCAGGGATTGCAGGACATGCATGGCGCAGTCAAAATCATTAGAAAAATAGCGCCCTAGCGCATATGCAACAAGCGTTAATAGCTATTAAAACAAAAGCACCGCCAGAGCGGTGCCTTGGGCTTCGCGGGCGCTGCCTTACTCGCCCAGATAGGCCGCACGCACACGCGGATCGGACAGCAAGTCCTGCCCCGCGCCGGTCATGGTGATCAGGCCGGACTCCATCACATAGCCGCGATCGGCAATGGCCAGCGCGCGGCTGGCGTTCTGCTCGACCAGCACGATGGTCACGCCCAGAGCGTACACGTCACGCACCACCTCGAAGATCTTGTCCACCATGATGGGTGACAGGCCCATGGAGGGCTCGTCGAGCAGCAGCACCTTGGGCTGGCTCATCAGCGCGCGCCCCATGGCCAGCATCTGCTGCTCGCCGCCGCTCATGGTGCCGGCCAGCTGGTCCTTGCGCTCACGCAGACGCGGGAAGATGTTGAACATCTTCTCCACATCGGCGTCAATGCCGCCCTTGTCATTGCGCGTATAGGCGCCCATGAGCAGGTTTTCGGTAATGGTCATGCGCGCAAACACGCCGCGGCCCTCGGGCACCATCACCAGGCCCTCGCGCACCAGATCCCAGGCACCGCGGCCCTTGATGCTTCGCCCCAGGTATTCGATGTCGCCATCGTTCATGCCCAGGCCGCCGGTGATGGCCTTCATGGTGGTGGTCTTGCCGGCGCCGTTGGAGCCGATCAGCGACACCAGCTCGCCCTCGCGCACCTCCAAGTCCACGCCCTTGACGGCCTGGATGCCGCCGTAGGCCACCTTCAGGCCCTTGACCTTGAGAAGCAATTGCTTGTTGTTTGTATCGGCCATATCAATGCCCCCCCGTGCCCAGGTAGGCCTCAATCACTTTCTCGTTCTTCTGCACCTCGGAAGGCGTGCCTTCGGCAATCTGCTTGCCATAGTCGAGCACCGTGACGCGGTCGCACAGGCCCATGATGAGCTTGACGTCGTGCTCGATGATCAGAATGGTGCGGTTGTCCTTGCGTATGCGCTCGATCAGTTCGCGCAGCTGCACCTTCTCGGTGGCATTCATGCCGGCGGCGGGCTCATCCAGTGCGATCAGCTGCGGATCGGTGGCCAGGGCGCGCGCGATCTCCAGGCGCCGCTGGTCGCCATAGGACAGGGTGCGCGCCTTGAAGTCGGCGTACTTGCCCACGCCCACGTAGTCCAGCAGCTCCTGCGCGCGCTTGGCGATGGCCGCCTCCTCCTGCTTGAAGCCTGGGGTGCGAAACACCGCGCCCAACAGCCCCGAGTGGGTGCGTATGTGGCGCCCGACCATCACGTTCTCCAGTGCCGTCATTTCGGCAAACAGGCGAATGTTCTGGAAGGTGCGCGCAATGCCCGCCTGCGCCACCTTGTGCACCGCCGTGGGCTCGTACGGCTTGCCCGCCAGCTCGAAGCTGCCGGTATCCGGCGTGTAGAGGCCGGTGATGACGTTGAAGAAGGTCGTCTTGCCCGCTCCGTTGGGCCCGATCAGTCCATAGACCTGGCCGCGCTGTATGGTGATGCCCACGCCCGACAGCGCCTGCAGGCCGCCAAAGCGTTTGGAGATGTCCGCAACCTTGAGCACCACGTCTTTCGATGTATCTGTCATGTTTTTGCTCTATGCGTGGTATCAGGACTTGGCTGCCAGGCTCTTGCCATGCTCGGGTGAGGGCCACAGACCGCGCGGGCGCAGCAGCATGATGATGATCATCGCCAGGGCAATCAGCAGCTGGCGCAGGATGGATGCGTCCAGGCGCCCGTCGGTCATGGCCTGCAGCGGGCCGGCCACATAGCGCAGCACCTCGGGCAGCGCCGACAGCAGCACGGCGCCCAGGATCACGCCCGGGATATGGCCCAGGCCGCCCAGCACCACCATGGCGACGATCATCACCGACTCCATCAGGCTGAAGGACTCGGGCGAGACAAAGCCCTGGAAGGCCGCGAACATGGCCCCGGAGACGCCGCCGAACGAAGCCCCCATGCCGAAGGCCAGCAGCTTCATGTTGCGCGTGTTGATGCCCATGGCCTTGGCGGCGATCTCGTCCTCGCGGATGGCCATCCAGGCGCGGCCTATGCGCGAGTCCTGCAGGCGGTAGCAGATGACGATGGTGATCAACACCAGGGCCAGGAACAGGTAGTAGTACAGCGTGACGGAGTTGATGTCGAAGCCGAACAGCTCCTGCCGCTTGGCCAGATCCAGGCCGAATATCTTCACCGAGTCGATCTGCCCCAGGCCCTTGGGGCCGTTGGTGATGTTGGCCGGGTGATCCAGGTTGTTCAGGAAGATGCGGATGATTTCGCCGAAGCCCAGGGTCACGATGGCCAGGTAGTCGCCGCGCAGCTTGAGCACCGGAATACCCAGCAGCACGCCCGTACAGGCCGCCAGCACCAGCGCCAGCGGAATCACCAGCCACAGGGACAGGTGCACGCCATCAGGGAAATGCGCCGCAAACCAGGCGAAGTTCTCGGCCAGATGGGGCGATGCCAGCAAGCCGAACATGTAGGCGCCCACGGCGTAGAACGCCACATAACCCAGGTCCAGCAGGCCGGCGTAGCCCACCACGATGTTCAGGCCCAGGGCCAGCATCACATACAGCAGCGCCAGGTCGGCAATGCGCACCCAGGCGTTGCCAAAATACTGCAGCACCAGCGGCAGCACCAAGAGGGCGATGCCGCCGAGGATCCATTGGATCTTGTTGTTTTTCATGCTGTGGCTCCTGTTCAAGCGCGATCGGCCACACGCTCACCCAGCAAGCCCGAGGGGCGCAGCGTGAGGATGATGATGAGCACGATGAAGGCAAAAATATCGGTGTAGTGGCTGCCCAGCAGCCCACCGGTCAAGGTACCGATGTAACCCGAGCCGATGGCCTCGATCAGGCCCAGCAGAATGCCGCCCACCACGGCACCGGTCAGGTTGCCAATGCCGCCGAACACCGCCGCCGTGAACGCCTTGAGCCCCGGCAGAAAGCCCATGGTGTGCTGCGCCGTGCCGTAGTTGGCCGCCCACATGATGCCGGCAATCGCCGCCAGCACCGCGCCGATGATGAAAGTGGCCGAGATCACCATGTCGGGCTTCACGCCCATCAGCGCCGCCACGCGCGGGTTCTCGGCCGTGGCGCGCATGGCACGGCCCAGGCGCGTGTAGCTCACCAGATAGACCATGGAGGCCAGCGCCAGCACCGTCACGCCCAGGATCAGCACCTGCGTGGTGGTGATCACGGCGCCGCCCACCTGGAATGGAGCGGCCGGCAGCAGCGTGGGATAGGGCTTGTAGTTGGGCTTCCAGATGATCATGGCCAGCGTCTGCAGCAGGATGGACATGCCGATGGCCGTGATCAGGGGTGCCAGGCGCGGGCTGTTGCGCAAGCGCTTGTAGGCCACCTTTTCTATCGTGTAGTTCAGCGCCGCGGCCACCACGCAGGCGATCAGCGTGGACAGCAGAAGAATGAGCCAGCCAGGCGCGCCGGGCATGGCCTCCTGCATCAGGCCGATGCAGCTCCAGCTGGTCAGCGCCCCGATCATGAGCACCTCGCCGTGGGCAAAGTTGATGAGCTGGATGATGCCGTACACCATGGTATAGCCCAAGGCTATCAAGGCGTACATGCTGCCGAGAACCAGACCGTTGATGATCTGCTGCAGCAAGATGTCCATAAAAAAAGTCCTTTGTATTGACCACCACGTCAGCAGGCGCCGTGAATCGGCGCAGCCTTGTGGGCCCGTCTGCCATAAGCAAAAAACGCGCCACAAAACTGTGCGCGGGTTTCACGTGGGGGGGGATTTTGTCACCTGCCGAGCAGATCCCACCGGTTGGCAGTGACGGTATTTTCCCTGGCTTGCAGGATGCCCACGGTCTTGAATGCCCCGCAAAATCAACAAAACTTGCTACAGCAATTAGCGTTAACCCTGGGTTTCCAACAATGAGCGGGGCGCCTTCCTTGCACTAAGCATCGCCCGCTGCGGCATTGCGCTCACGCAGCTCTTGCAGCTTCTGGCCTATCTTGATCTCCAGGCCACGCGGCACCGGCGCATAAAAACCCGGCGGCTCCATGCCCTCGGGCAGATAGCTCTCGCCAGCGGCAAAGCCGCCCTCCTCGTCATGCGCGTAGCGGTAGCCCTTGCCGTAGTCCAGCTCTTTCATGAGCTGGGTGGGCGCGTTGCGCAGGTGCATGGGCACGGGGCGGGTGCCGTCCTGCTTCACAAAGGCGCGGGCCTTGTTGTAGGCCATGTAGCCGGCATTGCTCTTGGGCGCCACGGCCAGGTACAGCACGGCCTGCGCCAACGCCAGCTCGCCCTCGGGCGAGCCCAGGCGCTCATAGGTCTGCGCGGCCTCATTGGCCATTTGCATGGCGCGCGGGTCGGCCAGGCCAATGTCTTCCCAGGCCATGCGCACGATGCGCCGGGCCATGTAGCGCGGATCGGCGCCGCCGTCGAGCATGCGCACCAGCCAGTACAGCGCGGCATCGGGGTCGGAGCCCCGCACCGACTTGTGCAGCGCGCTGATGGTGTCGTAGAACTGCTCGCCGCCCTTGTCGTAGCGGCGCATGCGCTCGCCGAGCACGCGAACCACCCAGGCATCCTCGATCAATGCAATACCCGCCTGTTCGGCCGTGATGGCCAGCGTCTCCAGCGTATTGAGCAGGCGGCGCGCATCGCCATCGGCATAAGCCACCAGGCGCTCGATTGCTTCATTTTCGATAGCTGGTAGCGCTTGCAGGGCCTGCGCTTTGGCCACAATCTGCTTCAAATCGTCGCTGCTCAAGGGCTGCAGCACATACACCGTCGCGCGCGACAACAGGGCCGAATTGACCTCGAACGAAGGGTTCTCGGTGGTCGCGCCGACAAAGGTGAACAGGCCGCTTTCCACATGCGGCAGAAAGGCGTCCTGCTGGCTTTTGTTGAAGCGGTGCACCTCATCGACAAACACAATGGTGCGCTGCCCCATCAGACCGTCGCGGGCGCTTTCGGCCAGCTGCACCGCGTCGCGTATGTCCTTCACGCCACCCAGCACCGCGCTGATGCTGATGAACTGCGCGTCGAAGGCTTCGGCCATGAGGCGCGCAATGGTGGTCTTGCCCACGCCCGGCGGGCCCCACAGGATGCAGCTGTGCGGCCGCCCCGACTCGAACGCCAGGCGCAGCGGCATGCCCGGCCCCAGTACATGCTGCTGGCCTATGACCTCGCCCAGCGTGCGCGGGCGCAAGCGTTCGGCCAGGGGTTGGTGGGCGGTGGTGGCGGGCATCATGGCGGACGGATGGTCAAAGAACCGATGGTAGCGAGCAAACACGCCGCGCCCGACAATGGCCGGAGACGAAAGCACCCCATGCCCAGCGACGAAACGCTTGATGCCCTGCTCTGCCGCGTGCGTGCCTGCACCCTCTGCGCCGCCGGGCTGCCGCTGGGGCCACGCCCGGTGCTGCAGGCGGGTACCGGCGCGCGCCTGCTGATCGCAGGCCAGGCGCCGGGGCGCAAGGTGCATGCCTCGGGCATTCCCTTCGACGACGCCAGTGGCCAGCGCCTGCGCGACTGGCTGGGCCTCACCCACGCACAGTTCTACGACCCACAGCAGGTGGCCATCCTGCCCATGGGTTTTTGCTACCCCGGCAAGGGGCACTCGGGCGACGCGCCGCCGCGCCCCGAATGCGCACCCGCCTGGCGCAGGCCGCTGCTGGAACGGCTGCCGCACATCGCCTTCACCGTGGTGCTGGGCCAGTACGCGCTGGCCTGGCACATGCCCGGCGGCGCACGCGGCGTGACCGAGGCCGTGCGCGACTGGCAGGGCCACTGGCCCACCGCCGTGGCCCTGCCCCATCCGAGCCCGCGCAACAACGGCTGGCTCAAACGCAACCCATGGTTCGAGGCCGAGCTGCTGCCCCTGGTGCGCGCACGCGTGGTGGCCGTGCTCGATGGACAACCGCGCCAACCTGGTGCAAATAACCCTTCCGACCGCGACAACTGACCGCAGGCCACCCCTTGACGCCCCCCCGGGCCAGGCGGTGCAATGGCACCCGCCATGAACACACACGACCACGATCACAGCGAGCTCTCGCCCATGGATTTGCGCGTGCGGGCGCTGGAGACCGTGCTGACCCAGAAAGGCTACGTCGATCCGGCCGCGCTGGATCTGCTCATAGACACCTACCAGACCCAGGTCGGCCCGCGCAACGGCGCGCGCGTCGTGGCCAGGGCCTGGGTCGATCCGCAGTTCCGCGCATGGCTGCTGCGCGACGCCACGGCCGCCATCGCCTCGCTGGGCTACAGCGGGCGCCAGGGCGAGCACATGGTGGCGCTGGAGAACACCGCGTCGCGCCACCACATGGTTGTCTGCACCCTCTGCAGCTGCTACCCCTGGCCCGTGCTGGGCCTGCCGCCCACCTGGTACAAGAGCGCCCCTTACCGCTCGAGCGCCGTACGCGAGCCGCGCCGCGTGCTGCAGGAGTTCGGCGTCACGCTGCCGGACAGCACCGAGATCCGGGTGTGCGACTCCACGGCCGAGGTGCGCTACCTCGTCCTGCCCATGCGCCCCGAAGGCACGGACGACCTGGCCGAGGACGAGTTGGCAGCGCTGGTGACACGCGACTCGATGATTGGCACGGGCCTGCCGCTCACACCCCCCGCGAGGGCACGATGATGACCGCTCCCTATCAGAGCCATGCCGACCTGGGCGGCCAGCGCGGCCATGGGACTGTGCTGCCCGAACCGGAAGGCGAACTGTTCCACGCGCCCTGGGAACCCCGCGTGCTGGCACTCACGCTGGCGGCCGGCGCCACCGGCGTCTGGAACCTGGACATGACGCGCAGCGTGCGCGAAACCCTGCCCGGCTATGCGGCGCTGTCGTACTACGAAATCTGGTGCAACGCGCTGGTCACTCTGCTGCTGCGCCATGGCCTGGTCACGCCCGATGAGGTGGCCACCGGCATGGCCCGCACGGCGCCGCGCGCCACGCCGCGCAAGCTGATGGCGGCCGACGTGGCTGCGGCTCTGGCCCGTGGATCACCGGTGCAGCGGCAGGGCGCGCAGCCGGCGCGCTTTGCGGTGGGCGATGCCGTGCGCCTGTACGCGGGCGAGGTACCCCACCACACGCGGCTGCCGCACTACATGCGCGGCAAGACGGGCACGATCGAGCGCGTGCACGGCGCCCATGTATTTGCCGATGCCAACGCCCTGGGCCGCGGCGAAGACCCGCGCTGGCTGTACAGCGTCGCCGTGCGCGGTGCAGACCTGTGGCCAGGCCGCGAAGACGCCGACGAAGCCCGGCTGCTGACCGTATCCATCGACGCCTGGGAACCCTATCTGGAGCCCGCATGACGCAAGGAACTTCTTTCTGCAAGACAACCGGCGATGCCCCGCCCTTTGCCGAGCCCTGGCAGGCCCACGCCTTCGCACTGGTGGTGCGGCTGCACGAGCAAGGCCTGTTCACCTGGACCGAATGGGCCGAGGCGCTATCGCAGCAGATTGCCGCAGCCCAGGCCGCCGGCGACCCGGATCGGGGCGACACCTATTACGCGCACTGGCTCGCCGCCCTGGAGACCATGGTGGCGCGCAAGGGAGCTGCGACGGCCGATGAACTGGCCCACACCGCGCACGCCTGGGACAGCGCGGCGCGGCGTACGCCCCATGGCGCGCCCATAGAGCTACGACAGGAGGACTTCGGCAGCGGCCGTCAGCCGCTGCCTATTGCTTGATCACGTCCGCCCCCGTGGGCGGCTTGAACTGGAAGCTGCCGGCGGGCAGCGCCGGGTTGAGCTGCATGCCCATGAAGCGGATCAGCGAGCGCTGGCCAAAGCCATCCAGAATGTCCAGCGCCGCCAGTTTGTCGCCTTCAAAGCCCACGCGCACGCTCTTGAGCTGGCCGTCCCTGGCCTTGGGCGTGGCTTGCACCCATTGCAGGCCATCCTGCTCGGGCGCGGCCTCCAGCTGGTAGTCGGCGCGCAGCGCGGCCAGGTCGGGCGCGCTGGCCAGCAGGGCCGCCGGCGTGCTGCCCAGCGCCTGGGCCTGGGCGCGCTGCGTGACCTGGTTCAGGTCCGCGTCGTACAGCCACAGCGTCTGGCCGTCAGCGACGATGGTCTGCTCAAAGGGCTTCTTGTAGATGAACTTGAAGCGCCCAGGGCGCTGGAACTCAAAGCTGCCGCTGGACTGCTTGGGCCGCTGCGCCTGGCCGTCCTTCGCGGGCGCCGTCACGGTCTGGGTGAAGTCGGCCCGGCCGCTGTGCGCGGTTTTCATGAAGTTTTCAAGGCTTTTTAGGCCGTCAGCGCTTGCCCATTGGGCGCTAGCAGCTATCAAAATTGCAGTAACCGCTTTCTTCACAACCCCACCTCCTACTCGCTGCGCGCGGGCACCAGCACCTCGCGCTGGCCGCTGCTGGTCAACCCGCTGACCAGGCCGGCCTTTTCCATGTCTTCGAGCAGCCGCGCCGAGCGGTTGTAGCCAATGCGCAGCTTGCGCTGCACGTAGGAGATGCTGGCCTTGCGGTCTTTCAGCACCACCTCCACCGCCTGGTCGTACATGGGGTCTTTCTCACCGCCGCCCTCGCCCTCTTCCAGGCCAAAGCCGCCGTCCTCGCCATCGGCGCTGCCGCCTTCCAGCACCCCTTCGATGTAATCGGGCTCGCCTTGTTCCTTGAGGTAGCTGACGACGCGGTGCACCTCTTCGTCACTCACAAACGCGCCGTGCACGCGTATTGGCAGCCCCGTGCCGCTGGCCATGTAGAGCATGTCACCCATGCCCAGCAAGGCCTCGGCGCCCATCTGGTCCAGGATGGTACGGCTGTCGATCTTGCTGCCCACCGAGAACGCGATGCGCGTGGGAATGTTGGCCTTGATCAGGCCGGTGATCACATCGACACTGGGGCGCTGGGTAGCCAGGATCAGGTGGATGCCGGCGGCGCGCGCCTTCTGCGCCAGGCGGGCGATCAGCTCCTCGATCTTCTTGCCGACGACCATCATCAGGTCGGCCAGCTCGTCGATGACGACAACGATGTGCGGCAGGCGCTCCAAAGGCTCGGGCGCCTCGGGGTTGAGGCTGAAGGGGTTGGGAATGGACTCCTCGCGCGCCTTGGCGTCGTCTATTTTTGTGTTGTAGCCCGCCAGGTTGCGCACGCCCAGTTTGCTCATCAACTTGTAGCGCCGCTCCATCTCGGCCACGCACCAGTTCAGGCCGTGGGCGGCCTGCTTCATGTCGGTGACCACGGGGCACAGCAGGTGCGGAATGCCTTCATAGACCGACATTTCCAGCATCTTCGGGTCGATCATGAGCAGGCGCACGTCGCGCGCCTCGGCCTTGTAGAGCAGGCTCAGGATCATGGCGTTGATGCCCACCGACTTGCCCGAGCCCGTGGTGCCGGCCACCAGCACATGCGGCATCTTGGCCAGGTCGGCCACCACCGGCGCGCCGATGATGTCTTTGCCCAGGCCCATGGTCAGCAGGCTCTTGGCGTCGTGATACACCTGCGAGCCCAAAATTTCGGTCAGGCGGATCGTCTGGCGCTTGGCGTTGGGCAGTTCCAGCGCCATGTAGTTCTTGCCCGGAATGGTCTCGATCACGCGTATCGACACCAGCGACAGCGAGCGCGCCAGGTCCTTGGCCAGGCCCACGATCTGCGAGCCCTTGACGCCGGTGGCGGGCTCGATCTCGTAGCGCGTGATCACCGGGCCGGGGCTGGCTGCCACCACCGAAACCTCCACGCCGAAGTCCTTGAGCTTTTTCTCGATCAGGCGGCTGGTCATCTCCAGCGTCTCGGGCGACACCGTCTCCTGGCGCGCCTGCGCCGCGTCCAGCAAGTCCACCTGCGGCAGGCGGCTGTCGGGCATGTCGCTGAACAAGGGCTTTTGCCGCTCCTTGACCACGCGCGTGCTCTGCGGCGGGTCGCTCAGCGCGGGCTCGATGATCTGCACCGGCCTGGGGTGCTGCATCTCGCTCTCGTGGCGCTCTTCCTGCACCACCTCCTGGCGTTCACGCGCGGCGCGCTTGCCCACGGCCTCATCCTTGGCCTTCTCGCGCTGGGCGCGGCCCGTCTGCACCAGCGCGTCGATGCGCCCGCCCAGACGCTCGGCCAGCTGCCCCCACGAGAAGCGGAACACCAATGCCGCACTCAGCACCACCAACACCACGCCAGCCAACCCCGAGCCGGTAAAGCCCAGCCACTTCATGGCCAGCGGGCCCATCACATAGCCCAACATGCCGCCGGCATGCCCGGGCAGCAGCCCCTCGAAGCGATACAGGCGCGACCACTCCAGCGCCGTGCTGGTGCACATCAGCAGCAGCAGCCCTCCCCAGAACATGGCGCGCCACAGCCAGGGCCCATGGGCCACGGCTCCCGGCACGGGCTCGCCCCCGCGCATCCAGCGCGCCAGCGACGACAGCCACGCGCGCACGCCAGCAGCCACGCACCACCAGACAGAAAAGCCAAACAGAAAATAACTGCCATCGGCCAGCCAGGCGCCAAAGCGCCCCACCCAGTTGGCCAGGGGGCGGGCGCCGCCCGCGCCCGACGTGGACCAGGCCGCGTCCTGCGCCGAATAACTCACCAGCGCCAGCAGCCAGAACACCATGGCCAGCAGCCCCAGAATCAGACCGAACTCGTGGCCAAAGCGCGCAGCAGCCGAGCGTGGCGCAGACTTTCCGGCGCCGTTCAAGGTATTGAGGGAGTAGGTCAAAGGATCGCGAACACGTTCAACAACAGCGTGCAAGCTTACCCCATGGCAGGCGGCAGCCCGACCCAGGGAGGTCTTCAGAATCGATGCCGGACAGCGGTATGCACCCACCCGCCGAACGTGAACTGCAGCTCCATACAATGGCTGCGCTTTCCTCCTTCCCTGCGCCCACCGTGTGGGCCGTCAACAACGCTTCGGCTCTGCCATGTCCACTACCCAACACGCCAAAGTCCTGATCCTCGGCTCCGGCCCGGCCGGCTACACCGCCGCCATCTACGCCGCGCGCGCCAACCTGAACCCGGTGCTGATCACCGGCATGGCCCAGGGCGGCCAGCTGACCACCACCACCGAGGTGGACAACTGGCCGGCCGACGTGGCCGGCGTACAGGGCCCCGAGCTGATGCAGCGCTTTCTGGAGCATGCCGAGCGCTTCAAGACGCAGATCGTGTTCGACCACATCAGTGCCGTCGATCTGTCCAGGCGCCCGTTCACACTCACCGGCGACAGCGGCCAGTACACCTGCGACTCGCTGATCATCGCCACCGGCGCATCGGCCAAGTACCTGGGCCTGCCGTCCGAAGAGGCCTTCATGGGCAAGGGCGTGTCGGCCTGCGCCACCTGCGACGGCTTCTTCTACCGCGAGCAGGAGGTCTGCGTGATCGGCGGCGGCAACACCGCCGTCGAAGAAGCGCTGTATCTGGCCAACATCGCCTCCAAGGTCACGCTGGTGCACCGGCGCGACAAGTTCCGCGCCGAGCCCATCCTGGTGGACAAGCTCATGGAGCGCGTGGCCGCCGGCAAAATCGTCCTCAAGACCTTCTTCACACTCGACGAAGTGCTGGGCGACGCCAGCGGCGTGACCGGCATCCGCATCAAGAGCACCGAGGACGGCCGCACCGAGGACATCCAGCTCCAGGGCTGCTTCATCGCCATCGGCCATGCGCCCAACACCGACATCTTCCAGGGCCAGATCACCATGGAGAACGGCTACATCGTCACCCAGGGCGGCCTCAAGGGCTTTGCCACGCAGACCAGCGTGCCCGGCGCGTTCGCCGCCGGCGACGTGCAGGACCATGTCTATCGCCAGGCCATCACCAGCGCCGGCACGGGCTGCATGGCGGCGCTGGATGCCCAGCGCTTTCTGGAACAACAGGAGTAGTTGGCAGGCCCGCGCTATAATGCGCGGCTTTGCTGAATGGGGGCGCCCTGCGCCCTGGTGCAGCCGGGTTACCGCCACCCGATTCAACTGGCGAGGTGAGGTTACAGGCCGAGGCTGCAGAGTCCAGGGCCTGCAGCCGTGCAACTACCGGAGTGTCCAGATGGCACGCGTATGTGAAGTAACGGGCAAGAAGCCCATGGTGGGAAACAACGTCTCCCACGCCAACAACAAGACCAAGCGTCGTTTCCTGCCCAACCTGCAGTACCGCCGTTTCTGGGTGGAGAGCGAGAACCGCTGGGTGCGCCTGCGTGTTTCCAGCGCCGCCCTGCGTCTGATCGACAAGAACGGCATCGACTCCGTGCTCGCAGACATGCGCGCCCGTGGCCAAGCTTAATTTCCTGAAGGAGAAAAACCATGGCTTCCAAAGGCGGACGCGAAAAAATCAAGCTGGTGTCCACGGCTGAAACCGGTCACTTCTACACCACCACCAAGAACAAGAAGACGATGCCCGAGAAGATGAGCATCATCAAGTTCGACCCCAAGGCTCGCAAGCATGTCGAGTACAAGGAAACCAAGCTGAAGTAATTCAGCCCGGCCCACAAAAAACCGCCACGGCGCGCAAGCCCTGGCGGTTTTTTTGTGGCCGGCCCTGAGGCCGGAGGCGCAAGGATGGAACGATCCGCAGGCGTAGCCGCCCCACCGGGGAACCGCCGCAGCGCCCTCGGCGCACCGTCAGGCGACGGCGCGGGGCAATGCTGTGGTCGGCGCGGCAAAGCGCTCGGCAATGGAGCGCTCGATGCCCGCCGCATCCAGCCCCTGCAGGGCCAGCAACCGGGCCGGGTCGCCATGTTCGATGAAGGTGTCGGGCAGGCCCAGCTGCAGCAGCGGGCGCTGCACACCGGCGGCGTTCAGGGCCTCGGCCACGGCGCTGCCGGCGCCGCCCATGATGCAGCCCTCCTCCACCGTCACCAGCGCCTCGTGCTCGGCCGCCACCTGCAGCAGCAGTTCGGCATCGAGCGGCTTGGCCCAGCGCATGTTGACCACGGTGGCGTCCAGCTTTTCGGCCGCCTGCAGCGCGGGGTAGAGCAGCGTGCCAAAGGCCAGGATGGCGATGCGCTTGCCCTTGCGGCGCAGCTCGCCCTTGCCGAAGGGCAGGCCCTCCAGGCCGGCCAACGGGGCCACGCCCACGCCGGCGCCGCGCGGGTAGCGCACGGCGACGGGATGGTCCTGCTCGTAGGCGGTGGACAGCAGCTGGCGGCATTCGCGCTCGTCGGCAGGACAGGCCAGGCTCATGTGGGGAATGCAGCGGATGAAAGCAATGTCATACGCCCCGGCGTGCGTTGCGCCGTCGGCACCCACCAGGCCGGCGCGGTCGAGGGCAAACACCACCGGCAGGTTCTGCAGCGCCACATCGTGGATCAGCTGGTCATAGGCGCGCTGCAAAAACGTGGAGTAAATCGCCACCACCGGCTTGACGCCCTCGCAGGCCATGCCGGCGGCAAAGGTCACGGCATGCTGCTCGGCAATGCCCACGTCGTAGTAGCGGCCAGGAAAGCGCTGGTGGAACTCGACCATGCCCGATCCCTCGCGCATGGCCGGCGTGATGCCCACCAGGCGCTGGTCCTTGGCCGCCATGTCGCACAGCCATTGGCCAAACACCTGGGTGAAGGTCTGCTTCGGGGGTGTGGCCGGCTTGACCAGGCCCACGCTGGGGTCGAACTTGCCCGGCCCGTGGTAGGCCACGGGGTCGGCCTCGGCCAGCTTGTAGCCCTGGCCTTTCTTGGTGACCACATGCAGGAACTGCGGGCCCTTCAGGCCCTTGATGTTCTCCAGCGTGGGGATGAGCGAATCGAGGTCATGCCCGTCGATGGGGCCGATGTAGTTGAAGCCAAACTTTTCGAACAGCGTGGCCGGCACCACCATGCCCTTGGCCTGCTGCTCCAGGCGCTTGGCCAGCTCCAGGAGCGGCGGCACGTTCTTCAGGACCGTCTTGCCCATGCCCTTGGCGGTGGCGTAGAACTGCCCGCTCATGAGCTGCGCCAGGTAACGGTTGAGCGCGCCCACCGGCGGGCTGATGCTCATGTCGTTGTCGTTCAGGATGACCAGCAGGTTGCAGTCCGCCACGCCGGCGTTGTTCAGCGCCTCGAAGGCCATGCCGGCGGTCATGGCGCCGTCGCCGATGATGGCGACCGCGTGGCGGTCCTCACCCTTTTGCTTGGCGGCCAGGGCCATGCCCAGGGCAGCGGAGATGCTGGTGCTGGAATGCGCCGTGCCGAAGGTGTCGTACTCGCTCTCGGCACGCTGCGGAAAGCCCGACAGGCCGCCGAGCTGGCGCAGGCTGGCCATGCGCTCGCGCCGGCCGGTCAGGATCTTGTGCGGATAGGTCTGGTGGCCCACGTCCCACACCAGGCGGTCGCGCGGGGTGTCGAACACGGCGTGCAGCGCCACGGTGAGCTCCACCGTGCCCAGGTTGGACGACAGATGCCCGCCGGTCTTGGAGACGCTCTCGAGCACGAAGGCGCGCAGCTCGTGGGCCAGGCTCTTGAGCTCGGCTCGCGGCAGACGGCGCAGGTCGGCCGGGTCGTTCACGCGTTCAAGCAGCGGGTAGTTCGTGGTGGACATAAGCTCTAATTTCTATAGCTGCTAGCGCTTAATACACAAGCGCTGAAGGCTGTTTTGACTCAAACCTCGTTTCAGTGCGACCGGCGCACCACCATGTCGGCCAACGCCGCCAGCGCGCGCGTATCGGGCAGGCCGCTGGCGGCCAGCGCGGCATGCGCCTGGTCGCACAACTGCACGGCATAGGCCTGGGCGGCGGACAGGCCCATCAGCGAGACATAGGTGGGCTTGTCGCTGGCGGCATCCTTGCCGGCGGTCTTGCCCAGGGTGGCCGAATCCTGCGTCACATCCAGCACGTCATCGACCACCTGAAACGCCAGCCCCAGGGCCGCGCCGTATTGCGCCAGCGCCGCCTGAGCCTGGCCGTCCGCCTGCCCGCAGGCGGCACCCATGAGCACGCTGGCCTGCAGCAGCGCCCCGGTCTTGAGGCGGTGCATGTGGCGCAGCTCATCCTCGTTCAAACGCCGGCCCACGCTGGCCAGGTCGATCGCCTGGCCGCCGGCCATGCCGTCGGCGCCCGCTGCCTGGGCCAGCAGGCGGCACAACCGGGCCTGCATGGCGGGCGGCACGCCGCCCTCGGGCGTCAGCAACTCAAAGGCCAGCGCCTGCAGCGCGTCGCCGGCCAGCAGCGCCTGCGCCTGGCCATAGCGCACATGCACCGTGGGCTTGCCGCGGCGCAGCACGTCGTTGTCCATGCAGGGCATGTCGTCATGCACAAGGGAATAGGCGTGGATCAGCTCCACCGAGCAGGCTGCGCGCAGGGCCGCTTCCGGCAGGCCGCCCACGGCGTCGCAGGCCGCCAGCACCAGCAGCGGGCGCAGGCGCTTGCCGCCGTCGAGCACGGCGTAGCGCATGGCATCGCCCAGGCCCGCGGGGGCATCGCTGCGCACCCAGCGCGACAGGCCGGACTCCACCCGTTCCAGCTGCGTGCGCATCCAGGCCGAGAAATCAAGCGGGGCGCTCACCGGCCTCAGTCCTGCGTCCATGGCTGCAGCCCCCCTTCGTCGAGCACCTTGATCTGCTCCTGCACGGCCTCCAGGCGCGTGCGGCAGAAGTTCAGCAGCACGGCGCCACGCTGATAGCCCGCCAGCATCTGCTCCAGCGGCAACTGGCCCGACTCGATGCGGGCCACGAGCTGCTCCAGCTCCTCCAGCGCGGCTTCGTAGCTGACGGGGTCGGTCTGCGGGGCGGTGGCGGCGGGAGCCTTGGGCATGGATGATCTGGCGCCTGGCGCACAAGTAAAAACCCGCAATTTTAGGCGCTGCCGCCCAATGCCCGCCAAAAATGCCTGGCACACCGCCCGTCGCATGGCCACGCAATACACGCACACAGGCTGCGGAAATAACCCCACAGCCTATAATCCCATTCCTTCGCCACGAACCGGCTGCAGCGTTTTACCCTGGGCCGGTTTCGTTTTTTCTTGTGCGTGCTGACTCTTGCGCGCATGGACCCTCCCTGTGGGGAGTCTTTAGGTCAGGACGCCCATGTCTGATTTAAGTCTTCAACTGCAGCAGGCCGCAAGCCAACTACCAGTTTTCAGTTACTTCGACGCAGCACTGCTGCAGCGCGAGCGCGAGCTCCTGTTCCAGCAGGGGCCGCGCTACGTCGGCCATGCGCATGCCGTGCCGGAGGCCGGCGACTATTACGTGCTGCCGCAAGAGAAAGGCGGGCGGGCGCTGGTGCGCAACGCCGACGGGGGCATGGAGCTCATCTCCAACTGCTGCCGCCACCGCCAGGCCATCATGCTGCAGGGCCGCGGCAACCTGAACACCGAGGGCCCGGGCCACGCCGGCGGCAACATCGTCTGCCCCATCCACCGCTGGACCTATTCCTGCAGCGGCCAGCTGCTGGGCGCGCCCCATTTCGCCGAAGACCCCGGCCTGCACCTGCCCAACTACCAGCTACGCGAGTGGAACGGCCTTTTGTTCGAGGACAACGGCCGCGACATCGCCGCCGACCTGGCGGGCATGGGCGTGGCCAAGGATCTGTCGTTCGACGGCTTTGTGCTGGACAAGGTGGAGATGCACGAGTGCAACTACAACTGGAAGACCTTCATCGAGGTCTACCTGGAGGACTACCACGTCGGCCCCTTCCACCCCGGCCTGGGCAACTTCGTCACCTGTGATGACCTGCACTGGCAGTTTGCCAAGGACTACTCGGTGCAGACCGTGGGCGTGGCGCCATCCTTCGGCAAGCCGGGCTCCCCGGTGTACAAGAAGTGGCACGAGGTGCTGCTGAAATACCAGGGCGGCGAACTGCCGAAGCGCGGCGCCATCTGGCTGACCTACTACCCGCACATCATGGTCGAGTGGTACCCGCATGTGCTCACCGTCTCCACGCTCTACCCGCTGGGCGTGGACAAGACCATGAACATGGTGGAGTTCTACTACCCCGAGGAGATCGCCGCCTTCGAGCGCGAATTCGTCGAGGCGCAGCAGGCCGCCTACATGGAAACCGCCATCGAGGACGACGAGATCGGCGAGCGCATGGACGCTGGCCGGCGCGCCCTGATGGCGCGCGGCGACAACCAGGTCGGCCCCTACCAAAGCCCCATGGAGGACGGCATGCGGCACTTCCACGAGTGGTACCGAGCACGGCTCGGCGCCGCCCTGCCGCAGGGCTGACAGCCGTTTTCTGAAGCTACAAATACAATAGCTGCTTGCGCTTTATGGATAAGCGCCAGCGGCTATTTTTAATTAAAAACTCGAGGTTCCCATGCAAGCGCTGTGGATGGTATTGGCGGCATTCCTGTTTGCCAGCATGGGGGTCTGCGTCAAGCTGGCCTCGGCGTATTTCAACGCCGCCGAGCTGGTGTTCTACCGCGGCCTGATCAGCATGGCCGTGCTGTGGGGCCTGGCGCGCTACCAGGGCGTGAACCTGGCCACACGCTACCCCGGCATGCATGCCTGGCGCAGCCTGATCGGCGTCACCTCACTGGGCTGCTGGTTCTACGTGCTGGGCAAGCTGCCGCTGCCCACGGCCATGACCTTCAACTACATGAGCAGCCTGTGGATCGCCGCCTTCCTGGTCGGCGGCACCCTGCTGACCTGGCGCCCCAGCGCCCAGCAGCCGCGCCCGCCGCTGCAGATACCGCTGGTGCTGTGCGTGCTGGTGGGCTTTGGCGGCATTTTGCTGATGATGCGCCCCAGCCTGGACGGCGCTCAGGGCTTTGCCGGCGTCGTGGGCATGGTCTCGGGCATGGCCACGGCGCTGGCGTACATGCAGGTGGTGGCGCTGTCGCGCCTGGGCGAGCCCGAGGCACGCACCGTGTTCTTCTTCGCCCTCAGCTGCGCGGTGGCCGGCGGCGCCGCATTGCCGATCACCGGCACATCGCCCTGGCCCGGCTGGCCCGCCCTGTGGCTGCTGCCCCTGGGCCTGCTGGCCGCCGGCGGCCAGCTGTGCATGACGCTGGCCTACGCGCGCTCGCCATCGGCGCGCGGCACGCTGGTGGTGGCCAACCTGCAGTACACCGGCCTGATCTTCGCCGCCATCTACGGCGTTGCGGTGTTTGGAGACAAGCTGCCGCTCATCGCCTGGGCCGGCATCCTGCTCATCGTGGGCAGCGGCATTGCCGCCACCGTGCTGCGCGCGCGCACCGGCGACAACACGCCGGCCGAGTAGCGCCACAATGGCAGGCCCAACGTTCATGCAGCACCATGGCCATGCCTTTTGCCACCCTCCTATCCGCCACCCAGCTACAGACGCTGATGCACAGCGGCCAGCCGCTGATGGTGTTCGACTGCAGCTTCGACCTGAGTGACCCGGCGCTGGGCGCCCGCCAGTACCGCGAGGCGCACATCAGCGGCGCGCTGCACGCCGACCTGGACCACCACCTGAGCGCCCCGCATGGCGCGCGCGGCGCCAATGGCAGCGTCGTGACATCGGCGGCCGACAGGCCCGCATCCGGCGGCCGCCACCCCCTGCCCAGCCGCGAGCGCTTTGCCGCCTGGCTGTCGCAGATCGGCTTTGCCAACGACATGCAGGCCGTCGTCTATGACCGCAACGGCGCCAACTACTGCGGCCGCCTGTGGTGGATGCTGAAATGGGCCGGGCACGACGCCGTGGCCGTGCTCGACGGCGGCCTGCAGGCCTGGCAGGCGGCGGGCGGCGCCATGGCCAGCGGCGACGAGCCGACGCATTTTCAGTCCAACTTTGCCCTGCACGCGCCGCTGCGTCGCCTGGTCACGGTACATGAAGTACTGGCGGCCCTGGGCCAGCCGGGGCAGACCATCGTCGATGCGCGCGGCGCGCCGCGCTACCTGGGCGAGGTCGAGCCGCTGGACCCCGTGGCCGGGCATATCCCCGGCGCGCTCAACCGCCCCTTTGGCCTGAACCTGGGGCCCGATGGCCACTTCAAGAGCGCCGAGCAACTGCGCGGCGAGTTTGCCGCCCTGCTGGGCGACCGCCCCATCGCCAGCGTGGTGCACCAATGCGGCAGCGGCGTCAGCGCCATCCCCAACCTGCTGGCCATGGAGGTCGCCGGCCTGGGGCCGACGGCCCTGTTTGCCGGCAGCTGGAGCGAATGGTGCAGCGATCCCGCGCGCCCGGTGGAGCGCGGCTAGCCAAACATAAGCCCCCCGCCCCTCGCGGGCTTGTGGATGCACAGATTTTCTTGATAGCGCGCAACGCTTATTTAGCGCGTGTTCCAGCCCCCTCGCCCCCTTGGGGGCATAAGCGCTAACTTAATATAACTCATTCTGTTATGCTCCGAGGCGTCACG
>JADHED010000785.1_pt1 | contig 32373 bp, 34 predicted proteins | sample 8952041 | NCBI WGS metagenome assembly JADHED01 (sample SAMN16124423, study PRJNA663239) | bioreactor sludge metagenome | isolation source: sludge (control) | place: India:Bengaluru | collected 2018-09-08
AAACCCGGTCGCCGGGCTTCAGGACCGCCCCGTCTTTTTCCAAAACGTCCACCCCCAGCGTGGCATCCACCCGGGAAAAAATTTCCGCAGCCACCCCTCCCCCCGCAAGGCGGCAGGATTCCCTGGCCACAATGAACGCCCGGGCTTTGCGGTCGGGACCGGTGAACCATTTCGCCGTGACATCCCCCGACCCGATGTCCTCCGCCAGAGCAAGACCGATGATGTCTTCAGGCATGGCTGCTTGCAAGGGCTTCGAGGCCGAGCAATTCCCGCTGCCAATTCATCAGCGCGGGAGAAGCCGGCTCTGCGGCGATGGCCTCCAGTGCTCCGCGTGGAGCCACGATGGCGGGGTCCAATCCCAGCCCCGCAGCCACCTCATCGCGTTTTTTCTTCAGGGCCTCGAACCGCGCCAAATGATCCTTGGGCGCGCGCTTGCGGCGCACCTTCTCGAGCCTCGGCCATTCGTTCTCGGGAATCTGGAGAGCCAGGGCCAGCACCACTTCAAAACTCTTCCGCCGCCTTCCATTCATCCGCGGCGTGGAATAGGCATCCCCCTTGCTCACCTGGTCGGCCACCCGGAGCATGTCCTCGTTGCCCATCACATGAAAAGGCGGACGGTCCCAGGCCCGCGCCTCGGCATCGCGCCAGAACCACAGAATGCGAAGGACCGCCTGCGCCCGCGGCGACAGGACGGAACTGCCGGAAATCCGCCAGACCGTGTTGTCATCGCGCTCCTTGGTCTCGCGCGTGGAGGCAATCATCCGGTCCCGCGATTCCTCGAACCACTGCCAGCGTCCGAGCCGGCGGAGATCATCCTCCAGCTTCGCCGCGATCTCCAGAAGGTAACGGGTGTCGTTCAGCGCATATTCCACCATCTGCTCCGAAAGCGGACGAATCGCCCAGTTGGCCTTCTGGGAAGCCTTGGACAGGGTGATTCCGAAGAATTCCTCCACGAGGGCCGCGAGCCCGAGTCCCTGCCGCCCGCACAACCGCGCGGCGATCATCGTGTCAAAAAGATCCGACGGTTCAAAATTTCCCACCCTCCGGAGAAGCCGCAGATCGTAATCGGCCCCGTGAAAGACCAGCCGCCGGGCACACACCAGATCGAACAGCGGCTGGAGATCGAGCCCGGCCAGCGGATCGACCAGCCAATGCCCCTCCTCCGTGCTGATCTGCACCAGGCACAACTTCTCAAAGTAGCAGTGCAGGCTGTCCGCCTCGGTGTCGAGAGCGATCCGGGGAGATCCGGAGAGCCTGTTCACAAGCTCTGCCAGGCTGGCTTGGTCGGCGATCAAGGTTCCTCGATGAACTTCTCCGGACGTGGGAGTTCCCCCGCATGGCGCGCGCGCGGTTCGCGCACCTGCGTGGTGCCATCGGTTGGCACGGTGACAAACGGACCCCCCGCCAGGGGGGCAATATCGCTGAAGGCCAGCCCGGGCACATCGCTCGGCTTGCCTTCCAACGGGAAATCCTTCCTCAACGGATGATACGGGTACCCCTCCCACATCAGGATCCGGCGGAGATCCGGATGATCCGTGAAATGGATCCCCATCATGTCGTAAACTTCACGCTCATGCCAGTTGGCAGTCGGCCAGATATCCGTCACAGTCGGGACCCGGCAGGCATCCTCGCTCACGGGTGCCTTGAGGCGGAGATGGGTGCCGTGCTCGAGCGAATACAACTCGTAAACCATCTCGAACCGGGGCTCTTCCCCGAAGTGATCCACACTGGAAATATCCACCAGATAATCAAACCCCAGCGTCTCCTTCGCGAAGGCACACACCTCATGCAGGGCATCCAGACGGAGCGTCAGGGACTTTTCTCCCCGGAATTCCTTCTCCCCGGTCACTGCGGAGGGAAACCGGACGGCAATCTTTGCGGCGGCATCTGTCGGGCTCATAGCTTTTCAAACAGGGCTTTCTTCTGATCCATGACCGCATGTTCGTTCATGATCTTCTTCTGCAGCTTCATCAACCCGTCCAGCAACGCCTCCGGACGCGGGGGACAGCCGGAAATATAAACGTCCACCGGAATCAGATGATCAATCCCCTGCAACACCGCGTAGCTGCGATACATGCCACCGGACGAAGCACAGGCCCCCATCGCAATGCACCACTTCGGCTCCGGCATCTGGTCCCAGATCCGCTTCACCGAAAGCGCCATCTTGTAGGTCACCGTCCCGGCAACGATCATCACATCGCTCTGCCGGGGGGAAAAACGCATCACTTCCGCGCCAAAACGCGAAATGTCGAAACGCGAGGAAGACGCCGCCATCAGCTCAATCGCACAGCAGGCCAGTCCCATCGGCATCGGCCAGAGGGAATTGCTCCGCATCCAATTGATCGCAGCATCCAACTGCGTGAAAATAATGTTGCCCTCGATCTTCGAGTCGTAGGCCATCGGACTCAGGTCGCTCATAGACCAAGCAAGGTATTTTGGGAATTGCGGGCGGCAAGCGCAAAACTCGGGTTTTTCACCCAAAATCTGTGGATGATACGGCAAATACGGGCAAAATCGGCGAATTGCCGCTGACGCCAGAGCCTCCCCATCCGGAAATTTGCCATGGCAAACCCGTGATCCGGGGGACGCGCGTTCTCGTCTCCGTGATTTTGGGGGCGCTGGCCGCCGGTGATTCCCAGGAAATGATTTTGAAGGATTACCCCGGGCTCACGAAAGCCGATCTTGCCGCGGCTCTTGAGTTCGCCAGCCAAATGACGGGCTATCAGGAACTCGCCTATCATGCGGCGGCATGAATTTTCTCCTCGACGAAAATTTCCCGAAATCAGCCGCAGATTTCCTGAATGAAGCCGACCACTCTGCGTGCGGGTGCTTGAATTGGCAGAACAAGGGACCGACGATCGGGCCGTTTTTGAGTTGGCACAGCAAAAGCAGGCCATCTTGCTGACAACGGACCGCGATTTCTTTCACACGATCCCCTGGCTGTTTGCCGAACACCACGGTGTCATCGTCGTTGCCCTCAAACAGCCCAACCGGACCGCCATCCTTTTGAAACTGGAATGGATTTTGGAAAACCTGCCGCCCCAGAGTTTTCGCAACCGGGTTTTCCAATTGCGCGATACCTCGTGGATTGCCATTCCATCCCTTTCGTAGAAGGCCCGCCTCCCCAAACTCAGGACGCGTTGGATATCTGCCGAATAGCAGCCCCCTTTTGCGCCCCCACGCCTGCGGCAGAGATGGACCGCCGCCCCTCCTTCCGAACGCCCGGGGGGGGGGAGCCACGGAGCGACGATTGCTTTCCGGTTTTCGTGCTTTTCGTGTCTTTCGTGGTTCAAAAAAATTTCATGATCCTAAAAGGGAAGATGGGAATGAACCACAAAGATCACAAAGGACACGAAAAGGGGAGAAAGGATGCCGGCTCGTGAGTGCGGGTTTTCTGATGTTCGTGCTTTTCGTGTCTTTCGTGGTTCCTTCCAACTGCGGAATTCCGGAAAAAAGCTCCCCAGCCATTCATTGTAGCCGATCGTCCGCAGACCTTCGGTCATTGTTCCGGGCATGATGCCCCCCATGCCCGCCAAAGACCGGACACTTTCGAAATTCGGACCCCTCCTCTCTTTCATGGGGTAGGACACTCTTTGACCTGGTTCTTGTGAGAGAATGGCCGCTACTATGAATAAAAATCTCATCACATTCAGCCCATTTTACGCTGGATTTGACGCCACCGGAGACACGCTTTATAAAGGCAGATTCTCCTCAGACTTCTGCTTTCCAGCGCTGAATCAAATTGGTATGGAAAAGCAATGCATCTCCTCAAGCGATGAACAAAACGCATCCAACCTGCCTTGATCTATTCTGTGGGTGCGGAGGATTTACTCTCGGCATGCAGCGTGCAGGTTTTGAAGTTCTTGCAGCTCTGGATTTCAATCCCGAGGCGGTTGCCACCCTGAATGCCAATCTTTCTGATCAGGAACACGTTGGCCTCATTCCTGTCAAACACGCGCTGGAGCGTGACCTCACAAAGTTCCGCCCCAAAGAACTCGCCGCCATGCTCGGGACCGACAACGTTGATGTCATTGTTGGAGGCCCCCCGTGTCAAGGGTTCAGCACCGCCAGACAAGTGGATGGAGCAAACCACGGCGAGCGCCTCAAGGAAGATCCCCGTCGACACCTTTACCGTGAGTTCCTGCGCTACGTGGAGTTTTTCCAGCCGAAGGTCTTCGTAATGGAGAATGTTCTTGGTATTCGCTCCGCTTCAGGAGGGGAATACTTTTCACGCGTTCAAAAAGAGGCCCGCGGGAAAGGCTACCGTGTCCATGCCCAGATCGAGGATTGTGTCACATTGGGCCTCCCACAAAAACGCCGCCGCCAGCTCTTCATCGGCACCCGTCTCGATTTGCCGGACTATTTTCGGAGCACCCTCAAACCTGCTCCCCGCGCCCCCGAGCGCACTTCGCTATGGGAAGCCATCGGGGATCTCCCGCGATTGCAGGCGGGCGGCGGCCAAGAATCTACAGCATACGACCTGGAACTGCGGCGAAAATTTCAAAAAAAATACGACGACCGGTATTTGCTGAAAGTCTTGGAAGTAGCCAAGTCCGAATCTCTCACCTCCCACCGGGCACGCCCGCACAGCGACCGCGATCTCCGCGACTTTCTAAAGCTCAACGAAGGAGAAAACTCGCAGGAAGCCATCCGCCGGGGTATCGAGTTTGAATTTCCCTACGCCAAGGATTCTTTCAAGGACCGCTACACCCGGCAGCACCGCAACGAACCATGCTCCACCATTGTCGCCCACCTGAGCAAGGACGGGTTGATGTTCATCCACCCAACCCAAAACCGGTCGCTCACCCCACGCGAGGCAGCGCGCATCCAAAGCTTCCCTGACTGGTTTGAGTTCCCCTTTCCCCGCACCCACCAGTTCCGACTCATTGGCAATGCCGTCCCCCCGCTTGTCAGCGAGGCGGTGGGAATCGCAGTCATGTCTTACATCAACAAGACCTCATCAACCACGACTATGAAGAAATCCAGCACAATCGATTTCAAACTCTCTCCCCTCCCAAAAAGCGAACCCGAGGCAGTTCAGTGGCTGGTGCCCTTGCTGGATTTGGACGACAAACGTCTCCGCAACGTGCGTGACGACGAATTCAAACGAGCGTGGTATTCCATTGGATTCCTCTATGCAGGCTTGCATCCGGACAGCGCTTTGGAGCACGGCACAGGCATTTCAAATGACGTGGGGGATGACCCAGATTTCGCGTTTGTCGAACCCCGACTTGTAAAGCCGTTTTATGAACAAAGCGGCTGGCCGTTAGTCCTTGAGGACGTTGCCAAGGAAGCTTGGCGTCGATACGAAAACGGAAGACTCAAGGACAATGAGTTTTATTGCTCAGAAGCCCAGATGGCTGGCATGTGCCATCGAAGTCCAATGCTTACCTGACGGGGAAGCGAGACAAGATGCGTATCGAAGATATTGCACCGCGGGCGTCTGTCCTCATAGAGAGCATGCGGGACATTGGCTATTCCCTCGAAACCGCGCTGGCTGACATTGTAGACAATTCCATTACAGCAGGTTCAACATGCATCAGGATTTTTGTTTCGACTGACCGAGCAGCGTTGCAAATCGCAATTCTTGATGATGGGCAAGGGATGGACCCGAGCGAAATTCTTGCAGCCATGCGGTTGGGAAGCAGAAGCCCATTGGAGGAAAGGGAACAGGCGGACTTGGGACGCTTCGGTCTCGGACTAAAAACCGCATCCTTCTCTCAATGCCGCCGCCTGACATTGGTCAGCAGAAAGAACGGTGGCACAAGCGCCGCAATCTGGGATTTCGCGCGTGTGGCTGAAACCGATGAGTGGCAGGTTGAAATTCCAGACACCCCGGAAGCCATCCCCTGGGCAGATAGACTGGGTGAAAGTGGCACACTTGTGCTCTGGGAAAACCTTGACCGTATTGTTCAGGACGGTTCCGACGATGCCATCGCCCATTTCGTAAAGCGTGTGGATGAGGCGCGTTCTCATCTTGAGCTTGTATTTCACCGTTTTCTCACAGCCGAGCCTGGACACCGCAAGATTCAGATGTTCCTGAACGAACGTCCGCTTGAATCGTTTGATCCTTTTCATTCAAATCACTCGGCAACGGACATGGGACCTGTCGAGCGCATTAAAGTTGGAGCGCACGAAGTCACGGTTCAGACATTCACGCTGCCGCATCATAAGAAGGTTACACCGGATGAGTGGGAACGATACGCAGGGCCGGCCGGTTATGTGAAAAACCAAGGGTTCTATGTTTATCGACAAAGACGGCTCATCATCCATGGAACTTGGTTTGGACTGGCGAGGCAAACCGAACTCACGAAACTGGCGCGTGTGCGGATTGATATGCCGAATGGGTTGGATGCGGCCTGGAAGATTGATGTCAAAAAGGCGTCAGCCCAGCCGCCATATCAGGTGCGGAAGCGGTTGCGCCGCATCATCGAGACGCTGGGCGCAAATTCCAAACGGGTGTTTGCCGGGAAGGGGCATAAACTCCTGTCCGACAACCGTCTCCCGGCCTGGAATCGGATGCAAGCCAAAGGAGAAATCTTTTACCGCATCAATCCGGATTACCCGATGTTTGCTGAGTTCGCCTCTCATTTGTCAGAGGGCGTGAGGGCTGATTTTTTCCGTGTGCTGGAAGTGGCCGGTTCTGCGCTTCCAATGGATGCGCTTTTTGCCGATCTCGGCGACTCACCCAACAAGGTGGCCTGCAGTGCTATTTCCGATGACTCGCTTGATCAGGCATTGCAGGCGACGGTGGAGCGGTTGAAGGAGAGTAAAATCAGTCTGGCCGACATCAAAGAGATGATTCAATTCGTTGAGCCGTTTCGCTCCAACTGGGAACGGACGGAGCCGCTCTTAACGCAACTGGTGTAATAATAGGAAGAACACATGTCCGAGAATTCAAAAAATCTGGATGAGCTTGAAACTGCTGTCGAGGCTATGTTGGCGCGGGAGCAAAACCTCACGCCGGAACGCATTAGAGAGTGGATCGGCAAATACCGGGTTATTCATCCCGTGGATGACACTGCCGCTGAAAAATTGGCGCGCAGCTTCGAACATCGCCATGGCGTGACGATGACTATTGGCGCAATGCTGACGGAAAAGGGTTATGAACCTTGGTTGGAAAATGCGCGCGCCCAGATCACCCCTTACTATTTTGGACGCTACAAAAAACTTCTCGGCAAGAAACATTTTTCCACCCAAGTTATCGCAACGCTCGACAATGTGACTGATCGCATCCTCGGCCTGATGGAGAATCCTGAAAAAACGGGACCGTGGAATCGCCGTGGCATGGTGGTGGGGCATGTGCAATCCGGCAAGACAGCCAATTATACAGGTCTGATCTGTAAGGCGGCTGATGCAGGGTATCGACTAATCATCGTCATTGCAGGAATTCACAACAACCTGCGAAACCAGACCCAGCTACGCATTGATGAAGGGTTTGTTGGCCGGGACAGCGCCCGCCTGCTATCTCGCAAGGAAGAATCATTTGTCGGGGTCGGCACGTTCGATCAGACACGACGACCGGTGACTTTTACAAACTCGCTCAAGGATTTTAGCAAGGCGATGGCCACGGGTGTCGGCATCCCCCTTCAGACCCTGAAGGAACCTGCGGTATTTGTCATCAAAAAGAATCCCAGCACACTCAAGAACCTGCTTGAATGGCTCCAAGAACACAATGCCAAGCGTGGAGGGAAGCGGGTTGAAGCGCCCATGCTGCTCATTGATGATGAGGCCGACAATGCCTCAATCAACATAGCCTATGGCAAAGATGAAGTCTCCAGAATCAATGGACAGATTCGTAGTCTTCTCGGCATGTTCGAGCGGGCCTGTTATGTCGGATACACGGCAACGCCATTCGCCAACATCTTCATTGACCCCGACACGGACGATGAAATGTTCAGTGCGGATTTGTTTCCGAGAAACTTCATTGTCAGTCTCGACCCGCCCACCAACTACTTCGGGGCTAATCGGGTGTTTTTACAGGACAGCGAACAGATTATCCGCCACATCGAGGACAACAAGGATGTTCTTCCACTGAAGCACGAAAAGGATTTGCAGATCACCACCCTTCCCAAGAGCTTGTTGGATGGAGTGCGGGCGTTTGTGATTGCCAAGGCGATACGCTTAGTGCGAGGCCACGTCGGGCAGCATTGCTCAATGCTTGTCAATACATCACGGTTTACCGATGTGCAGCGCCAGCTCCGAAATGAATTGCATAACAGGCTGGAGGCAATCAAGGCCAGCGTTCGCGTTAATGGCGCACTAACTCCAGCGGACGCACTCAAGGATTCTGAGATTAAGGCGCTGCATGACATTTGGAAACGGGAATATTCACACATCGAAGGGCTTTTTTGGAACGCCATCCAAGAAAAGCTCAATGACGCTGCAGCGCCCATCAAGGTGGTCGAGGTCAATAGCAAATCATCGGGTGCCCTGAATTATTTCGACCATGAGAAGACGGGATTGAATGTGATTGCCGTTGGCGGTTACTCACTGTCACGCGGCCTCACTCTGGAAGGTCTGATGGTCAGCTACTTTCTGCGAAATTCGGTGATGTATGACACGCTGATGCAAATGGGACGCTGGTTCGGCTATCGGCCTGAATATGACGATCTTTGTCGTGTCTGGATGCCGGAAGAGGCCGAAGGTTGGTATGCACATGTGGCCGAAGCTATAGAGGAACTACGAGAGGAACTACGGAAGATGGAGGCTGCCGGGGCCACACCGGAAGAATTCGGTCTCAAGGTGAGAAGTCATCCGACCGCACTTATCGTCACCGCCCGCAACAAGATGGGCGCGGGCGAGAAGGTGGTCGTGAAGATCGGACTCGGAAATAACTTTGTCGAAACGGCCATCCTCAAGCGTGATGGGGCGAGCCTCGAAGCAAACCGGATGGCATCGCAACGACTTGCGGAAAGACTCATTGAAGCAGGGAAGTCGCCAGTCAATTCTGTGTCAATTTCTGGCGGTCAGCTTCTCACTGAAGCACCGGTCAAACCAATTCTGGATTTCCTGTCGGAATTCCAAAACCATCCCGGCTCCATGCTGACCGAGCCGGCGCCGGTAAAGCAATACATAGAGGAAAGAGCCCAAACCGAACTTGTCACTTGGGATATTCTCTTTGCGGGCATCAAGGAAAGCGAAAAAAGTCTGACAGATACATCACTTGGAATCTCGATCAACTGCCAGCGCCGCACGGAGGGGAAAAAGAGTGATGCCACAACCCTTCGCGTCACCAACAAGCAACGCGTGTCTTCTAGGGGCGTTGAAAAAGCGGGGCTGACGAAGGAAGAAATTGAAACGGCGGAACAACGCTACCGGATCACGGAAGTGTTGGCGTCAGACAAACCCATCAACTACCCGGATCGTATCTATCGTGCTGAACGCAAGCGCCCCCTCTTAATTATTCATCTGCTGGAAATCAAACCGGAAACCAAGCCGGTGGTTGCATGGAGCATCAGTTTTCCAAAAACTGGCTTCGAGGAAAAGCGCGTGGAATACGTCGTGAACACGACATGGTTCAGGGAAAACTTCCCGGATGATTCCGATGAAGAGGAGGTTGAAGATGACAACTGATCCTTGGAAAGACTTGACGCCCCCATCAGCGGCTTCGGCAATCAACGCCCGTAGGGTGGATGAGAACAACCCTTGGGGATTTTTTTGGGCACGGGCGATGGATGCCAAATGTCTTCTTGTGTTGCAGCATGGGGCTGAAGCATCGCCAATAAGGAAATTGCCAGCGCTCAAGGGTGTCGAGGTGGCCGTCGCTGATGGCGACGGGCAGCATCGCCGGGTGCTGATGTTTCGCCTGCTTGATTCAAGCCAGCGGGATATATTCCATCAACTCTGCCTTGATATTGTTGCTGCAAGCGCGGCCGCCCGAACCGAGTTGGAAGCTGTCGAATTAGCGGTGGCTCGAACATGGCGGTGGCATCACCTGCTGAGAGGCGGCACAGGTGGGCGGCTTTCTGAAGAAGAACAAAAGGGGCTGATCGGGGAGCTTCTTTTTTTGGAACAGCATCTTCTTCCCCTCTTGTCTCCTGCCGACAGCCTGACGGCCTGGCGAGGCCCGCTCGGTGCGCCAAAAGACTTTGAGGTGGGGCGTACCGGCATTGAAGCAAAGGCACGGCGCGGAGCTGCCACTCCCTATGTTCTCATCACTTCAGAGCATCAGCTTGATGGCACTGGATGCGACCTGCTGTTTTTGCATGTTGTAGACTTGAGCCATGCGCCTGAAGGAGTGGCGGAAGCGTTCACCGTAAACGATGCATCCCGCCGTGTGCGCGACAGAATGGCGCAGGACAATGCCGCAATAGACAGATATGAGGCTCTTTTAGCGGCGGCGGGCTTCCGTTGGGAGGATGACTATTCGGATTTCAAGTGGATCAAAGGATCCGTCCGCATATACAGCATCACGGACGGCTTTCCGCGCGTGACGGCCAGGGAAATAGCAACCGGTGTCTCCAATGTACGGTATTCGCTTTCACTCGTCGAGTGCGAGCGGTTCGTCGTTGAGGAAAACGTGTTGGATGAGAAGATAACAGGGGGTGCCCATGCCTGATGATTTGCAAGAATTTCATCAGGAGTTTTTTCAGGACGTGCTTGGTGTGGCCGATGCGGAGGGATGCTATGCGGAGGACGCTTTCTTTGAAAAGTTTTGCGAACAGTTGGTGGAGGCAGGCGAACTTGAAACGGCCGACCGTGCTCGGCATATCTCGCCAAGGGGCATGAGGGTTGATGGATATGGTGGCGATCCGGCTGACGGTGACGGGGAGTTGAACCTCATCATCGTGGATTTCAACCAATCATCGGAAATAGGAACCCTGACAGCCACGGACATGGAAGCAATATTCAAACGCCTGTCCAACTTTCTGTCAAAATCGCTTGATGATGATTTCAGAAACGGCCTTGAAGAAACGCTGCCAGCCTTTGGACTTGCCGATCTGATTGCCAAACGATGGTCGGGTGTCACCAAGGTAAGATTTTTTCTCATCAGCAACCGGGTTCTCAGTGCTCGTGTTGATGGCAAGGAGGGGGGAGAACTTCAAGGCAAGCCGGTCACTTACAGCGTGTGGGATCTCGGGCGTCTGCAACGATTCGCCGCTTCTGGTCACGGACGCGAGGATATCGAGATCGATTTGGAGAAAGACTTTGGCGGCTCCCTACCAGCCTTGCCCGCGCATCTGAAAGATGCCGGATACGAAGCCTATCTTGTGGCCGTTCCTGCCTCCCAGCTTGCGGCAATCTATGACCGCTGGAGCGCAAGACTGCTTGAGCAAAATGTGCGCGTCTTTTTACAGGCGCGCGGAAATGTGAACAAAGGTATCCGAAACACCATCGAGAACAATCCTGAAATGTTCTTTGCCTACAACAATGGCATCACGGCCACCGCCGAGGCCGTCACGACACGGAGTTGCGAAGGTGCGTTGCTTCTGACCGGCTTCAAAAATCTTCAAATCGTAAATGGAGGTCAGACCACCGCTTCCATTCATGCAGCAAGCAGAAAGAAGGACTTTGATCTTTCGCGTGTGTTCGTGCAAATGAAGTTGTCCATTGTCGATCGCGACAAGGCAACGGAGGCTGTTCCCAAGATTTCTGAATACGCAAACAGCCAGAATCGCGTAAACGCGGCGGACTTTTTTGCAAACCACCCGTTTCACATCCGCATGGAGGAGTTTTCCAGACGGGTTCTCGCGCCATCGTTGGACGGGACATTCCGCCAGTCGAAGTGGTTCTACGAACGGGCACGAGGCCAATATCAAGATGAACGGGGGCGCCGCACTGTGTCCGAGCGAAGGAAATTTGACTCAGATTTTCCGAAGAGCCAGTTGTTTTCCAAAACCGATTTGGCAAAGTTTCTTGTCCTCTGGCGTTGCCGACCGGACATGGTGAGCAAGGGAGCGCAGAAGAACTTTGCTTATTTTGCTGGTGAGATCAGCAGCGAGTGGGAAAAGCAGCCGGACGCCTTCAACGAGAGTTTCTACAAGCACGCGATAGCAAAAGCCATCGTTTTCAGGGAGGTGGAAAAACTGGTCACCGAGCAGCCTTGGTATCAGGGTGGATACAGGGCGAATGTCGTCGCCTATACAATATCAAAGCTGGCTTATGAAGTGGAGCAGTTGGGACACGCTGTGGACTTTGAGGCAATTTGGAAGGCTCAAAAACTTTCACCAAAAATGCGCGAAGCATTCACCGGCATTTCGAAGGCAGTACATGACGTAATTGTGAATACCCAATCGGGCATCAGCAACGTAACCGAATGGGCCAAGCAGCAGGCTTGCTGGCATCGCGTGGCCACATTGAAGTTCGATTTGCCGGATGCCTTGAGCGATGAACTTGTGACGAAGGAAGAACAACGCGAGACCAACCGTTTTGCCATCAAGGGGCAGAAGATGCTCAATGGCATTCAAGCGCAGACGCTGGTTGTTCAAGCGGGCGGGCAATTTTGGTGCGATGTCAGAGAATGGGGATTGAGCCACAAACTCCTCAGTCCGATGCAGACGGGCATCTTGGAAGTCGCGGCATCCATTCCCAACAAAATTCCAAGCGAAAAACAATGTCTCGCAACCGTTGAGATACTAAGGAGGCTTCAATCGGAAGGCTGCCAGTTCGCCATTGAAAGTGCTTGATGTCCGACGTTTTCACAAAATCCAAACGCTCCGAAGTGATGTCGCTGATCCGCTCCACGGAAATCGCACGACGATTCAGATCGCGGCGACCACTGCGCACCCGCCGATGCCTGACGTCCTCCCGGCACAATCGGAGGATTTGGCGTTGCCCGTGCCAGCTGGATGGGATAAAGTTTTTTGCCATGACGACGTTGACAGTCGAAGCCGAAATTGCTGCGGACGGACGAGTGACCATCGCCGAGCCCCTGCCCGGATGGGTGAGGCCCGGGCATGCGCGGGTGTTGCTGATGGTTGACGACGCGGCGCAAGGCAGCGCAGGGCAACGACACCCCAAGCCGGAGGCGACGCCAGAGATGATCGCACGGAGGAAGAAGGCACTGGCATCCGTGAGGCGGTTGAACCCTTACCGGGACATTGCCGATCCTGCGGCCTGGCAGAGGGAAATCCGCCCGGACCGACCGCTTCCGTTCCGCGATTGATCCGCCATGCTGCTGGATACGAATATCGTCATCCATGCGTGCCAGCCAGGGAGCGATGGATGCCATTATCGCGGCAACCGCTTTGGAATACGACCTGACGCTGGTCACCCGCAATGTTGATGACTTCAAGCAGGTGGAGAGTTTGAAGCTGGTCAATCCTTTCGCGGCGCAAAAGCAATCGCCATAGCATCATGCGTGTGAAACGCTTCAGCAGGGCGGACCACCACTGGTGCAGCCCGAGGATTTCCATGTCCGACGTCTTTACAAAATCCAAGCGCTCCGAAGTGATGTCACGCATCCGCTCCACGGGGAACCGGGCGACCGAGCTGGCGATGATCCGGGTCTTCCGCGAACGGGGGATCACGGGGTGGAGGCGTCACCGGAAGCTGCGCTTCCCGCTTCGTGATGCGGTGCTGGTGGTGAAACCCGACTTTGTGTTTCCGGACCTCAGGATCGCGGTGTTTGTGGACGGAGAGTTCTGGCACGGGCATCCGACGCGGGCAAAAATTCCCGCCACCCGCCGGACGTGGTGGCTCGCGAAGATCGAAGGCAACAGGGCACGCGACCGGCTTCAAAACCGGTTGCTGCGGAAGAACGGTTGGAAAGTCGTCCGCATCTGGCAGCACGAGCTGGAACGAAAACATCTCCGCCACGCGCTGCGCAAGCTTCGGGCGGCGGGGTTGGGGAATTTTTAACCACGAAAAACACGAAAAACACAAAAAAGGGGAGGAAGGCGGCGGCTCAATGAGTGCGGGTTTGACGGCGGTCTCGGTGTATATACAGTAGATACATGATTGCGAAGATTTTCAAATCCGGGAATTCGCTGGCACTGCGGTTGCCGAAAGAGCTGGGAGCGGTGGTCGGGGAGGTTCGCGTGGAGGCGGCGGGGGACCGCTGGATTGTCTCACCTGTCAAGCCGGACGCGTGGCCCCGTGGTTTTTTCTCCCGGATCCGGTTTGATGATTCCGCGCCCTTCAAACGTCCTCCGCAGGGAAACCACCGGGAGATTCGCCTGTGACTCATCTGCTCGATACAGACACCTGCATCCATCTGTTGCGCGGAACCCGTTCGGTTGTCAGGCAGGCGGAGGTCCACAGTCCCGCCGATCTTGCGATCTCGGCCGTCACGCGCTTTGAGCTGCTTTACGGCATCGAGCGCTGCCCGCCTGCATGGAAAAGGAAAGAAGGAGGCAAAGTCCGCCTTCTTCTGGAATTTTTTGCGATCCTTCCCTTCACGGGGGAGACAGCCGATCATGCTGCGTCCATCCGTGCGGCCCTGGAGGCCGCCGGGCATCCCATTGGCCCGATGGATGTCCTGATCGCTGCCACGGCTCTTGAAAATGACCTGCCGCTGGTGACCGGCAATCTCGGCAAGTTTCGACGTGTTCCCGGCTTGTCCTGCCTGACTTGGGCGGCGGATCCTTGAGTGAACGACGGTTTTGCAGCGACTTGGAACCGATCCCTTCATCTCCCCAGAATTCCCCGTGTGGCGGGGTTGGGGAATTTTCAAACCGAAAACGGATTTCAGACAGGATTAACAAGATGGACAAGATTACCAGAAAAGGCATTTGCAAAAAACGGCGCTGAAATATTTCTGTCCACCGCACATTCGCAGTCAATCAATCCTGTGAATCTTGTAAATCCTGTCAAAATCTTCCAATCGCTGGATCCGGGGCTTTCGCGAACGGGGGAGGTGTCACCGGAAGTCCGTTCCGAACATTGCGGCGCGTGCTGACACTCTTCGACGCCACAGGGTCGCGATCAGAAGCAGTGCTCCGGCCCCCATCGCCAGGCTCCCTGTCGAGGGTTCGGGCACCACGGAGAATTCGCTGTTGTGATTCAGAACGGCCCAGACAATCCCCCCTTCCACATCCACGCCGTAGGTGCCAAGGTTGAAATTGGTGGCCGGGTTGTAGGCCCCCAGCACAAAGGTCGCCGTACCGCCAAAGTTGCCCTCCACGGCATACACGTCATCCGCTCGAAGGAGGGAAGAAGAGGAGGTCACGCCGAAAACGTGCCCGACACCTCCAAAATGACAAGCCGGATTCTGTCTCTGTCGCCATCAGCCAACCACAGATACCTCCGGTGCATTGGAAGACCCAAAAGGCCGGGACAGTCTCTGTGCAAAGCCGGACGATCAGGAGGGAGAAAAACTTCAAAAAAAGCGTTTGGGGTTTGACGCGCATCAATGAAGTCTTGGCGGAAATTATACAATATGTCGCCCCTGCTGGAAAAAGAAACCACTATATATGGTGGCATCTCACCCAAAGATCTTTCCTCCTCACCATGTCCAATTCCACTCCCACCTCGATCCAACCGGCCTCCGTCCTTGAAGAGTACATCCAGCGCACGGACTGGCGTGTCAGCGCGAATGCAAACCAGGGATATTCGCTGGGGGGAATGATCCTGAACGCCGCGGGCAAGCTGACCGCGAACTATTGGCTCGACCACATTTATCCTCCACTCATCGGCCAAGCACACCGTCATGCGGATTTCCACATCCACGATCTGGACATGTTTTCGGGTTACTGCGCGGGATGGTCGCTGCGGCAGCTTTTGACGGAAGGGTTCAACGGGGTGTCGAACAAGATCGAATCCGGTCCGCCGCGGCACTACCGCACCGCCCTCGGGCAGATGGTGAATTTCCTGGGGACGCTGCAGAATGAATGGGCGGGGGCACAGGCCTTCAGCTCGGTGGACACCTACCTCGCGCCCTATGTGCGGCAGGACAATCTCAGCGACGAGGAGGTGGAGCAGGGCATGCAGGAATTTGTCTTCAATCTGAACGTTCCCTCGCGCTGGGGCACGCAGACGCCGTTCACAAACCTGACTTTCGACTGGGTCTGTCCCGAGGACCTGCGGAACACGCCCGCCCTTGTCGGCGGGAAGGATGCCGGGTTCTGCTACGGCGAACTCGGCAGGGAAATGGACATGATCAACCGCGCGTTTCTTCGTGTCATGGCCCGTGGCGATGCCCTCCAGCGGGTGTTCACGTTCCCGATCCCCACCTACAACATCACCGAGGATTTCCCCTGGGAAAGCGACACCGCCCAACTGCTCTTCGAGGTCACGGCGAAATACGGCCTTCCCTATTTCCAGAATTTCCTGAATTCCGAACTTCGCCCGAACATGGTGCGTTCGATGTGCTGCCGCCTGCAGCTGGATTTGCGCGAGCTTCTCAAGCGCGGGAACGGACTGTTCGGCTCCGCGGAGCAGACCGGTTCGATCGGGGTGGTCACCATCAACGCCGCGCGGCTCGGCTATCTCTTTGCCGGCGACGAAGCGGGCCTCCTGGCACGGCTCGACACCCTGCTCGACCTCGCCTGCGAAAGCCTGGAGATCAAGCGCCGCCTCATCCAGGAAAACATGGACCGCGGGCTCTACCCGTTCACCAAGCGCTACCTCGGCACGCTCCGCAACCACTTCTCCACGGTCGGCATCAATGGCGTGAACGAGTGCATCCGCAACTTCACGCGCGACGCCGAGAACATCGCCACGCCGTTCGGACGCCGCTTCGCGCTCCGTCTCCTCGACCACATGCGCGAGCGGATGGTCGAGTTCCAGGAAAAAACCGGCCACCTCTACAACCTGGAAGCCACACCGGCGGAAGGCACGACCTATCGCTTCGCCCGCATGGACCAGAAAAACCTCGAGGGCATCATCCAGGCGGGAACCCCGGAGGCACCGTATTACACGAATTCCACCCAGCTTCCCGTCGGCTGGACAGACGATCCGTTCGAAGCCCTCCAGCATCAGGACGAACTCCAGAAACGCTACACCGGCGGCACGGTCCTCCATCTCTACATGAACGAACGGATGTCCTCCGCCCGCGCGTGCGGCGAACTCATCCGCCGGGTCTTCACGAACTTCCGCCTTCCCTATCTCACCATCACCCCCACTTTCTCGATCTGCCCCCGCCACGGCTATCTTGCCGGCGAGCACGAGTTCTGCCCGGTTTGCGACAGCGAGATCGAGCAACGGGGGAGCTGCTGTCACGCCGCCTGAACGATTATGAAAAAAACAAACATCCCCGACAACGAACGCACCCGGTGCGAGATCTGGACCCGCGTGATGGGCTATCACCGTCCGGTCTCGCAATTCAATGCGGGCAAACAAAGCGAGCATCGCGAGCGCACGCCGTTCCGCGAAGAACGCATTGCCGCCCGTCGCGCGGCGTGAGGCCCGTTCCTCCCGGAGATTCGATCCACGGCGAATCCCGGACATCGCACAAGAATCTCCAGGTCGGGGGCTTCGTTCCGTTCACCACGGTGGACTATCCCGGTCACCTGGCCGCCGTGATTTTCTGCCAGGGCTGTGTGTGGCGGTGCCGGTATTGCCACAATCCCCACCTCCAATCCTTCGACCATGCCCGGTGGGACTGGGACAACATCCTGTCCCTTCTTGCCGAGCGCCGGAATTTTCTGGAAGCCGTGGTTTTCAGTGGAGGAGAACCCACCGCACAGGCGGCTCTCCCGGGAGCCCTGCGGGTCGTGCGGGATCTGGGTTTCAAGGTCGGTCTCCATACCGCCGGGATTTTTCCGGACCGCCTCGCGGAGGTCCTGCCGCTCCTGGACTGGGTGGGGCTCGACATCAAAGCCCCCTTCGACAAACGTTACGACCGGATCACCCAACGGGAACACTCCTTTGAAGCTCCCGCCGAGTCCCTGCGCCTGCTCCTGGCTTCCGGTGTGGTTTACGAACTCCGCACCACCGTCCACACGGATCTGCTCTCCCCGGACGACCTCACGGACATCTCCGGGATGCTGGAATCCCTTCGGGCCCGACCGACCCGGCTCCAGCCGTTCCGCCCCGAAGGCTGTGCGGATGCCGACCTCCTCTTCCGGACAACGAACGGCCCTGCCAACCTCTACTTTTCGGCATAATAGCAGGCAAACACGCTGTTGCGGTGCAGAACGTCCCAGGAGGAAAATCCCACTTTTTGCAACATCCCGGTCTGGAAGAAAAGCGAACGCGGAGAATCCTCGCGGTCGATGTAGGCAAAAACTTTTTCCCGATATTCCCCGCCTCCGAGCGTCTCAAGATATGTTCCATACCGGTTCCACATGATGTCCTGAACTGCGGGCGCATCGAAGAAAACCAGATCGGCGACATAAAGACGGCCTCCGGGGTTCAACCAACGCCGGAGAAGCCGGAAGACCCGCTCCCAATCCGATTCCTCCCTCAGGTGGTGCAGGACCGCCCCGGCCAGAATGGCGTCGAAGGTGTCGTCCGGGAACTCCAGATTCCGGAGATCGCATTGCCAGGCCTTCACACCGGCCGCACCGGCTTCTCCGACACGCGCCCTCGCCCGCCCGATCATCGCTCCGCTCAGATCCGCCAGATGGCAGTGCAGCGGCCCGGTTTCCTTCATCACCCGCAAAGTGAAATTCCCCGCCCCGCAGCCGACATCCAGGATCCGGCCGCCCGGTCGGAGATGCGTCGCCGCGGTCTTTGCCACCAGATCGAGAACCAGCGGTGCGTCCACCGTCGCCTGCTGGCCGGTCTCCAAACAACTGAAACGCTCCACTTCCCCGTCAAAACGTCTGCGGATTTCCCCGGTGGTGGATTTTTGTGAAAGAGCTGTCATGCCTTTCCTCTAGCACCGCATCCGGTATTGCTGAATTGCAACTATTGTATCTGAACAATACCTTTTTTGCATGAATCGTCCCAGCATCCGCGAATTGGAATGCTTCACGGCCGTGGCCGAGGAACTCAACTTCTCAAGAGCCGCCCGAAGGCTGAACCTGAGCCAGCCTCCCCTGACCCGGCAGATCCAGTCGCTCGAAGAAAAACTCGGATGTCCGCTTCTGGTGAGAAACACACGAACCGTGACCGTCACGCCCGCCGGGCGGCTTTTTTTGGAAGACGCGCGGGGACTGCTGAATCATCTGGATGCAGCCAGGGATGCCGCGCGCCGGGCGGCAGGAGGAGAAACCGTCCGGCTTCGCCTGGGCTTTGTCGGGGCGCTGTTGGACGAGTCGATGGTGCGGTTGCTCCAGGCGTTCCGTGAAAGTCATCCCCCGTGCCAAATCTGCCTGGAAGATCTCTCCCCCGCCTCCCAACTCGACGCCCTGGCCTCGGGAGCCATTGATGGAGCATTTGTTGGAGCGCCCCCGCATTCTTTGCGAAAAGACCTCTGCTCCTTTGTCTGGCGGCGCGAGCCCCTGGAAATTGCTCTTCCTGCGGCCCATCCACTGGCATCCACAGGCTCCCTCCGCCTTTCCCGGCTCCGGGACGAAGGCTGGATCATGGTCTCCAGGGAGGCAGCCCCGGCCTTTCGCCGACAATTCGACACCCTTTGCAAACAGGAAAACTTCAAACCGAAAATCGTCCAGGAATCCGAGCGCGTGGCGGCGGTTCTCACCATGGTGGCGGCAGGGCAGGGCATCAGCCTCCTGCCGGCTGCCGTGCGCAAATTCATCACCCGGGGGGTGGTGTTCCGACCGGTCAGTGCCCGTCGCCGCCCGTCACTGGATCACACATTCGTTTACAGAAAGAACCATGACGGAGAGATTCTGCCGGATTTTGTGGGCCTCTTGAAAACTTTCCGACAGACGGCGGGGTCGTATTTGCGGCCGACAGGGGCCAGAGCGGTTTAAACAATTCTATCTCACATCCTGCCCGGGAAGGTCCATTTCCACCGCCAGAAAGTGCGTGATTTTGTCGGCCTCGTTGGTGATGGGAGTGATCAGCGCCGTTTCCCAGAAAAGGTCGCCGTTCTTTTTCCGGTTGTGGAATTTCCCGCGCCATTCCTTCCCGGAGGTGATGGTTTTCCACAGGCGCGCGTAAGCCTCCGGCGGTGTGTCCCCCGACTTCAAAATGCGGGGATTTTTTCCCAAAACCTCGTCGGGAGAATACCCTGTCAGCGCGGTGAACCGGGGATTGACGTAGACGATGTTCCCCTCCGGATCGGTGATGGTCACGGAAACCGGGCTTTGCTCGACCGCCCGGGACAACTGGCGCAGCCTCTCTTCCATGCGGTTGCGATCGGAGACATCGCGCAGCAGAAGCAACAGCAGGTGCCGTCCGTAGAGTTCGAGGCGCGAAACCGAGACATGCACCGGCACCCGGTGTCCGTCGCGATGGAGCACTTCCATCTCGCAGCCGACAGAGCACTCCGTTGCCGCGGCGCACAGGGCTTTGCCATTTGCGGAAGCGTCCTCCCGGGCAAAAAGCCGTGTCTGGTTCGATCCAAGAATTTCCGTGTGCGGCCACCCCAGAAGAGTTTCCACCCGGATGTTCGCGTCGATGATCCGTCCGGATTCTTCATCGATGACAAAGGCCGCATCGCCCAGAGCCTCGAACAACTGCCGGTATTTGTGCTCCGACTCCCGCATGGCGGCTTCGGCTCTCCGCCCGGCCCGGCGTTTTTCCGCCTCCCCCAGTTCCCTTTCCACCGCCGGACCAAGCCGGGCCAGGTTTCCTTTCATCAGGTAATCATGGGCTCCCGCTTTCATGGCAGCCACGGCCGCCTCCTCGCCCATCGTCCCGGAAACAAAGAGAAACGGCACATCCAGGCCGCTTTCGCGGAAGATTTCGAGCGCTTCCCTCCCGCTGAATTTCGGGAACGAGTAATCGCTCAGGATCGTGTCCCAGGTTCCCCGCGCGAGGGCATTCCGGAAATCTTCCGGTGTTTCCACGCACTCATGAGTCACATCGTAGCCATTCTTGCGCAGCTCGTGAAGAACCAGAAGAGCATCCTCCTCGTTGTCTTCGGCCATCAGAACGCTCAGCGGAATCTTCATTGGTTTTCTCCGGCTGGCTGAAGCAGATTTTCCTCCCCCGGAATGGTGAAATACACGCAGGCTCCCCCGTTTGGTTTGCCCTCGATCCAGACCTTTCCCCCATGCCGGTGAACAATCCGCTGGACGCTGGCCAGCCCGATGCCGGTGCCGGGAAATTCCGCGGATGTATGAAGCCGCTGAAACGCCCCGAAGAGCTTGCCGGCATATTTCATGTCGAAACCGACGCCGTTGTCCTTCACAAAATACACCGGCATTCCTTCCCGGATTTCCGTGCCAAACCAGATTTTCGCCTCCGGAGTTTTTCCGGTGAATTTCCAGGCATTGCCGATGAGGTTCTCCAGAACAATGCGCATCAGGTTCCCATCGGCGGAGACCACGCATCCCGGCCCGATGAAAAATTCGACCGCCCGCTCCGGTTCGATTTTCCGGAGATCCTCCGCCACCGCCGCGGCCAGCGCGCCCAGATCCACAGGCAACCGGCGCAGAGGGGAGCGGGTGATCCGCGAAAGCTGGAGGATGTCATCGATCAATTGCGACATCCGTCGGCTGGCATTGCAGACCACATTCAGATGCTTCCGGCCTTCCTCATCCAGCCTGTCGGCATGGTCCTCGAGCAGGATGCGGCTGAAGCCTTCGATGCTGCGCAGCGGGGCGCGCAGGTCATGGGAGACGGAATAGGCGAATGTTTCGAGTTCCCTGTTTGCCAGTTCCAACTGCGACGTGCGTTCGGCCACCCGCTGTTCGAGTTCTTTGTTGAGCGTCCGGATTTCCTCCTGCGCACGTTTGCGTCCGGTGATGTCCCGGGCGATGGTGGAAGCGGCGACGATCTTTCCGTTTTCATCCCGGATCGGCGAAACGGTGAGCGCAACATGGATTGTCTCTCCCTCCTTGCGGAGGCGGGTTGTTTCAAAATGCTCGACCCTCTCACCCCGTCTCACCCGATCCATGATCCCGGCCAGCTCTCCCAGCAAATCCGGCGGGACAACCGTCGAAACGGGCCGCCCCACGATCTCCGCGGCCGTGTAGCCGTAAATCCGTTCAGCCGCCCGATTCCAACTCAGAATCCGCTCGTCCAGCGTCTTCCCAATAATGGCATCGTCCGACGACTCCACGATGGCGGCCAGATGGCGCAGTTTTTCTTCGGTCTGTTGACGTTCGGACATCTGTCGGCGCAAAGAGGCTTCGGTCTGCCGCAACATTTGCAGGGCCACGGCCATGTCGGCGCGGGTGGCCTTGTCCGAGACAAGCAGGGACTCGATCTCGCTTTCGATGTTGCGCGGGGAAGGGACGACATGAAATTCATCGCAGTCATCACCCTTGGCGACAAACCGGGTCTGGGTTGCCCAGCAGTTCGTGCCGAAGAGTTTCGTGCAGATGCCCGCGAACTTGCCCGCAAGCAGACCGCTTCCCCAGCACACCCCGATCGCCTTCTGGTAGAGGCCTTCCCAGTTGTTATAAGCCTGGAACAGGCATTCCTGTCGTTCCTCATCGCAGGAGACAAGCCGCCAGTCCCCCCAGCCGGCCACGGCCGCATTTTTGTTCAGCGTGGCGAAGCCCTCGCGAAAATCCTCATGGCGGGAAATCAACATCCAGTCGGACTCCACGCTCTTCCGGCCCTCCGCCTGCAATGCCAGGGCGAACCGCTCCGGACCAACCATGGCCTCCAGCCCCGTCATCAGTCCCGCCAGCGTGGTATCCACCCACATCATGGCCACCGGCAAATCGCGAAACGTGCATTGCCCGGACGGAATATTCCAAGCGACCTCCACCCCCGCCACCACAATCCTGCTCTTCCCCGCGTCCGGTTTGAGATCCTGGGGAACCAGGCCCGCATCGGTCCGCAACTGGGCGATATGGGCGTCTTTGGCAATCACCTCCCGGCGCAATTCCTCCACCTCGCGCTTCAGGTCGCCCAACTGCATCTTCAAGAGCAGATCCAACTCATCCACCGGACGGGATATTTTACGGGATGGGATCATGGCTGTTCCCGGACGGACCGGTGCTTTTCCCGTTCATCCCAATCCCTTGCGGGCAGGAAACCAAGAGGGGGGAACCTCATGGGGAAATGGATACGCCGGAACGCAAGCCAAGGCGAGCGAAAACAAATGGGAGCACGCCATTGTGCGCCGAGCCATGAAACGCCAGACCAGACCCATTCAGGATAATTCGCTTTCCGTCGACGAAAATTCGCGATAGAAAAAGGAAACGAGGCCCGGCTGGGAAAGTCCGGTGCAACTTTGATGAATACCCCATCGGACAAAACGGGCGAAATGCTTCGCATCCTTTTCATCGAAGACAGCCCGGCGGACATGGAACTGGCCGAGAGAGCTTTGCGCCACGAATGGCTCCAGTTTGTTTCGAGGTGCGAGACAAATGCGGAAGGTGTCACCCGGGCGCTCGAAGAGTTCGCCCCGGACATCGTGATTTCCGATTACCTGCTGCCGGATTTCGACGGACTCGGCGCCCTGAAGTTGTGCCGGAAAATCCGCCCCCATCTCCCGTTTGTGCTGTATACGGCCGCCCTCAACGACGATGCAGCCTCTCTTTGCATCCGGGCGGGAGCCGACGATTATGTGCTGAAGCAGAACACCGCACACCTGCCATTTGCCGTGCTCAATGCCATGGAACGCCATCGCACCCGGAAAGCCGGGCATCTTGTGGAAGAAAAACTTGCCCTGCTTTCCCGCGCTGTCGAACAAAGTCAGGTCTCCATCGTCATCACCGATGCGGAGGGCAACATCGAATACGTCAACCAAAAGTTTGTCGAACTCACCGGCTACATCAGGGAGGAAGTCCTCGGGAAAAATCCCCGCATCCTGAAATCCGGCAAACAATCTCCCGAATTTTACGCCGATCTTTGGAAAACCATTTCCGCCGGCGAAGAATGGCGTGGCAACCTCGAGAACAAAAAGAAGAACGGCGAACGCTACTGGGAATCGGCCATGATCTCCCCGATCCGCGATGAAAGCGGAAAAATCGCCCACTTCCTGGCGGTGAAGGAAGACATCACCGCCCGGAAACTCGCCGAAGACCGCGCCCGAAACGAAAGCTCCCTTCTCAACCAGCTCATCGACACCATTCCCGACAGGATTTTTTTCGTGGACCTGCAATCCCGGTTCGTGAAAGTGAATGCCGCCTGCATCCGGCAACTTGGACTTCATGATCAATCGGAGCTTCTCGGTCGTACGATTGCGGATTTTGTGCCCGCGGAGTTCGCGGAAACGGCCCTGACCCGTGACCGGTATGTCATGGAAACGGGAAGCATCCTGGCGGGCATCCTGGAATCATTGACCTTGCCAGGCGATCGGACAGTCTGGTTCTCCACCACCAAGGTTCCCCTTCGCAATGACGCCGGGAAAATCATCGGTCTCATCGGCGTTGCCCGCGATGTCACAGACCAAAAAGATGCGGAGACCCTCCTCCGGGAATCGAACGAACGCCTCAAGCTCGCCCTCTCCCGCGCGGATGAGCTTGCGGAAAAAGCGGAGTCGGCCAACCGGGCCAAGAGCGAATTTCTGGCGAACATGAGCCATGAGATCCGGACTCCCATGAACGGAGTCATCGGAATGACCGACCTGCTTCTCGGAACCCGGCTGACTCCCGAGCAATTGGAATACGCCGAGACAATCCACTCCTGCGGAGACGCCCTGCTTTCCCTGATCAACGACATTCTGGATTTCTCAAAAGCCGAAGCGGGCCAGTTTGTATTGGAGCGTTTGGATTTCGATCTGCGCACCACGATCGAGGATACGGTTGAGATCATCGCCTTCAAAGCACAGGACAAGGGCCTGGATCTGGCCTGCAGCATTGCCGACGATGTTCCGGAATTTCTCCGGGGCGATCCCGGCCGCCTCCGGCAGGTTCTTTTCAACCTGCTGGGAAATGCCATCAAATTCACGCAGAAAGGGGGCATCAGCGTGCAGGTCGAGCTTCTTTCCTCATCCGAAAAATCGGTGACCCTGCGCTTCAGCGTGACCGATACAGGCATCGGCATTCCCGCGGAAAAGCACGACTCCATTTTTTCCAAGTTCACCCAGGCCGATCCGTCCACGACGAGAAAATTCGGGGGCTCCGGACTCGGGCTTGCGATCTGCAAGCAACTGGTCCACCTCTTCCAGGGAGAAATAGGAGTCACCAGCGAAGAAGGAAAAGGGTCCACATTCTTCTTTACCGCCGTCTTTGAAAAGCTGCCGCACGGATCTCCCAGACCGCTGTTGAAAGAAGCCGATCTCACGGGCGTGAAAGTCCTGGTAACGGATGATTTCAAGGCCAACCGGACCCTCGTCACCGCTCTCCTCAAAAACTGGGGGTGCCGCCCCGGGGAGGCCGACAATGCCACCACGGCCCTGGAACTGCTCCGCCAGGCCGCCGGAGACGGAGATCCGTATGCGGCGGCGTTGCTGGACATGCATATGCCCGGCATCGATGGAGCGGAACTCGGGCGGCTGATCAAGGAGGATCAAAGCATCCAGACGACCAAGCTGATCATGCTCACTTCCGTTGGAAAACGGGGAGATGCAGACCGCCTGGCCGGGGTTGGGTTCTCGGGCTACCTGCCGAAGCCGATTCGTCCCGGATTGCTCAGGAGGTGTCTCGCGCTCGTGCTGGGACGCGGGGAAATCACGGAGGCCGACCGTTGCCTCATCACCCGCCACACGGTGTCCGAAACAGCCCGCAAGAAGCTCCGCATCCTTGTCGTTGAAGACAATCCGACCAACCGGCTTGTCGCACTGAAAATGCTCGAAAAACTCGGCCATGAGGCAGCGACGGCGGACAATGGAAAGGAAGCGGTCGAAGCCCTCCGGACAACTCCGTATGACATCGTCCTCATGGATTGCCAGATGCCGGTCATGGACGGCTTCACGGCCACACGGGTCATCCGGGCTCCGGGTTCGGGAGTCCTGAATCCGGGAGTTCCCATCATCGCACTGACGGCCCATGCCATGAAAGGCGACCGCGAATTGTGTCTTGAAGCCGGAATGAACGACTACCTTTCCAAACCCGTCAATCCCCACAACCTGGCCACCGCACTGGAGCAGTTCGGCAGTCGTCAGGCTCCCGTGGGACAAAACGGCACCCATCCACCACCCGCCGGACAGGAGGAAGCCGAATGGCCCGATTTCGACCGGGAAGGCTTTGTGGAGCGGACCATGGGAGATCGCGATTTGGCCGTGGAGATTGTGGAGACCTTTTTTTCCGACACCCCGCCGCTTTTCGACCGGCTCTCCGCCGCCATTTCCGCCGGGGATGCCCAAAGTGCCGGAAAATTTGCCCATACCCTCAAGGGCTCGGGCTTGAGCATGGGAGGGGAGAAGCTCGGCCGGATTGCCGAACAGATGCAGACCGCAGGAAAGAACGGTGATCTGGCCGTTCTCCAAGATCTGCTCCCCGCCGCCAGGGACGCCCTGCGCGAGCTTTGTTCCCGGCTTGGGAAAGAATTCGACCAGCCGCCACCCCCCCTGGGGTAATCCCCCCCGTCGGTTGGCCCTTGTCGAAATTTTGATTCCCGCATACAAAATAGCCCGTGGCCCTGCCCTCTGGAATCTCCATCCGTCCCTACGAATCCCGCGACCGCGAAGCGGTCCGCCGCCTTTGCTGCGAAACCGGCTTCCTCGGCAAACCGATTGATCCGGTTTTTGAAGATCGCGAACTGTTCGCCGACTACCTCACAGCTTACTACACGGACATCGAACCGGAATCATCGTTCGTTCTGGAACAGGATGGTGTCGTCAAGGGCTACCTGCTCGGTTCCCGGCGTCCCTTCCGGCAGCAGTGGCACAGTTTTTTCCACAACTTGAGACTCTTCGCCGCCGGGATGCACCGGTATCGCCGCTACAACCGCGCCACACGGGATTTCATCCAGTGGATCCTGAAAAATTCCTGGCGGGAAGTTCCCGCGGCCCCGCGCAAGACCGCCCACTTCCATTTCAACGTTCTCCCCGAAGCCCAGAGCTTCGCCGGCACGCATGCCCTGCTCAACGCATATTTCGACTACCTCAAGGCCCGAGGAGAAAAGGCGGTCTTCGGCCAGATGGTGACATTCGAGTCCCGCCGCGGTGCCAAAGTCATCGAACGCTTCGGATTCCGGGTGATTGAGAAAAAGGAGATCACAAAATACCGTGGCAGACATCCCGAGGCGGTCTACCTCACAACGGCCATCAAGCAACTGAGCTGAGGGTCGCCATGCCGGAACTGCCCGAAAAAATCATCTCCATCGGCCGTGGTGAAATCCTGTGCTGCGATGTTCTCGACGGACTCCGCTCCCAGCCCGATCACCACGCCCAGCTCATCATTGCCGATCCTCCCTACTTTCAGGTGCTTCTGGAGCAGGAATGGGACACCCGATGGGACACCCGGGAAGCCTATCTGCAATGGACATTGGAATGGGCGGGGGAATGCCGCCGGGTGCTCCGGGAAGACGGGCTGCTCTACATCTTCGGCCAACTCGGCAAGCGCGAACATGTCTGGCTCCATGTCTGCTCCCTGTTGGCCGGGGAAATGGCCTTCCATGACATGATCATCTGGGATCGCGCCGTCGGCTACAACGAACGCTCCGATTCCTTCACCCCCCAGTATGAAATGATCCTGGCCCTGCGGCAGACAGCGGAAGCCACTCCCTATTTCAACAAGGACGCCGTCCGTCTGCCCTACGACGAGGCCACCATCCAGACCTACCTGCGCGACAAACGCTACAAGGACAAAGCCGCCCGCGAAACCCATCTGCGCAAGGGCAAGTATGCCACAAACATTCTGCGTGTTCCTTCCCTCAAGGGCATTTCCGAAGAAAAAGTGGGCCATCCTTCCCAGAAACCCATCACCCTCATCAACCATCTCGTGGAATCCGGCAGCAGACCGGGCGACCTTGTCATTGATCCGTTCCTCGGCAGCGGCACCACGGCGGAATCCTGCGAACGCCTCGGACGCCGGTGGCTGGGCATCGAATCCCACCCCGCCTACGCCGCAATGGCCGAAAAACGCCTTCAGGCGACCGTTTCCAATCCCCCGTTGCTCTGAGAATGCCGTCTGTTTTCAGATGCGGATCACTTCCCAGGTGATCCCGCCCGCCGCGGAAACCGTCAACCACGCGTAACTCGGTGGAGCCCCTTTGTTCGGCTTCCCAATCGTTCCCGGATTCAAAAACCGGGTGTCTCCGATCATCTCATCGCGCGGAACGTGGGTGTGCCCGTGAAGCAAAAATCCCGCCGTCACCGGCTGGGTGGGAGGGATATGGATCAGGAAAAAGGTCCTCCCATTCCGTTCCAGTGTCAGCCGGACAGGCAGATCCAAACCGAAATCATTGTTGCCAAGAACCCCTTGGAAAGGGCATCCGAGATTTCTCACCGCCTCCAGCGTCGACAGATCACAAAAATCCCCGAGGTGCCAAATCTCGTCGGCCTCACGCAGGACCGGAATCACCGACCCCGGCAGCCGCCCATGCGTGTCGGCAATCACCGCAATCCGGATGTCCCCCACCCTCAAAGCTCCCTCCCGTGTCTGCAAATCCGTCTGCTTCACCCCGAAAACCTATCCCAATTTCTGCCAATGAACAGATTCAGACACTGTTTTCTTATTGAGACAAAATCTCATTAAAAGAAAATAATCCCTTGCGCTGTCGAAATCCCTCCCTAGGTTCCCCGGCTCCATGAAAAAAACCCTGACTCTCATGGCCGTGATGCTGATGGCGGTTTGTTCCGCGCAAGCATCGAAACCCGGGCCGCAGCTCGGACAGCGCATTGAGGCTGTCCGGACGACGGCCTATACCTATGGCACGGAGTGCAATGGCGATAACCCCGCCTCCAACGCCCTGGGCAAACCCCTGAAAGCCGGAACCGTGCGCAGCGCCGCAGCGGACTGGTCCGTGTACCCCGTTGGCACCCGTTTCCGCATTGTTGAGACCGGCCAGGAATACATCGTGGACGACTACGGCAGCGCCATGGTCGGCAACGGCACCATCGACCTCTTCAAGCCAAGCGTCCGCGAGATGGACAAATGGGGCGTGCGAAAGGTGACCATCGAGATTCTGGAATGGGGTTCGCCCGAGCGAAGCCTGCAAATCCTGAGCGAGCGCAAAAAGCTGCGCCACATCCGCGAGATGGTTTCGCGACTGGAGCTCCAGCAGGTCACATGACCCTAAATACCGAAATGGAATCTCACGCAGAGGCGCAGGGACGCAGAGGAGAGGAAGTGACGAAAAATCGGGTCGCACATCTTCCGGGGGAGTGGTGAGCTTTCTCCAACTCTCTGCGGCTCAGCGGCTCTGCGTGAGCCCCGGCCCCTGCATTTTCCTTTTTGGGATGACCGGTCGCTTTTCCGCCGAAAGCTGTTAGTCTGCTTCCATGACTCCCGTCGGCCCACCAAGAAAGAGCATCGCCCTGCTCATTGACGCGGACAACTCTCCCTCGGCGAAGATCGACTTCATCATTGCCGAGCTTGCGACCCACGGCGTCGTCAACATCCGGCGCGCCTATGGCAACTGGAAAAGCCAGTCGCTGGCGGGCTGGGAAAAAGTCCTGCACGAATACGCCATCCAGCCGGTGCAGCAATTCGATCTGGTCAAAGGCAAGAATGCCACCGACATGGCCCTCCTCATTGAGGCCATGGACATCCTCTACACGAAGCAGGTGGACACCTTCTGTCTGGTGACGTCCGACGCGGACTTCACCCCGCTCGTCCACCGGCTGCGGGCGGATGGAAAGGAAGTCATCGGCTTCGGCGGCCACAAGGCCTCGATCCCGTTCGTGAACAGTTGCTCGAAATTCCTTTATCTCGACGAAGACAAGAAAGCCAAGGAAGTCCGCACGAATGTCGCCGCCAACACCAACAAACTCAAAAGCGACACGAAGCTGATGAACGTCCTCCGGAATGCCGTTGAAGCCGGGGAAACCGAGGACGGCTGGGCTCCCCTGTGGGGCGTCGGATCCAACATCTCGAACCAGGCTCCGTTCGATCCGCGCAACTACGGCTTCAAAAAACTCAGCGATCTCTTCAAAGCCATTGACCTCTTTGAAGTCAAGGAAACCAAGAACGGCCCGCAAACCATCTTCTGGGTCCGCAACAAAAAACGCCCGCGAAAACCCGCGGATCCCCCCTCACTCCCGGGAATCGCTCCCGTTCCCCCGGCCTGAACCGATTCTCATTGCCAGGCTGGCTTCCTTTTTTCGTTCCCTTGTCGGCCTGCGAGGAAAACGGGAACACGCCATTTTTTCAACAGACGCCCCACCTCCGGCGGGGGGGCGGCATCGGTCACAACGGCGGAAAGTTTCCTGGGATGAATCGTCACGGCCGCAGAACGGAGACCGAACTTCCTGCTCTCCAGGAGCAGAACCGTCCGGCGTGAGACAGCCGCCCAGGCGCGCTTCGCCTCGATTTCCATCGGGTTCGGATCCGATGGGCCGACTTCCCCGTCAAACCCGGTCGCACTGAGAAAGCACACGTCGGCGGAAAGTTTTCCGATCTCACGCAGGGCCTCCGGGCCGGTCAGGTTGCCGGAGACCGGGCTCAGCCATCCCCCCGTGACGCGCACCGGCATTTCCGGTCTGGCTGCCCGAACTTTCAGGGCGACGGGCAGGCTGTTTGTCAGAAGAGAAATCCGGGCCGACGGCAAAAAATCCACCACGGCCGCCACCGTGGTTCCTCCCTCCAGGACGATCGTATCCCCATCGCGAATGAACTCCGCGGCAGCCCTGGCGGCGATCCGTTGCTTGACCGCAATACCCGCAACGGTCTTTTCCTCAAACGGATTTTCCGCCGCCGCCGGCGTGACCGCAAGCGCACCGCCCCGCACCCTCCTCAACAGGCCAAGTTCCTCCAGAGCCCGCAGATCCCGCCACACCGTCATCGCCGTCACACCAAAACGCTTTTTCAAGGTACCGGCGGAAACATTTCCCCGATCGTTCAGAAGGGCCAGGATTTGCTGATGGCGCACCGTGAGCATGACCAATGTTAAGTGGAGTGAAAAATGTTATAAAGTGTTATTTATTTTGGAATCCCTCCGTTTTCGTTTGATGATGGATTCCATGAACCTGTATCTCGGCATTGACGGTGGAGGCACCCACACCCGGGCGGTGCTTGTGCCGGACTCTGGAAAGGTGCTGGGAGTGGGAGAAGCGGCCTCGTCGAATTTCAACAACGTGGGGGAACAGGAAGCCGGAGCGAATCTGCGTGCCGCAACCGAGGCTGCTTTTCGCGCGGCGGGAATGGTTTTTCGTCCCGTTGTCGGGGCTTTTCTCGGACTGGCAGGGGTGAAATCATCCGAAGACATCGCCTGGATGACCTCGGTGGCGGAAGCCTGCAACCTGGCTCCCGCAGGGTCCATCATGGTGAAAAACGACCTTTACAATGCTCTCGCCGGCGGGCTGGACGGAGAACCTGGCATTGCCCTCATCGCCGGAACGGGTAGCAATTGCCTCGGGAAAGACGCCTCGGGAAAGGATTTCATGTGCGGCGGATGGGGATGGCTGATGGATGACAATGGTTCGGGATGGGGACTTTCGGCAGATGCCCTGAGGGTGGCTGTGCGGATGGCGGATGGAAGGGAAACTCCCACCCGGCTTCTGCCGACGGTTCTGTCGTTTTACGGAGTATCCGAAGCCAATGCCCTGCTGGCACGGCTTTACAACAATGCCTGGTCTCCCGCCGAAATCGCGGGCTTTGCTCCGGTCGTCATCCGTCTCGCCTCGGAGGGCGATGAAGCGGCGAAGGCGATTCTCCACCGGGGGGCAGGGGCGCTCTCGGAGTTGATTGCCATCACGGCGGCCCAACTGGATTTTCCCGATGGTCCCCGGGTGGTCCTCCTCGGAGGCTGTGCGCGCTCGGGTCCTCCGTATCAGACGCTGGTGGAGGAAGCCGTGCAAGCGGCCTGTCCGCGGGCGCGTTTGCAGGTTCCTGTCCGTGATGCCACTTACGGCGCCGCCCTGAATGCTCTTTCCTTCGCAAAGAAGACCGCCCATCCGGATTTTCCCAACAAATAACATGCTCACTTCCCTCAAACCCGAAGACCTCCTCGTTGAATTCAGCACTTCCTCCGCGCAGTTGGGCAACCGTCCCACGGTGCGCCGGAAACTTTCCGATCTGCGCGGGTGTTTCGCCGACACCGCCGCCTATGAAGCCGCTCTCTCCACAGGAGATCCCCTGCTTTACGAAGTGACCGCTGTCGAACCCGCTTCCGGAGACGGACAACTCCACTACGGACTCGGCATTCTTTATCCCGGAAAGATCGGCAGGGAGTATTTTCTCACCAAAGGCCACTACCATTCACACCGGCCTGCGGCCGAAGTTTATGTTGGCCTCAAAGGCTCCGGAGTCATGCTGCTCGAAGACGAATCCTCCGGCGAATCGAGAATGGTTCCACTCCGGGCCAACACCGTCGTCTATGTGCCGGGGCACACCGCCCACCGCACGGCAAACACCGGCAGCGAGCCGCTCGTTTATCTGGGAATCTATCCCTCGAATGCCGGGCACGATTACGGGGCCATCGCCGACAAAAATTTCCGAATGGTGATCGTCGAGGAGAACGGTCTCC
>JADHED010000781.1_pt1 | contig 32295 bp, 24 predicted proteins | sample 8952041 | NCBI WGS metagenome assembly JADHED01 (sample SAMN16124423, study PRJNA663239) | bioreactor sludge metagenome | isolation source: sludge (control) | place: India:Bengaluru | collected 2018-09-08
CGCTATGCCGCTCGATCGCACCGAAAGGGCTGCGCCGCAGGTGCGCTGGGGGCGGGCCTCCCGCGAAGCGGGATGGTCCGCCCTCGTCTTGTGGCCGCGAACGCCGCGGTGCTACCTTCGCGCCCATGAACGACGTCCTCCTCTGGGCGATCCTGGCCTGCGCCGCCCTCTCCGCCGCGCTCGCGTTCGCCCTGCTGCTCCGGTCGCGCCGCGCCGACGACCCCGCCGCGCCCGACCCGGCCAAGGACGTGCGCGACGAGCTGCGAGCCGGCCGCGACGAGTCCCGCGCCGCAGCGCGCGAGCTGCGCGAGGAGGTCGCGGGCGGCCTGAAGGTCACCACCGAGACGCTGGCCGGCACGCTCGGCGGCGTGGCGCGCACGCAGCAGGTCCAGCTGGACGAGATGGGCAAGGCGCAGCACGCGCAGCTCGAGACGATGGGGAAGGCGCAGCACGCGCAGCTGGAGACGATGGGGAAGGCGCAGCACGCGCAGCTCGAGACGATGGGGAAGGCGCACCACGCGCAGCTGGAGAACATGGGCCGGGTCCAGGGCGCCCAACTCGAGGCCGTGAGCGCCCAGCTGAAGCAGCTGGTCGAGTCCAACCAGGCCGCGCTGGAGCGGATGCGGGCCACGTTCGACGCGCGCGTGAAGGAGCTGCAGGAAGGGAACGAGAAGAAGCTCGACGAGATGCGCCGGACCGTGGACGAGAAGCTGCACGACGCGCTCGAGAAGCGCCTCGGCGAGTCCTTCAAGCTGGTGAGCGACCGGCTGGAGGCGGTCCACAAGGGCCTCGGCGAGATGCAGAACCTCGCGACCGGCGTCGGCGACCTCAAGCGCGTCCTCACGAACGTGAAGGCGCGCGGCACCTGGGCCGAGGTCCAGCTGGGCGCGCTGCTCGACCAGGTCCTCACCGCGGACCAGTTCGGCCGCAACGTCTGCGTCACCCCGGGGGCCGCGGAGCGCGTCGAGTACGCGGTGCGGCTGCCCGGCCCGAAGGACGATCCCGCGTCGCACGTCTGGCTGCCGATCGACTCGAAGTTCCCGCAGGAGGACTACGTCCGCCTGCAGGAGGCGGCCGAGCGGGCGGACGCGGAGGCCGTCCAGGCGGCGACGGACAGCCTCGCGAGGGCCGTGAGGGTCGCGGCGCGCGACATCCACGACAAGTACGTCAACCCGCCCTTCACGACGGATTTCGCGATCATGTTCCTCGCCACCGAGGGGCTCTACGCGGAGGTCCTGCGGCAGCCGGCGCTGGTCGAGGAACTCCAGCAGCGCTTCCGGGTCGTGATCGCGGGGCCGACGACGCTCGTCGCCATCCTCAGCAGCCTGCGCATGGGCTTCCAGACGCTCGCGATCGAGCAGCGGGCCTCCGAGGTCTGGCGCGTGCTCGGGGCCGTCAAGTCCGAGTTCGGCAAGTTCGGCGAGGTGCTCGACAAGGTGAAGCGGCAGCTCGGCGCGGCGGCGAAGACGATCGACGAGACCGGCGTGCGCACGCGCGTGCTCGAGCGCAAGCTGCGCGAGGTCGCGACGCTGCCGAGCGAGGAAGCCCGCGAACTGCTCGGCCCTCCCGTCGAGTCCGAGGACGTCGAACCGGAGAGCCTCGAGCACGTGTAGCGTCCCGTCGAGGTCGCAGTCCAGCTCGAGGGCGAAGCGGCCGCGGCGCACCGGGACCAGCCGCACGTCGGGGCACTTCGCCTGCAGCCGGCGGCGGAGCAGGATCAGCCGGCTCTCGAGGTTGTCCTTGAGGGCCGGCAGGCCGAGCGACGCGTCGAGGCGCAGTTCGCGGTTGCTGAACTCGACCTGGCCCGTCCGCTGGTGCTGGTTCAGGACCTTCCACAGGATCTTGCCGGGGATGTTGCGGATCAGGTACTCGCCGTCCGCGAAGACGCAGTCGTCGCTGCGGTAGTACGCGAATTCGCGGCGCGGGCGCGCGACGGCGGCGGCCGCGCGCCGCGACCCGCTGTCCCGCGCGGGCGCGCGCCGCGAGGGCGGACGCGTGGCGCTCGCCGCCTCGGCGTCGTCGTCGTGCGCCAGCATGCGGTCGATGCCGAGCGCGATCTGGTTCCCGATGATCTGCAGGTAGGCCTCGTCCCACTCGTCGAAGCAGAGCGGGTCGCGGCTCTCGACGCTCAGCACGCCGACCAGCGTCGTGCCCGCGCAGAGCGGGAGCGCGAGCTGCGCCTGGGCGTCGGTGAGCCCGGGGAGGGGGATCTCGGGTGCGAGCCGGCACGCGTCGCCGCTCTCCTCGACGCGCGTCCGGATCGCCCGGCCGTAGCGCAGCCCCTCGTCCATCGCGGCCACGCGGATCATCCGGCGGCGCTCGGCCACCGTGCCGATGATCCCGTCGCCGACCGCGACCTCCGCGCCGACCCCTTGCGCGCCGTCGGCCCCGACGCCCTGCGCGCCGTCGGCCCCGGCGCTTCTCCCGCCGTCGGCCCCGACGCCCTGCGCGCCGCCGCCGTAGCCGCGGCTCGCCACCGTGACGAGACGCTGGCCCGTCTCGTCGAGCAGCAGGACCATCGAGTGCGAGAAGCCGAACAGCTCGTCCAGCGCGACCAGCGATCCGTCGAGCAGCTGCTCGAGGTCGGGCGCGCGGTTGATCCGCTCGGAGATCGTCTGCAGGCCGCGCACCTCCGTCAGCGGGCCCACGGGAAGCGGCGGCGCGGGCCGCGCGTCGAGCTCGGGGTCGGGCGGCGTGAGGAAGCCGCTCACCGGGTCGAGCGACAGCACCTCGTAGACGTCCGCCGAGATCAGCTTGAACACGCCGGCCATGCCCGTGTGGGACGCGATGACGTCGATCCGCAGCGCCATGTCCTCGAACAGCGGCCCCTCGGTCTCCGCGTGGTCGAAGCGCAGCAGCAGGCGGTACATGTCGAACGTGACGGGGTCCCACATCAGCACCGTCGCGTGCGGGTTCTCGGCGATGTTGCGCCGCGTCTTGTTGAAGAACTGGCACGACAGCGCGACGTGCCGCGGGCCGACGTAGTAGACCTGCGAGAGGTACGTGATGTTCGGCTCGCCGTCGAGGCCGCACGTCGCGATCATCGCCGGCACGACGCCCTGGAAGCAGGGGCCGAGGTCCTCGAGGCGCATGCTCATCGGCCCGCCGCCCCGAAGCTGGCGCCCGCGCCGGGGCCGGGCGTCTGGACGAACGCCGCGGCCACGCGCATCCGTACCGCGTGGGCCGGCCAGGCGGCCATCCGGAAGCAGATCCGGGGCGCCACGCCCACCACCGCGAGTTCCTGCGCGAGCTGGCAGCGGTAGCGGTCGACGAACGCGCGCTCGTCCGCGGGCGCGGGGCCCACCTCGATCACCTGCCCCTTCAGCTGCAGCGAGCGGTGGTCGCGCGGGCGGCAGAAGGTCACGGCGATCCGCCCGTTCGACGCGAGGTTGGCGAACGTGGGGCCGCCGGTCGCGTCGGGGACCAGGACCAGCAGCTCCGTGCCGCCGGCCAGCACGCGGGCGCCGCACCCCCGCACCGCCTCGGGCACGAGGCGGTCGTCGCGCGTCCCGACCAGGATCGAGAGGCCCGACTCCAGGAAAGTGGCGACTTCGTTCGAGATCACGCGGCGCCCCGGCCGTGCATTCTACGCGCGCGTATGTGGGGGCGGGGCTCCGCCCCGCCCGGAGCGGCGCCCCGCCCCGCCCGGAGCGGAGCCCCGCCGCGCCCGCAGCGGAGCCCCGCCGCGCCCGGCGCGGAGCCCCGCCGCGCTGAGGACGGGCGGGGCGCCCGCGGGGGCGGCCCTCCCGCTCAGCGGGCCGCGTTCTTCGGGGCGACGGGGTCGGGCACGCGGTTGCTGATCGCGGGGATCGTGCGCAGGTAGGCGTAGATCGCGCGCAGGTCCTCGTCCGTGAGCTCGGAGTAGAAGCGCCACGGCATCGGCGGCAGGATCGGCCGCCCGCGGCCCATGTGCCGGCCGCTGCGCAGCGCGTCCATGAAGTTCTGCTCGGTCCAGGCGCCGAGGCCCGTCGCCGGGTCGGGGGTCAGGTTGGCGGTGAAGCTCACGCCCCAGGGCCCGGACCACGCGGTGTTCGTGGCCGACGACACGACCAGCCAGGGGCCCTCGGGCAGCACGGGCGGCGGCGGCATCACGAGCGCCGCCGGGTGCCCGGAGAGCATCCGGGTCATGTCCGGCTCCGGCCCGGACGGGCCCATCTTGAACGGGGTGTGGCAGTCGTTGCAGCCCATGGTGCGCACCAGGTACTCGCCGCGCTTGGCGTCTCCCTTCGCGTTGGCCGGCGCTGCCTGCGCCCCCGGTGCGGCGCCCGGTGAGGCGCCCGGTCCCGCACCGGAACCGGCAGGCGGGGTGGCGAGCGCCTGCGCGAGCAGCAGCGGCAGCGCCACCAGCACGGCGGCGGCGGAGACGAACGCGATACGGCGGAACGGGGTCATGTCGATTCCTCCCTCTTGCGGCCTTGATCGACGAAAGTCGACGGGACATTCGACGTCGGGAACGTCGGTGTGTGTGTGCTCCGTATTCGGTGAAAGGTCGGTCCGCTCAGCGAAGGTCCCGGATCCACTGCTCGACGAGCGCGAGCGCGGGGTCGTCCACGAGCCGGGTCCCGAGCGGCGGCATCTGAGTCAGCGGGTCGCGCGAGCCCATCCGCAGGACCACGATGCTGTGCGCGGGGTCGCCCGGGCGCAGGCGCACGCTGCGGGCGCCCGGCTCCGCCGGGTGGCGGAAGGCGCTCGCGCGCTCCCGCGTGGTGCGCAGCGCGGGCTCGTCCTCGGCGCGGACGACGTCCGTCGTGTGCTCGAAGGACAGGCCCAGCGTCGCGAGCGGGCCGCGCGCGTTGTGGCAGCCGCCGCAGTTGCCGTGCAGGTAGCCCATCGCCGCGCGCGCCGCCGGCGTCGCCGCCGCGATCCGCGGCGGGTGTTCCAGCAGCGCGGGCGGCAGTCCCGTGACGAGCCCGCGGCGCGCGAGCTGCACGAGGTCCACCTCGCCCGCCTGCGGGGCCGCGCCGTGCGGCGCGAGCGGGTCACGGTCCGGCGACAGCTGCAGCGCCGAGAACCCCAGCACCTCGTTCGGCTGCCCCTGGTGGCAGGCGCGGCAGTCCACCGCGCCCGGGATGTCGTGGGCCACGCCCGGACGGACCTGGTGCGCGGCGGGGATGCCGCGGTCGGGCGCGCGGAGCGCGTCGGCGCCGTCCGGGGTCCACGCGTAGGCCGCGTACAGCCACGACCCGTCCGCGCGGCGTTCCATGTAGCGCGTCTCGACGGGACGCCCGTCGAACGCGAACTCCTTCCAGAGCTTCGTGCCCGGCGGGAAGACCCACGCGTCCGGGTCGGTGGCGTCGATCGCGGTGCCCGGGGGCAGATAGATGAAGCGCCGCTTCGACGCCCCGTCGGTCCACAGCGGGTACTGCGGCGCGAAGGGCAGGTTCCGGGGGTCGAGGACGCGCGTTGCGAAGTCGGCGTACAGCCCGGTGTCGGCGAGCCGGAACGGCGCCGCCTCCTCCGCCTCGGCGGGGCGGCCGCCGGACAGCCAGGCGACGGCGGCGAGCGCGACGAGCGCCGCCGCCACGCCGCCTGCCCTCCGCAGGCCTCCCCTCCGCAGCCGGACGCGCACCGCGGCCTCTCAGATCCCGGCCGCGGCCGCGGTGGCCGCCCAGCCGTCCGCGCCGAGCGCGTCGCGCGCCGGGCCGGTGAGCTGCACGAACACCGTGGCGGGGACGTTCGCGTGCAGGCTCCCGACGAGCGCCGCCCGCTCGGGCAGGCTCATCGCGGGCAGCATCACCGACAGGGCGTCGGCCATGCGCGGCGGCGGGATCTCGCGCACGATCTGCTCGTGCAGGGCCCACAGCTCGGCGTCGGTGAGGTGGGCCCAGAGCACGCGGTTCGCCTCGGCCTCCTCGCGGTCCATGTGGCGCAGGTGCTCGGCCACAAGAACGCACAGCCGCGCGTGCAGGCGGCGGCCGAGCGCCACGCGCTCCTCGAGGCGACCGTCGCCGCGCGCCTCGCGCAGCCGCGACGCCAGCTTCTCCAGCTCGGCCTGCTGCCCGTGGGTGCGCGCGTGCTCGTCCTCGAGCGCGGTGTAGACCTCGGCCGAGAGCCGCCGCAGCACCGGCATGACGACCCGGTCCTCGTGCTCGGCGTGCTCCTCGAGAAGCAGGAACAGCCGCTCCACCGCGTCGAGCGCGGACGCGGCCTCGTCTTCCCGCGCGAAGTCGGCGCGGGCGACCTTACCCACCGTGGCGAACAGCAGCGACCGGATTCCCTTGTGGACCGAACCGTACAGATCAACGCGCATCTCGCTCTCCTCGGCGTGCACCCTCGTGCAGCGAACGCGGGGGAGTGTGCGCGGGATCGCGGAGCGCCGTTCCTAGCCGGTTCCTACATTGATCCTAAGAAATCGCTAAGCGCCGAGCGGCGCGACGGGCCGCGTCCGTCGCGATGCGACAGGCACGGGCTAGAATGCCCGGGAAAGGCGGTGCCCGATGCCGATCCTCGTGCGCGACGTCGAGCAGGTGCAGGTGGTGGAACTTTCCGGGGAGTTCACCTTCGGCGGGCTTGCGCTTGCCCGCGCCCTCGACCTGCAGGGGCGTCCCCTCGACGACCTCGGCAAGGTCCTCGCCGGGCTCTTCGAGCGCGGCGCGACGCGGATCGTGCTCGACATGCGCGACGTGAACTTCGTGGACAGCGCCGGCCTCGGCGAGCTCGTCGCCTCGAAGAAACGCGCGCTCGAGCGGGGCGGCGACGTCAAGATCCTGCAGCCCGCGCGGCGCGTGCGGGACCTGCTCACGCTCACGCGCCTCGACCAGGTGTTCGCGATCCACGACGACGAGGCCGAGGCGGTGCGCGCGTTCTCGTGAGGCGGGGCGCGTTCTCCTGAGACGTCGCGCGTGGGAGGGGGTCATGAGCGAGGCCATGGGCCTTCTCGACGCGATCGGCAACACCTCGATCGTCCGGCTCCGCCGGCTCGTGCCCCCGGGGGGAGCGCGGCTCCTCGCGAAGCTGGAGGGCGAAAACCCGACCGGCAGCGTCAAGGACCGCATGGCGCGCGCGGTGATCGCGAGCGCCGAGGCGGACGGCCGCCTGAGGCCCGGCGGGACCGTCGTCGAGTACACGGGCGGCAGCACCGGGGCCTCGCTCGCGCTGGTCTGCGCCGCGAAGGGCTACCGGCTGCGGATCGTCACCTCCGACGCGTTCGCCCGCGAGAAGCTGGACCAGATGGCGGCGCTCGGCGCGGAGCTGACGCTCGTGCCGAGCGAGGGCGGCCTGACGACGAAGCGGCTGATCCTCGACATGATCGAGACCGCGCGCGGCCTCGCCGCCGAGCCGGGCGCGTACTGGACCGACCAGCTGCGCAACGCGGACAGCCTCGCCGGCTACCACCCGCTCGGCGAGGAGATCTGGGCCCAGGCCGGCGGAAGGGTCGACGCGTTCGTGCACTCGGTCGGCACGGCGGCGTCGCTGCGCGGCGTGGCCGCCGTGCTGAAGCGCCACGACCCGCGCGTCCGCATCGTCGCCGTGGAGCCGGCCGAGTCGGCCGTCCTGTCGGGGGCCCCACCGGGTCCGCACAAGATCGAGGGCGTCGGCATCGGCTACATGCCGCCGCTGTGGGACCCCTCCGCCGTGGACGAGATCGTGGCGGTCGGCACGGCCGAGGCGAAGGAGATGGCGCGGCGCCTCGCCCGCGAGGAGGGCCTCTTCGCGGGGACGTCGTCCGGCGCGAACGTCGTCGCGGCGCTCGAGGTCGCGCGGCGCCTGCGGCTCGGGCCGGACGCGACGATCGTCACGCTGATGGCCGACTCCGGCCTGAAGTACCTGAACACCGACGTCTATCGCCGCGCGTAGCCGCCGGCTCCCGCCCTACTTATGGTCCGGGCTCGGCGAAGGGGAGCGCGCCGCAGGCGACGCCCGGGGCCGGTCCGACGAACGACATGACGGCCGACATCCTGCTCAGCGGCGGCACCTTCATGCAGTGGCCGGAGGGTCGGCAGTACTGATCCGCCGGCGCCGGGCAGCGTGCGGGCCCGGTCCCGCGCCGTTCAGTCCCGCGCCGTTCAGTCCCGCGCCGCGGTCCCCAGCGCGAGGTACAGCGGGGCCGTGGGCGGCGCCGCGACCTTGAGGCCCTTGAGGCTGTTCGTGCCGCAGACGCCCATCCGGTTCACGAAGCGGGGCACGACGTCCACGACGGAGCCGTCGCGCGCGATCGTCAGGATGACCTCCGGGTAGAGCCGCCGGGAGTACAGCTCGCGCCGGGTGCACTGCAGCATCGCCTCGGCGATGGGGGCCTCGAGCTCGCGCTCCACGCGTTCGTTGTACGTCGCGATCTCCGCGCGCCGAGCCTGCTTCTCCGCGAGCGTCCGCTGCGCGTCGTACTGCGGGTTGACCTCGCCCTCGGTCGCCGCGGCGAGCGCGGGCAGGATCAGGAGCAGGGCCATCGTGACGAGGGCCATCGTGAGGACCGGCCACAGGGCCCAGCGCCATCGCGTACCGTGCCTGTCCGACATCGTTCCGTCCCCGCGGGACACCGCTCCCGCATCGCCCGAAGTGTACGGCGAGGCGCGGGCGGCGACCCTGCGCGGTCTCGTCGGATTCAGGGCACGAGCCAGCGCGCCGCGTCGACGGAGCCCGCCACCGCGCCGTGTCCGCCGCCGACGGGCACGACGTAGACGCCTTTGGACAGGAACGGCTGCCCCGGCCCGAAGCTCAGGCGCGGGTAATACGCGGAGGTCACGGCCATGCCGCTGCCGTGATCGAGCCGCTCGAGCAGGAAGTCGCGGAAGAGCTGGTCGCGCATGTGCTTCAGCGTCTCGCCCAGGAGGATGCAGGCGAACAGGGTCTGATCCTGCACCCGACGTGAGCCGGCGCCGACGCCCCGCGACTCGAGCCACAGGGCCGTGCGGCGGAATGCCTGCGCCGCCGCTCCCGCCGGGAGGAACGGCTGCACCTGCAGGACCTCCGTCGCGTCGATCGCGACGTCCCCTGCGTCGCCCGCGAGCGTGCCCGACACGAATACCCGGGTCCCGAGCGCCGCGCCGCGGAGCCGCGCGAGATCGGCCGGCGCCAGCCAGAGCACCACGGCGTCCGCCCCGACGGCCGCGATCCGGGCCGCCAGCCACGCGCCCGCGCCATCCCCCGAGACAACCGGCTCGACCGTCCCCTCCGGCCAGCCCCGCGAGCGCGCGAGCTGAACGAGCGACGCGGCCCCGGTCTCGGCGGCCGGGCTGGCGGCGGCCGGCACGACCTGCAGCAGGCGCGGGGCCGGAATGTCCGCGAGCTGCGCGGCGATCGCCTCCGCCTCGCCGTGCACGCCGCGAGAGTAGTAACGCGTTCCGCGCTCCTCGCGCGATGGGGCCGGCAGGTCGGTGTTCGGGAGCAGGCCCGGGATCCCGTGCGCCGCCGCGAACGCGTCGACCTCGGACCAGTCGCCGCCGATGCCGGACAGCAGGGCAAAGACGGGTGTCTCGCCGTAGTGGCGCTCGAGCTGAGCCCGCCAGGTCGCGCGGTTCCCCGACAGGCGCCACGCGTGGAGCCGCCATTCGCGGAACCCCTTGTACATCGCCTGGGCCTCCGCGCGATCCACCGCGCGACGACGCGCCTCCTGCCGCGTCTGCGCGTTCTTGTCGGCGACGAACCGTTCGAGCACGGCGAGCATCGTCGCCGCGTCCGCGGCGTCCGCGTCCGGTGTGATGACGGTCGCCAGCTCGATCGTCGTCGCGGACGCGCCGGGCGAGGGTGCGGCGTCGAGCGACTCCATGAACGCGAGCAGCGCGTCCGCATCCGCGTCGGCCAGCGCGTAGCGGGGCATCAGCCCGTCGAGCGGACGGCCGGCGGAATCGAGGCCGTCGCGGACCGCGCGGACGAACGCGTCCCGGTCGTACGCCGGGCGCGCTCCGGCGTGATTGCGGCCGGGCGCGGCGAGGTGCGGCCAGCGGATCGGCAGCACGGTCCGCCCCCCCTCGACGGACCCCATGCCGCTGCGGGCGTGGCACATCGCGCAGGTCAGCTGCGGCCCCTCGGCCTCGACGTCTCCCTGCACGAAGACCCGCAGGGGGGCGCCGTCGGCGCCGAGGCCTTCGTCATACAGGCGTGCGCCGGTCTCGCGCGGCGTCACCGGTGCGACCGGCGTCACCGGCGCCGGCGCGAGGGCCGCCGCCAGGTGCGTCGCGAGCGCGGCCGCCACTCCGGCTGCCAGGAACACCGACCTCGCGCCCGCCATCGTTCAGCCCTTCTCCGAAACGCGCCGCCACTCCTCGACGATCTCGGCGGTCTTCGGGAATCCGTCCACGCGGACCCACCGATCGCTCCCGGCGGGCTTGAGGAACGTCAGCGGGCGATGCGCCATCTTGTCGCCGGCGTAGGCCTCGAACGCCTTCTGGACGGCGGCGATGTCCTCGCTCGTGCCGGTCAGGAAACGCCAGTCGGAGCCGGCCGAGAAGCGCCCGGCGTAGCTCTTCAGGATCGCGGGCGTGTCGTACTCGGGATCGATCGAGATCGAGACCAGGGTCAGGTCGTCCTCGGTGCCCGCGAGACCGCGACGCAGGTTCGCCATCGTCGTGCTGAGCACCGGGCAGATCGTGCGGCAGGTCGTGAAGATGAAATTCACGGCCACGGCGCGATCGCGCGCGAACAGCTCGTTCAGCGGGACCTTGCGTCCGTCCTGGTCCACGAGCACCAGTCCGGGAATCGCGTAGGCGGCCTCTCCGCGGACGTAGCCCTTCTTCGCCCCGCCGGCCCCGCTCGTCGCGGCCGCGCCGGCCGCGTCGTTCTTGCGGGCCTCGGCCAGCTCGGCCTTGTTGCAGCAGGACGAGACCGGCTCGGTGCGCGGCACGTCGGCCCACGCGCCGGGAACGAGCAGGGACACGACGGCGGCGGCGGCCCACCTGCGGGGCGCGCCGCGACGCGCGGGGCGCAGGGTCGGGTGACGGCGGTACGGAGGGGCGGTGCGATCGGTCATGACGTTGTCTCCTCTCAGGAACTCGTGGCACGGATTCACGGGCAATCCCCCGCCGGACGACTGGGCCGCGGGCAGCCGAGCACGAGCGGCGGCCCGGGGCGCTCGGCGCCCGCCGCGGAACGGCCCGCGGAGCCCTCGAAGTCCGCAGCGCGAGCGGCAAGCAGGAAGAACCGGTTGCGCCCGGGGCCGGCGGGTACGGTGGCGCTGCCGCCGGCGCCGAGCCCGCAGAACGTCCAGTCGTAGTCGTAGCGGCTCACCCGCTCGAGCGGGCCGGCGTGCAGCGCGTGGTCCGTCGCGCCACACGCGGGCGCGAACTGGATCACGACCGCCCCGGTCGCGGCGTCGTACCCGGCCACGCGCAGCGTGGGCGGGACCCGCCCCGGCACGAGGGCACGCGGGGCAATCGCGATGTCGCGGGGACGCGACGCCTCGGCAGCGGCGGCGTCCGTCACGACGGCCGTGAACGGGAACATACCGTCGGCCGAGGGGACGCCCGCGACCCGTCCCGTGAGACCGTCCAGCGCCAGCCCCGGCGGCAGGCCGCCGTGCGCCGACCACGCGTACGGCGGTGCGCCGCCGCGGGCTCGCAGACATGCCGCGTACGCCACGCCGGCCTCGCCGGAGGGCAGCGGGGCCGGCGCCACGTCGAGCGGCGCCGGGGCGTCCTGCAGCAGGACCGAGACGGATCCGTCGCCGACGGACCCGTCGGGCAGTTCGTTGCGATCGGTGACGGCGAGGTCGAGGTCGCCGTCGCCGTCGAGGTCCTCGATGACGAGCGCGGTCGGGTCGTCGCCCGCGGCGAACGGCTGCGGGGCGCCGAGCGCGCCCGAGGGCGCGGCGGCGTACACGAACACCGTGTTCGCGCGGCCGTTGGCCACCACGACGTCGCCGTCACCGTCGCCGTCGAGGTCGCCGATCTCCACGTCCACGGGGTGCGACCCCGTCGGATACGACGTCACCGACGGGAACGAGCCCGAGCCGTCGTTGAGCGCGATCCAGACCACGTCGTCGGCCGCGCTCTGTGGCTCCGAACCGACGGCGGCGAGGTCGAGGTCGCCGTCGCCGTCGATGTCGCCGAGGGCGATCCGCCGCGCCGGTCCGGTCAGCTCACCTCCGGGCGGCGAGAACGTCCCGTCTCCGGCGCCAAGTGCGGCATAGCTGCCGGTGCGTCCCGCGATCACGACGTCGAGCCTGCCGTCGCCGTCGAGGTCCCCCGCCTCCAGGTCGTCGGCGCGCTGGTCGAACGCGCGGCGCCCGGACTGCAACGCGCCACCCCAGAGGGCGCGGAGCAGCAGCGCCTCGGCGCTGGTCGCCCCGCCCCCTCCCGCCGGCGCGTTCGCGACCAGCAGGTCCGGCCGGTGGTCCGCGTGGAAGTCCGCGACGGCGAGGGCGCTCGGGTGGTCCTGCGCGGCGTGGCACGCCTGCAGCGTGAAGCCGCCCGTGCCGTCGCCGGCGAGCACGGCCACGCGCGGCTCCCCGGCCCGGCAGAGCGGGGAGGGGACCGGGTCCCGCTCGAAGGACTCGGCGGTCAGCAGGTCGAGGTCCCCGTCGTGGTCGAGGTCGGCGGCCACGACGTCGAGCAGCCCGCGGCCCCCGTCCAGTTCCCGGTTCCGGTCGAAGCCGCCGGCCCCGTCGTTGAACAGCAGGTTCAGGCTCGGGTTCTCCGCGACGACGAGCCGGTCGCGGACGACCACGAGGTCGACGTCGCAGTCGTTGTCGAGATCGCCGGCGACGACGCGGGCGCCCGCGCCCGGGCCGGCCATCGGGTACTCCAGGGCCGGCGCGAAGGCGAACGCGAGCAGCCCGGCGGCGAGAGCGATCACGGGCAACTCGCCCCGGAGCGCTCCACGCCGGAGCTCGCGCGGCCGAGGGTGCCTTCGCCGCAGTCGTTCTGGGCCCGGACGAGGTAGAAGAACGTCGACCCCGGAAATGGGTTCGAGGCGTCGCTCGCCGTCGTGTCCTTCCCGTCGTTCGACTCGACGCAGGTGCCCGCGCCGAAGCCGTCGGCGCCGTCGGCGCGCAGCGTGTCGTAGACCGTGTTGCCGGCGACCGCGCCGCCGGTGGGCACGGCAGTCCAGGTGATCCCGCCGAGCGCGCCCAGCCGGACGTCGGCGACCTCCTCGACGCGCGTCCACGCCCGGGCGCGGTCGTCGTTGCAGTCCACGGCGCCGCAGGCGCCGCCCTCGACGGCGACGCCGTCGCCGTCGGCGTCGGTGCAGAGCCGTCCCGCGGCGAGGGCGTCGTACGCGGCGACGAGGTCGACGACGCCCGCGCCGTAGACGTCGTCCGCGCCGGGCAGGCCGCGGTCCACCGCCGTCGTGCGCAACGCCCATTCCACGTGGGCGACGGTCGCCCCGGGAAACGCGGCCAGCAGCAGCGCGGCGCCCGCGGTGACGTGCGGGGCGGCGAACGAGGTGCCGTCCACGTAGGCGTACGCGTCCGGAAACGCGCCGCCCCAGGTGAGATCGCTGGTCAGCAGGTTCGCGCCCGGCGCGCTGACGGTCGGGAACACCGTCCCGTCGCACGCGGACGGGCCACGGCTCGAACCGGACCAGGCCAGGTCGAACCCGTTGGTCGCTCCGACCGCGTACCCGGCGCTGTTGTTCGCGGGGCTGAGCGACGTCCCGCCGCCCGGCCCGCCGTCGCCGGCCGCGAACACCACCGCGATGCCCGCGTCCTTCAGCGCGGCGATGTCGGCGGCGAACTCCTCGTTGCAGGCCCCGGCTTCCGGCGGGAGCGACCACGACGCGTTGACCGCGTGCGGGGCGTCGTCCGTCGAGGCGGTGCCGTCGGGGTCGAGCGCCCACTGGAAGGCCTGGTGGATCGCGCCGAAGGTGCCGTTGCCGGCGTCGTCGAAGGCCTTCGCGGCGATCCACCGCGCCTGCGGCGCGACGCCGAGGTACGTGCCGCCGAGGTCCGCGCCGACGAGCAGCCCCATCGCCTGCGTGCCGTGACCGCTCGCGTCGAAGGGCGCGGCGTGCTGGCCGTACGGGTCGAACCAGCTGTTCGATCCGCCGCGCCAGCTCGCCTCGAGGTCCTGGTGCGCGGCATCGACACCCGTGTCGAGCGAGGCGATCACGACCCCCGTGCCGGTGAGACCCAGGTCCCACAGCTCGGGCGCCCGCACGCGGACGAGGTTCCACTCGGCGGGGTCGCCGGACGAGGGCGGCTGGCCGCCGGCCTCGAGTGGGTCCTGCTTCCCGGACCCGGCGGCGGGCGCCGGCACGTCCGCGTCGAGGCCGATCGAGACCACCCCCGGCAGCGCGGCGACGTCGCGCACGAGCGCGGCGGGGATGCGGGCGCTCGCGGCACCGACCAGCCAGAGCGAGACGGGGTCCGCCCCGATCCGCGCGCGGAGCAGCGCGCGCAGCGGCGCCTCGGCCGTGGCGGCCCGGGCGCGCCGGGCCTCCACGAACGCGGCCCGCCGCGCGGCTCGTGTGCCGGCGGACGGGACCGCCGGCGCGGCGCCGCGCGGCTCGTACCGCACGAGAACCGGGACGACGTCGGCGGGGCCGGCGCGTTCGAGCCGCTGCGCGAGCGCGGGTTCGATGCCGGCCGGCGTCGTGGCCGCGCCGGACGGCGACGCGAACGCGCCCGCCACCAGGAGCGTGACGCGGAGGGGAGACAGGGATCGACGCATGGTGGGCAGCTCCTTCACTGGATGACGAGGTCCGGCGCGCGGAAGTCGCCGATGACGACGGTCACCGTATCTCCCGAGACGAGGGTGCGATGAGGGTTACCGAACAGGAGGAAGTAGACGGCGCCGCGGCGGGGAAGGCCGCTCCGCACGTGTTGCCGCAGGGCGCCGACCTTGGGCGCGGTCGGCACCGAGAGGGTGATCGAACGGGTGGGCGCCTCGAGCGCCGCCGGCGTGTGGCGGTCGAAGAGCGGCGCGGCCTTCTCCGGGTCGATGACCCGCAGGCGAAGGTCCAGGGCGGTGCCCGCGGCCGTGGGCCGCAGGCTGACGACCTCGACGCCGAAGCGCTCGTAGGGCGAGGGCGTCACGACAGGGGCGGCCGCCGCCGCCGGCGCCCGGTGCGCGGAGGCGCACCCGGACGCCGGCAGGAGCAGCGCCGCGACGAGGGGGAGGAGTCTGGCGGCGGCCGTCACCGGGTCACCGAGCCACGTTGACGTTGACGAGCGCCGCGTTGGAGACCGCGCCGTCGTCGTCACGGACCGTGTAGCGGAAGCTGTCGGTCCCGCGGAAGTTGCGGTTCTGCGGCGTGAGCTGGTACGTGACCACGCCGCTCGCGTCGACGGTCACCGTGCCGCGGCGGGGCGGCGTCACGACCGTGACGGTGCCCGGCACGAGGACACCGTCCACGTCCGTGTCGTTCGCCAGCACGGGGATCGCCACCGGCGCGTCGCGCCGCGTGATCGCCACGTCGGGATTCGCGACCGGGGCGGTGTTCGGCGCGGGTCGGACCGTGATCGCCACCGAGACCGGCGCGCTGGCGTCGCCGTTCGCGGCGGCGTGGTACGTGAACGCGTCCGCGCCGCTGTAGTTGAGCTCCGGCCGGTAGACGAACGAGCCGTCGTCCGCGAGCGTGACGGCACCGTGGGCGGGCGCCGCGTCGAGGACGGCGGACAGGGCGTCGCCGTCGGCGTCGCGGTCGTTGGCCAGGACGCCCGGGGCGGGGACGTCGAGGACGTGGCTCTCGTCGACGGTGTACGCGTCGGCCGTCGCGACCGGCGCGTCCGGGATGCCGGCCACCGTGATCACCACCGAGGCGACGTTGCTCTCGAGCAGCGTGGTGAGCGAGCGGGCGCGATAGGTGAACGTGTCGCTGCCGGCGAAGTCCGGGGCCGGAGTGTAGCTGAAGCTGCCGTCCGCCAGGAGTTCGAAGGCCAGCGCGGAACGGGGTCCGGACACCAGCACGGCCTCGAGGTCGGCGACCGGATCATCGTTCTCCAGGACGCCGGGACCCGCCACGGACAGGAGCGTGTCCTCGGACGCGAGGTAGCCGGTGTCGTCGTAGGCCACCGGGCTGTCGAGGGGCAGGCCCACGAAGAGGGACGTCTGCATGCCGCCGGCCACCGTCCCGTTCGTCAGCGCGAGCATCCGGTCGAACAGCGGGTACACGCCCGGCGCCGCCGGGACGATCACGGCGTCGCGCGTCTGGCCCGCGGCGAGGTGCATGGAGTACTGGCGGTGCGCATAGGGGAGCAGGCGCCCGTCCTCGGCGACGAGGTCGAACTCGAGCCCGAGCAGCGTCGGCACGCGCGACTGCAGGCCGGCGTTGAGCAGGCGGACGATCGTCCGCTCGCCGGTCACCAAGTCGTGGTCGACGAGGGCCGCCCCCACCGGGTGGGGCGCGCCGTTGATCAGGAACCATGTCGGGCGGTAGTTCACGGTGCTCGTCAGCGCGCCGGTGCCGTAGGTGCCCGCGGCGACGGCCCCGTTCAGCGCGGGATCGATCTCGCTGAACAGGACGATGGCCTCGTTGGCGGCGGCGACGCCGGGGTAGGGCTCGCCGACCGCCCCCTCGACCACCAGCGCGCCGTACAGGCCCATCGGCACCTGCACCGAGGGATGGGTACCGCTGCGGTAGAGGTACGTCCCCGCGCGCGCCACGAGGGTGTACGTCACGATCCCCCCGTTCGGTCCCGCCTCCGCGGCGAAGGAGCGGACGACGGAACGGACGTCGCCGGCGTTCCGCGCGCCCGTGGACGTGACGATCGTGGGGAACGAGGCGTTCACGAACGTCGGACTCAGCGCGGCCGTCAGGCCGGGGACGACCAGGGACGTCGGCTCCGGCAGCCGGTTCTGGACGTGGATGGTGATCGTCGTTTCGGCGGCGCCGACCCGGAGCACCGGCCCGGGCAGCGTCGCCGCACCCTGGTCGGCCGTGGTGGCGTAGTTTCCGTCGGCGTCGAGCGCGTAGCCCCACGCCGGGACGCCGACGCCGCCCGGCAGGTCCTTGGTCAGCGGCGTCGCGACCAGGAAGAACTCGGCCGCCGAGGCGCAGGTCGTGAAGGCCCCGAGGAGGGCCGTGATGGCGACGCCACGGCCGCGGTGCGCGAGACGAGTGATGGTGTTCATGGGCCCCTCCGCCGTCACGGGATCGGCACGCCGGGGGGCTCGATGATCATGAACGTCATCAAGCCACCCGGGAAGATGTCGTAGTTCGTCAACTCCCGCTCGGCGTGGGAGTGCCACATGAAGAAGAAGCCGCTGTTCGGGTTCATGCCGCCCTCGCCCGGCGGGAGCGGCGAGGCGCTGCCGAGGTACGGGCTGCCGCTGAAGTACGCGCCGAAGGTCATGTTCTGGTTCTCGGGCAGTTGGACGGGGATCGGCTTGCCGTGAGACGCCGCGTCCTCGCCCGGGACCAGGGGATCGTCCGGCGCGTGGTTGTAGATGTCCCAACCCATGCCGGCGCCGGTCCAGGTGAAGATCGCGTCCACCGTCTCGCCGGGGATGGTGGCGATCGTGTAGTTCATGTGCGCCGCATCCGGTCCCGCGCCCGCGCTGCTCTCGTAGAGCCGCCCGTTGCGCGCGATGACGCGGGCGTGGTTGCCGTGGTGATGGAACGGGTGGATCTGCCGGCCGCCGGCGAGGACGCGCATCAGCGTGCGCTCGCCCGGGTGCTGGCGCGGCAGGCAGTTGTAGGGCTGCGTGGGCAGCCAGGAGACGTACGGATCGGCCGTCGTGTCGGGTGCCGACCGGCCGTTGATCAGCCAGTAGACGGGCCACGCCCCGGTCGGGTCGATCTCGTCGGCGAGCCCGAAGTCCACGAGGTCGTGGACCAGCGGGTCGATCTCGGAGACGAGGAACAGGTACTCGCGGTCGAACTCCGTGTCGGGGTGGTTGTAGGCGTACCGGGCGCCGAGACGGGGCCGGACGACGATCGCCCCGAAGAGCCCCATCTCGATCTGCAGGTCGGGCCGGGTGCCGCTGTAGTAGAGGTACGTCCCCGGGTTCGCGGCGGTGAAGGTGTACGTGACCGAGCCGCCCGCCGGATCGGCCTCGCGGGTCCAGAGCCCGGCCGTGCCGCCCGGCGCGTCGTCGGTCAGGACCCGCTCCTGGCCCGGGAAGACGAGGGAGACGGGCACGTCGAGCTCGTTGCGCAGCGTGATCGTGACGACGTCCCCCTCGTGCAGGATCAGCGTCGGGCCGGGATACTGCGCCCGGGCGGCGGCGTTGCCCCCGGTGGTGTTGGCGTAGCCCCAGATCGTCACGGAGCCGCCGTCGGGCATCGAGATCGCGTCCTGCCGCGCGGTGAACTCGAAGCTCGTGCCGGTCACGCCGTCGATGACGGCGAGGGCCGGCGAGACGGCGGCGGCGACGGCGAGGACCAGGGCGCCCAGGACCGCCCTCGGGAAAGTACAGGCCTTGCGGTTCATGGCTTCCTCCTTCACGGCGCGAGGACGACGAGCTCGGTCATGAGGCCGCCGTAGTCCTGGGTGTCGTTGCTCAGATAGTTCAGGTTCGAGGCGTGCAGGAAGTACGTGCCCGGCGCCACGCCGGCGGTGTCGAGCAGCACGTCCAACGACTCGCCGCCGCCGAGCGTGACGGTCTGCGTCTCGTAGTAGAGATTCCGCCCCGTCGGGCCGCGCAGCAGCCGCGCGCCGGCGCCGACGACCTTCATCGGCGGCCCCAGCAGCGTGACGGAGTAGTTGACCGTGATGCTGACGTTGCTCATGCGCAGCAGGACCTTCTGTCCCTGCGTCGCCACGATGCGGGACGAGACGACCTGCGCGTCCTTCGGCTCCGGCCCGGCGTTCGAGAGCGGGGCCGGGTTGATCGTGTCCGGGTAGCCGCGTCCGTTGATCAGCGAGTACGTGTCCTTCATGTAGGCGAACGGCAGCGGCTGGACGCTCTCGCTCGCGTCGTGGAAGACGGGGTCGAGCGAGGAGAACTGCAGCGGGAACTCCACGTCGTAGTACGTCGACCCGTCGCCGTCGTTGTACGCGTACCTGTACCCGGTGCGGTGGATGAAGCCGTTCAGGTTCGTCCCGTCCGGCTTTCGGTTCTGCTCCGGGCGCACCCACAGGTTGCCGAGCATCCCCATCTGCATGTGCTCGGCGGCTTCGACGTGGCAGTGGTAGAGGTACGTGCCCGGCTCGACGACGTGGTAGTAGTACGTGAAGCTGGCCATCATGTTGATGCCGAGCGACGCCTCCGGTTCCCCGTCGAAGACCGTCGCCGCGTTCGGAAAGCCGTGCCAGTGCACCGAATGCGGGTCGAAAAGGTCGGGCCGCATCGTCATCCCGACGTTCGTCAGGGTGAGGTAGACGTCGTCCCCCTCGTCGACGACGATCGTGGGCGCCGGGAACGAGGCGTTCAGCCGGCCGACGTTCGGGACCTCCGAGGGCGGGTGGCCGCTCGCATCGGAGAAGCCGAAGCCGTAGAGGCGCCGGCCGTCGGCCATGCGGAGGAAGCCGTCCCCCGCCGCGAGGTGGAAGCACTTCTGGTTCTCCGGCCAGGTCTCGAACGGCTCCTCGAGAGCGTTCTGGTTGAGGTCACCGGGGCACTGCACCCGGATGTTCGAGCTCTGCGCCAGCACGGGGGACGTCCCCGCGAGGGCGGCGAGAGCCGCCGTCGCGAGGAGGCCGGGCACGCGGTGGAGGAGTTTCATCGACGGGTCCCCTTCTTCGCGCCGGCAGGAGCCGCGCTCTTCTTGTTGGTGCCGGCGTTCCGGCGGGCCTTCGGGGCTCGCGCGGCGCCGCGGTCCGCGCTGCTCGCGCCTTCCCCGGTTCCGGTCGCGGTCGACCCGTCGACCGTGGGGGCCGCCGGGTCGGCGGGCTCGTCGACGACGGGCGGCTCGAGATCGACCACGTAGCCGGGCAGCAGCGTGGCCAGCGGCGTGCGGGCCCGGAAGCCGCCGAGCGACTCCGCGGCCGCGGCGGGAGCGGGCGGCACCCACTCGTCGGCGCCGATGTCGACGCGCGTCGCGGTCGTCGGACGGCGGTCGCCGTCGAAGTCGCGCAGCAGGTCGAGGACGTTGCCGACCGTGGCCGGTCCGACGTCGATCGCGACGGACCCCGCCGCGAGGTGGTAGTCGCCGTAGGGCGCGCCGGTCCCGGCGTCGACGAGACTCAGCGGCCCGAAGCGCACGGTGATGAAGTTGCCGCCTTCGTCGAAGGCGGGTTGCGCCGCGAGCGTGGACTTGATCTCGGGCTGCTGGATCGTCTGCCCGCGGTTGCCGTTGACGTAGTCCCTGGTGGAGACCGTGGCCGATGCCGGCGCGATCACGTTGCTCGCGTCGTAGGTCCCGGCCGGGGTGGTCTCGCTGAGCAGGCAGTAGCGCGGCGAGAGCCGGCGCGGCTGCGCCGTCCCGACCACGGCGAGGTCGTCGTAGACGGGGACGTCGCCCGCCGCGATGTCGGGCAGCAGGCGCGGCGTCGGAACCTCCGTGCTGACGTCGTTGACGAAGCGGAAGCTGCGGTTGTGCCGGACGATGGTGTTCTCGAGGACCGCGTTGCTGAACACCCCGTACAGGTCCCGGGTGCTGGCGGCGAACGCCGCCGCGAGCTCCGGAGTGTGCGCGCGCGACACGACGCCGGCCGGCTGCGGGGTCGAGACGTTGGGGTCGCCGAAGGCTCCTCCCGCCGTCGCGGTCGAGTCGTTGTTCTGGATCGTGTTGTTGACGACGAGGACGCGGGCGGCGTCCTGCAGCGAGAGGCCGCCGCCGGCCAGACCCGCCACGTTGTTCACGATCATGTTGTTGTAGAGATCGACGCGGTTCCAGGTGGACGGCACCCCGGGGCGGTTGGCCACGTCCGTGCCGTTGACGCGCTGCAGCCGCACGCCGCCGCCGTCCCCCGCGCCCGCGAGGTTCCCGAGCACGAGGTTGCCGAGGACCTTGACCGACCCGGATCCAGGCGCGAGGCTTCCGGGGCCGTTGAGCGGGTCGCCGCCACCGATGTAGACGCCGCCGCCGTTGACCGGCACGCCCTGGTTGAACGATTCGTTGAAGAGAATGCTGTTTGCGGCGATCCGGCCGTTGTTGCTGTAGCCCAGGTGTCCGATGCCGCCGCCGTGTCCCTGGGTGAAGTTGCCGCAGACCCAGTTCCGCTCGACGCGGTAGCTGTCCGAGCCGTGGTTGAGGGAGATGCCGCCCCCGGCGCCGTCGCCGCCGCCGTTGCCCACGATCATGTTGTTGTGGATGTTCAGCGAGCGGTTCTGCGCGTCGTCGTAGGCGATGCCGGCGTCGGTCTCGACCGTGTGCACCGGGTGCCCGACGCGGATGCCGCCGCCGTAGGTGCCGTGGTTGCCGAACACGCGGTTGTTGCTGAGTTCGAGGAAGCGGGCGTAGGCGCTGACCATGATCCCGCCGCCGTGGTCGGCCCCCGTCACGCCGAAACCGTCCACCCGCGCGTTCGGCGTGGAGACGAAGCCTCCCGCGTCGAAGCGGTTCGTGTTTCGCGCGACGACGATGATCCCGGGGCCTTCTTCGGCCAGGAACGTCGTCGGCTCCGGCAGCGCCCAGCCGACCTCCTGGGAGGGAAGCAGGTCGATGAGTCCGCCGTCGATGAGGGCCCGGAGCTTGTCCCGCCAGGCCTGCAGCTTCTCGCCCGGCGCCTTCACCGCGTTGATCGTCGTCGCGAACGGGCCCCACCCCTGCAGGCGGACGTTCTTCCAGACGACCACGAGTTCCTCGTAGGTTCCCGGGGCGACCAGGATCAGGTCCCCGGGGGCGGCGCGGTCGATCGCGTCCTGGATCGGGTGCGCCGGCCAGCCGGTCGTCGCCGGCGACACGTGGTGCACGTTCGCGGCGCCGCCACCGGGGAGCGTGAGCGGCCCGACGCTGAAGGTGACGCCGATCGGGGAGGCGACGCCGTTGTCGCCGCGCGTCACGGTGAGTTGACCGGTGCGGACGTTGCTGGGCAGGGTCGCGGTGATCGCGCCCGCGCTCCAGGCCTTGATCGGGAGCAGCACGGCGCCGATGCGGACGGAGCCCTGCACGTTCCCGAAGCCGAAGTCGCGCGTGAGGGTCGGCGCGTTGCTGGTGCCGTCGAACTCGGGGTTGGGCACGTCCGTCGGCCCGAGCGCCGTGATCGTGACGTCCTGGCCCGTGGAGGACGCGTACGGGCCGCCGAGCGGGCCGGACGCCGTGTACACGACCGGAGTGCCGGACGGGAACTCGCAGTCCACCGGGAAACGGTTCGGGCCGGCGAAGGCGGCGACCGGGACCACGGGAGTGTCGAGGTAGGTGGTCGTCCCGGGCATGTACTGGAAGGTGTAGCAGAACTGGCTGTACTGCTTCTGGAAGTGGGGATCCGTGATGAACCGCGGCGCGTCGGGGTTGGTGACGGGATCGAACGCGGGGTTCGCGATCGGGCCGGGAGAGTTCATGCACGCGATCAGCATGTTCGGCGAGACGCCGCTCGGCATCCCGACGTTGTTCGTGTAGGTGGACGGGACGAGCGCGTTGTAGCTCCCCCAGCGATCCGAGTAGACGCGATGGATCTCGCGGCCGCTGAAGTCGCGGATGGAGACCGGGAGGAACGGCGGCGAGTACTTCTCCCCGAACGTCGGCGCGGCGGGATCGAACTCGTTCGAGAGGTCGTCGAGGATGAAGCCGGTCAGGTGCGCCGCGACCGGCACGTCCGTGAACACGAAGAAGTTGACGGCCGCATTCTGTCCGGTCTTGAGCGGGACCTGCTTGCGGTCGCAGTACGGAACCTGCTGGCCCGAACGGAACGGCTCCACGGGCTGGCCGTTCTCGTCCTCGAGCGGGAACAGGGAGAACCGGTTCGGAACGGTGTGCAGGTCGCCGACGCACGCCGGGGGGAGCGCCTCGGGATTGGGCTCGACCGGGACGCCGAAATCGACGTTCCGGTCCTCTTCCTTGAGCGTCTCGTAGTCGGGCGGCGTCGCCGCCTCGACGATGTAGGTGTCGGGCTTGATCGGGCTGACCTCCGCCGCGCCGCTGCGGAGGCCGGTCGGCACGTACGACGTGAACGCGAACCCGCCGTCGAACACCCCTTCGCGGACCTGGTTGAACATCCGCATCCCGTCGTAGCAGTCGCGCGGGGCGGGGTGGGCGCTGTCCGGGTTGGCCACGAACGTCGGGCCCTGGCACGCCGTCGGAAGGCTGTCGTCCCAACTGTCGGTCGTGACGATCTGGACGGCGTCGCCCGGGTCGAAGGCGCCGCCCTGGCCGTCGCGGTCGACGTCCTCGTCGCCCTTCACGCCACCGGAACGCCACCCGAACGGGTAGTTGTCGGCGTCGGCGAGGGTGGCCGACCCGTCGCCGTCGATGTCGTCGATCGACCCGTCGCGGTCGTGGTCGACGTACAGTGCGACCTGCACGCGCGGCACGCCCGGCTCCCAGGGCTCCGCGGCGGCGTAGCGGGGGTCGTCCTCGGCGCGCGTGACGGCGTACTGCACCATGCCGGAGATGCCGCCGTTCTCGCCCGGCCCGTACGCGGCCTTGCCGAAGTCGATCTTGCTCGTCTGTCCCAGGAAGCCCTGGAACGCCTCGAGCAGCACGGGGCCGGTGACGGTGCGCGAAAGGTTGTTGCCGGTGTTCGGGTTGTCGATCGGCCCGACGCAGGTGCCGTCGTCGAGGGTCTGGGTGCACTGCGGCTGCGGGCTGAGCCGATCGTCCGACGGGTAGGCCCACCCCTGGTCGGCGTTGACCGGCCCGCCGGCGTCGACGACCACGGTGGCCCCCGTCGCCTTCATGCGGCCGAAGTCCACCTCGGCCACCAGCCAGTTGAAGAACGGGAAGACCTCGTCGAACGGGATCTCGCCGGCGAGGTCCGTCGGTGCGCCCTGGTACATCGAGCCGTCGCGCCAGCGCAGGTTGACGGGCACGTTCGGGAGGCCCGGCTCGCCCTCGTCACGGAACCCGTCCTCGTCGCGGTCGTCGAAGACCGTCGCGTGGAGGTGGGCGAACCAGTCGAAGATCGGCACGTCGAGGAGGTCGACGTCGTGGTCGGTTACCGTGACGTTGATGACGGAGAAGATGAAGTCGAGGTTCGCGTCCCACACCGCGAGGCCGTAATCGCCCGGGGGGACGCCGCTGATCTCGAAGCTGCTGTCGCCGGCGCAGGGGACCGCGGTCAGGCCGCGGCCCACGCCGGCGACGCCCTGGTTCAGGCCGACCCAGCAGTTGGGCACCGGGGCGCCGGTGTAGAACGTGAAGTCCGGCGGCCGCGAGTTGTGGATCGAGCGGATCTCCCCGCGGATGGTGTGGCCGCCGCTGGACGACAGCACGGTCGCGTCCCGGAACTCCTTGACGAAGCCCACGAACACGTGGGGTCCGGGGGGGCCGAACTCGGTGAAGTACGGGGGCTCGCCGGCCTTGACCCACGCGTCGATGGTCTTGGTCCCCTCGATCGTGCTCGTCTGCTGCCAGCCCTGCCCCGCGGGCGGCACGATCTGGATGCCGTACTTCCCCGGGTACAGGTTCTTGATCGAGGCGTAGCCCTGGGCGTCGGTCCAGATCCGGCCGCTGCCGGGCGCCCGCACCGAGCCGTCCGGGTTGTACGTCGTTCCGAGCGGGTTGCCGAAGGCGTCCTGCATCATCTGTCCGCCCGACATGCCGTAGCGGCCGCCCGCGTCGAACAGCAGGATCTCGAAGTTCTCGAGCCCGACCTCGGCCGGCAGGTCCGGCGCGTTGTTGATCGGGAAATCGTCGTGGAAGACGAACACGCGGATCTGCGCGGTCCGCAGCGCGTTGCGCTGGACCGTGATCGTCACGGCCGCCTGTCCGGCGCGGACCCCGGCGCCGCCGTTCGAGAACCCGGCCTCGAGGTGGGCGTCGTCGGGCAGCACGGAGACGAAGTAGCGCCGGGCGGGGTCGAGGCCGGCTAGGCGCGCCGCGTCCGCGGCATCGGCGGAGTGGCCCGACGCCACGACCGGCGCATAGCTGCGGTGGAAGCCGGTGGAATGGCAGGCCTCGATGTCCTGGCCGGGCATGCACGAGACGCCGGGCACCGTGCCGTACGTCGTGTCTTCCTCCACGAGCCAGCGGTAGTTCGTGATCGCCGTGCCGTCGGGCGCCTCCACGGTGATCGAGAGCGCGAACGCCTCGACCGGTGCGAGCAGCGCAAGCCCCAGGGCCAGCCGCAGGAACGGGCTTCGGAAGTCCAGTCCCCGGTGCGGTACGCGGCCGCGTCGGGCGTTCATCGTCGTCATCGCCAACCTCCCCTCGTGCGAAGGCACACGTATCCCTGTCCCCTTCTGCGGAGTTCGTTCTTCTCTCGGTGATGTGTGACCATCGAATGGACGGACGCGCGCGCCCCCGCGCCCGCGCCCAGCGACTCACCAGCCCCTAAGCCCCTTGGATCCCCATCCGAGATGACTCGAGTCGAAGCACGCTCGAGTTCGCGACTAAACTACACGGAGAGTTCGGTGAGAGCAGGTTCCACGGTGCATCAAATCCGTGGGCCACGTGCATCAGCGCGGCGAGTCACGGGGCGTCGGGGTCTGACCCCGCCGACCGACGCGTCAGCGGGTCAACGGCGCCGCGAAGTGGACGAGGAGATCCCCGCGCTCGCCCGGTCCGTCCTCCGTGCGCACGACCAGGACGGAGACGGAAACGCGGCGTTCCTCGCCGGGGCCGCACAGCCTCAACAGGTAGTCGCTGGGCGCGAGCCGGCAATCGCGGTGCGCCTTGATGGCGCAGGCGGCGCCGCAGAACCGGTTGCCGAAGGGATCGCGTCCTTGCACCAGCTCGTGGCAGGGCCGCCCCAGCGCCTCGGCCGCCTCGATGCCGAAGAGCGTCGCGGCCGCGTCGTTCCAGCCGACGATCATGCCGTCGCGGTCGACGGCCCAGGCCGCGAACGGCCCGCCGCCGGCGAGCCGGTTGCCTTCCGTATCGTGACTCACGGCCGACCTCACACCAGCCCGTTCCGCAGCGCGAACGCGACGGCCTCGGCCTGGCTGTGGACCGACAGTTTGCGCAGCACGCGCTGCACGTGATTGCGGCTCGTCGCGAGGGAGACGCCGAAGGCGGTCGCGATCTCCTTCGGCGACTTGCGCTGCGCCAGGAAGCGAAGAGTTTCCAGCTCGCGCGGCGTCAGCCCGCGGTCGTCTTCCGGCACACCCTCGGCCGGGGTCTCGCCGCGCGTCACGCCGCTTCGATCGCCGGCACCCGTTCGGACGTCACCCTCGCGCTCCGCGCCGGCGACGTCGGCCGGCGACGGCTCGGGACGGAGCAAGTGGATCAGGATCGGGCCCTGCGCCCCGGGCAACGTGAGCACGGAACAGGAGACCTGACGGAGCGACCCGCCCGGCGACCCGATCGTCATCAGGAACGGGCAGATCGGTTCCTGCTGCTCCGCCATGTTCCGGATCGCGCACTTCTCGTGGCACAGCAGGTTGCCGAAGATGTCGCGCGCGGCGAGCACCTCGTGGCACGGGCGGCCGACCGCGGTCTCCGGATCCAGTCCGAGCAGCGCGTCGGCGGCCTCGTTGGTGGCCTTGATCCGGCCGTGCGGGCCGGTCGCGATCGCGGGCACGCTGGTGCTGTCCGTGATCGACTCGATCAGGGCTTGTTCCACTCGTCGAACGCCATCGATGGAGGGGCTTGGGCGTCCCCCCGTGACGACCGAGATCATACGTCGAGCCGCGCGTCGACGCCGTCCCCGGTCGCGGCGAACACGTGGATGATGAGGTGGTCCTCGGCCGAACCTTGGTAGACGAACAGGGCCGAAACCCGGGCGCGCACGGTCGAGCCACCCTTCGCCTCGATCTGCAGGACGAAGTCCCGGGCCGGCTCGCGCCGCTCGTGGAGCACCCGAAGCGCGCAGAGCGGGCTGCAGAAGCGGTTGCCGAAAGGGTCCCGGCCGCAGAGGACCTCGTGACACGGCGCGCCGAGCACCTGTTCGGCGCCGACGCCGAGCAGTTCCGCGGCCTTGGTGTTCAGGCCGACGATGGTGCCGTCGGCCTTCGTGACCAGGGCCGGGTAGGCGCCCTCCCAGAGCATTCGATTGAGCACAGTCGACGTTCCTGACGGACCGGCCGGTCGGCGCAGGCGGGGGCCGCCGACGGGCGGGCCGCGGCCGGTGCACAAGGAGCGTACGGCAGGGAGCGGCCGTGAACGCTACTCATTCTCCTGATGAACCACGGACGTGCGGGTGCGGCGCCGGATCGACGAGCCGGTGGCGCACCGCCGTCGTGATCGCCTCGGCGCGGTTCCGCGCCGAGAGCTTCCGGAGGATGCTCTGCACGTGATTGCGGGTCGTCGTCGGCGACATGAAGAGCTCGCGCGCGAGGTCCTCGGTCGCCCTTCCGGCGACGAGGCCCGCCAGGACGTCCCGCTCGCGCCGGGTCAGCTGGAACACCGCGGCGCGCACGGCGGCCAGGTCCCGGGGCCGGGCGGCCGCGCCGCGCGGCGCGGCCGCGGCCGCCGCGAGCGGCTGGAACAGGTGCAGGAGCCGCGGACACCGCTCCTCCTCGGCCGAGAACTGCAGGATCGTCAACCACGCGTGGAAGCCGGCCGCCGCGCCCGCGAAGAAGAGGCGGAAGTCGCGAACGTCCTCCCCCGCCGCGACGGTCTGCCGGATCGCGCATCGGTCGTGGCAGAACACGTTGCCGAAGACGTCCCGCCCGCAGACGACCTCTTCGCAGGGCGCCCCGCGCAGGTCGGCGCCGCGTCGCCCGAGCAGCATCTCCGCCGCGGGGTTCACCGCTTCGACACGAAACCCCGCGGTCAGGAAGGCGGGCGTCGCCGAGCCGCGCAGGAGTTCGATCGGGAGCCGTCCGGGCACGCTCAGGAATGTAAACGAAAACCGTGCCGTTGGGTCGCCTGCGGCTGCAGGGCCGTGAACGGCGCCCGACGACGGCCTCGTCGACGCATCAGGACTCGGGGAGGATGCACGGCCCGCGCCCGGCGCGCCGGCCGCGGTCGCTCTCGGTCCAGTGCCACGACAGCCCGAGCGCGCGGAGGACGTCCATCCGGCACACGGGGGCGAAGCCGCACTTCGCGTGCGCGCGGCGCGAGCGCTCGTCGTCCGCGTGCACCGCGATCAGCACCCGGTCGACGCCGATCGTCTCCAGCAGCGGGAACGCGTCGTGCCAGAAACGGGGATACAGCCCGCGGCCGCGCCACGCCGGCCGCACCTCCGCCCCGAACGCCCACGCCTCGTTCGGCGCGAGCCGGAACTCGTAGGCGTTCGCGTGCGAGACGAACGTCGGCCCGAGGTCGATCCAGGCGAACGCCACGGGCTCGTCGTCCAGCTCCGCCAACAGGCAGCGCGCGCCCGCGGCGAAGTGCGCGAGGAATTCCGCGCGCCGCGGCTTGACCAGCGCGAGCCTGTCCGCGTCCGCGCCGTCCCCCGCGTCCGCCCAGCGCACGCGCAGCGCACCGACGGCGTGGTCGACGGCCACGACGGGCGCCTCGCGGAGTTCCAGGAACAGCAGCCGGTTCCAGCGGAAGACCGCGGGCGGGAAGGCGGCGCGCGACACCGTGGCGGCGAGCACGTCGAGCCGCCCCTCGCGCAGGACGGAGACCGCGGTGCGAAGCCGATCCGCTCGCGTGCGACGCGGTGGGGTCATCGAGGGCCGCCTGGCGGGAGCGCGTCCCACCGGGCGAGCGGCGCGCACACGTCGACCATACGGCGCCGGGCGGGACTTGGCCATGCCGCATTCGTCACGTCGTCGCCGCTCTCGCCAGCCGCGACTGTCGCAGACGACGGCGAAGGGCTGCTAACCTCGACGCTCCCATGGACCACGGTGTGCGACACGGCCGCTCGCGGGCGCGGCTCGTCCTGTGCCTCGTCGCGGTGATCGTCCTCGGGCTCGGCTCCCGGCGGTTCGCGGGCGTCCTGCCGCCCTTCGTGGCGCGGTACGCCGGCGACACGCTCTGGGCGACCGCGGCGTTCCTCGCCGCGGCGCTGCTCTTCCCGCGGGCGGCCCGGGGCCGCCTCGCGGCCGGGGCTGCCCTGTTCGCGCTCGCCGTCGAGCTGAGCCAGCTCGCGCACCCGCCCTGGCTGCAGGCCGTGCGCCGCTGGCCCGGCACCGGCCTCGTGCTCGGTTACGACTTCGCGTGGTCCGACCTCGCCTGCTACGCGGCGGGCGTGGCGCTGGGGGCGTGCCTCGACCGGGGCACGGCCGTCCGCCGGCCGGCCCCCCGTCCCGCCGATACGGAGGCGTGAGGGGACGAGGCCCCCCGGGGCGTCTATTCGGCGTCCCGGGAGGCCACCATGGAAACCGCCCGCGCCGCGCTCGCCCGCGTCCCGTTCCTCGTCCCGCCCCGCGTCCCGTTCCTCGTCCTCGCTCTCGGCCAAGCCCTGCTGCTGTCGTCCGCGCCGGCCGCGCTCGCCACCGACGTCTGCGGCACGATCGGCGTGAACACCACGTGGAGCCTCGCCGGCAGCCCCTACGTCGCCACGTGTGACGTCGTCGTCGCCTCGGGCGCCACGCTGACCGTCGACGCCGGGGTGACCGTGCGCTTCCGCGCCGGGACGCGCCTGCGCACGCTCGGCCGTCTCGAGGCCAACGGCACGAACGCGCAGCCGCTGCGCTTCACGTCGGACCTGGCGACGCCCGCCCGCGGGGACTGGTTCGGCCTCGAGATCGACGGCACGGGCCAGGCGGTTCTGCACAAGGCCACGGTCGAGTGGGCGCAGTACGACCTCGTGGCGCGCGAGGCCACGACGGCGACCGTGGACGGCGGCACGTACGCGCGCGCGCAGAACGACGGCGTGTACGCCGAGGGACACGCCGTCGTCAGCGTCAGCGGCGCGACGCTCACGGACAACGGCCGCTACGGGCTGCAGGTCTACTCGTACGGCTCCAGCACCGCCGGCGTGTCCCTGACCGCGACGGCGTGCACCGTCACCGCGAACGCGAGCCACGGCGTCTACCTCCACCGCTACTACGGCCCGGATCCCGTGGTCGGCATCACGGGCTCGTCGCTCCACTCGAACGCGGGCGCCTACGACCTGTCCACGAGCGCCTTCAGCGGCGGGTCGGAGGCGCTGGTCACGGCCACCGGGAACTGGTGGGGGCGCCTTCAGCGGCGGGTCGGAGGCGCTGGTCACGGCCACCGGGAACTGGTGGGGCACCGCGGACGGCGCCACCATCGCGACCCGCATCTACGACAACAGCGACAGCGACAGCCGGCCGGTCGTGGACCGCTGCGGCTACCTCGCCGCGGCGGGGGGTGCCCCGGTGCACGACGGCTACTGTCCCGATCCTGTCGTCTGCAACGAGACGGTCACGTGGACGCAGACCGACCGCCCGTACTTCCTCGAGCAGAACCTCGTCGTCTGCGCGACCGGGACGCTGCGCGTCGACGCCGGCGTCACCGCGCGGGCGCTCGGCGGCGCGGCGACGCGGATCGCGGTGCGCGGCGTGCTCGACGTCAACGGGACCGCCGCGCAGCCGGTCCGCTTCTCGTCCGCGGCGGCGGCCCCCGCGCGCGGCGACTGGTACGGCGTCGGCGCCACCGGCAGCGGCTCGCTCGCGCTGGACCACACGACCGTGGAGTGGGCGCAGACCGGCGTGGTCCTGGAGAACACGACGAGCCTCGCGATGACGGGCGGCGCGCTCGCGCACCAGCAGAACGACGGCCTCTACGCCGGCGAGGCCTCCAGCGCGACGCTCGCGAACGTCTCCGTCACCGACAACGGGCGCTACGGCGTGTACGTGTACTCGTACGGCTCGGGGACGGCGCGCGTGTCGCTGACCGCCACGGGGTGCGCGTTCACGGGCAACACGAACTACGGCGTCTACCTGCACCGCTACTACGGCCCCGACCCGGCGGTGAGCGTCACCGCGTCCGCGATCCACTCGAACGCCGCCGCCTACGACCTGTCCACGAGCGCGTTCGGGTCGGGCGCGCAGGCGATCGTCACGGCGACCGGGAACTGGTGGGGGACGGCCGACGGGGCCGCCATCGCGGCGCGCATCTACGACAACAGCGACAGCGACACCCGGCCGGTCGTGGACCGCTGCGGCTACCTCGCCTCCGCGGGCGGGGCCCCCGCGCACGACGGCTACTGTCCCGACCCGGTCGTCTGCGACGAGACCGTCACCTGGAACAAGACGGACAAGCCGTACTTCCTCGAGCAGAACGTCGCGGTCTGCCCCACGGGGACCCTCGTCGTGAACGCGGGCGTCACGGCGAAGGCCCTCGGCGGCGCGGCGACGCGGATCGTGGTGCGCGGCACGTTGGACGTGAACGGGACCGTGGGACAGCCGGTCCGCCTGACCTCGTCGACGGCCGTCCCGGCGCGCGGCGACTGGTACGGCGTCAGCCTGCTCGGGACCGCCGGCGCCACGCTGGACCACGCCACCGTCGAGTGGGCGCAGTACGGCGTGGTGGTGGACAACACGTCCGCCCTCTCGATGACCGGCGGGGCGCTCGCGCGCCACCAGTACGACGGGCTCTACGCCGGCGAGGCCGCGACGGCCACGCTCGCCGGCGTGTCCCTCGCCGAGAACGGGCGCTACGGCGCGTACGTGTACTCGTACGGCTCGGGCACGGGCCGCGTCACCCTCACCGCGAGCGGGTGCACGTTCACCGGCAACACCGGCTACGGCCTGTACCTCTACCGCTACTACGGCCCCGACCCGGCGGTCAGCGTCACGGGCTCCTCGATCCACTCCAACGCCGCCGCCTACGACCTCTGCACGGGCTCGTTCGGCAGCGTGGCCGAAACGCTCGTCGACGCGCGCGGGAACTGGTGGGGGACGGCCGACGGCGCCGCCATCGCGGCGCGCATCTACGACAACAGCGACGCCGACGGGCGCCCCATCGTGGACCGCTGCGGCTACCTCGCGGCGGCGGGCGGGCCGCCCGTGCAGGACGGGTACTGCCCCGACCCCGTCGTCTGCAACGAGACGGTCACGTGGGACAGGACGGACAAGCCGTACTTCGTCGAGCAGAACATCGCGATCTGCGCGAGCGGGACGCTGCGCGTGAACGCGGGCGTCAGGGCGAAGGCGCTCGGCGGCGCGGCGACGCGGATCAGCGTGCGGGGCACGCTCGACGTGAACGGCACGGCCGCGCAGCCGGTCGTCCTGTCCTCCGCGACGGCCGCCCCCGCCCGCGGGGACTGGTACGGGATCAGCGCGCTGGACGCCGGCGCCGTCGCGCTCGACCACGCGACGGTGGAGTGGGCGCAGTACGGCGTCGTGCTGGAGGACACGTCCACCCTCGCGATGACCGGCGGCGCGCTCGCGCGCCACCAGAACGACGGGCTGTACGCCGGCGAGGCCGCGACGGCGACGCTGACGGACGCCGCGCTCCAGGAGAACGGGCGCTACGGCGTCTACGTCTACTCGTACGGATCGGGCTCCAGCCGGGTGTCGCTCACCGCGACGGGCTGCACCGTCACCGGGAACACGAGCTACGGGCTGTACCTCTACCGCTACTACGGTACCGACCCGGCGGTGACGATCACCGCGTCCGCGCTGCACGGGAACGGCGGCGGCTACGACCTGTACGCCGGCAGCTTCGGCTCCGGCGCGGAGACGGTCGTGA
>JADHED010000788.1_pt1 | contig 32265 bp, 24 predicted proteins | sample 8952041 | NCBI WGS metagenome assembly JADHED01 (sample SAMN16124423, study PRJNA663239) | bioreactor sludge metagenome | isolation source: sludge (control) | place: India:Bengaluru | collected 2018-09-08
GCGGCCATCAGTCCAACCTCACGGCGCAGAAGTCGTCGCGGTCGTTGCGGAACACGTTGGGGATGACGATCCAATCGACGGCGCCCTGGCGGATCAGGGTCTCGGCCGTGAGGCCCTGACCGGTAACCAGGGCGATGCCCGGCAGCTGCCCGGGCGTGTTGTAGCCGCCACCGACATCGCCCAGCATGAGCATCACCGGCCACAGGTCGTAGGTGGCGCCGGGTCCCGGGTCCAACAGCGACAGGCCACAGCGCGTTGGCCAGATGATGTGGTGGAAGATGCTGGGTGTGGCGTTGATGGCGTCCTGCTGCGAGCCTTCGAGCGCCTTCCAGCCGCCGTCGAGGTTGCGGACGCGCAGTTGCGTGTCCCAGGGGTCGCGCTCTCCCGTGCCCACCGGGGCGCCGCCCGTGTCGGCATGGGTCAAGATGCGGTGCCGGTTGTCGGATAGGGACCACCGGTAGTCGGTGTCGTTCCAGGCCGAGAACTCGCCGTGGGACATCGGTCCGCCCAGAAACAGCGGGTACGGCCACTGGCTGGGGGAGTAGTAGGGCTCCAGCAGACCGAAGGCCGCGATCTCGTACTGGTTCGAGATCTTGGCGATCACGACCGCGTGGCGGCCGTCCGCGATGAACCAGTAGGGGATGGCCTCGTTCCAAAGCGGCAGGTAGAGGTTTCCCTGGAAGCCCGCCTGCTGATAGAAGCTGGAGCTGGAGAGCCAGCCATCCATGCCGGCGATCTCCCAGTCGAAGTAGTCGGCGTCCTGGCGCTCGAAGCCGTGGACGGCGACGAAGATCTCGGAGGCGCCGTCATTACCCGGCGCCATCCAGGCGTACTCGTGGAAGCACGCGTCGACGCTGTCGAATTGACGGAACATGCGCAGCGTGCCCATGTGCAGTTGGGTGTACCTCAGCCCCGTGATGTGCCACCGGTAGCGGGTCGCGGACACTGGCGAGGCGATGATGAACGTCTGGGGAATCCCGCCCGCGAAGTTGATCCCGACGCGGGTGTCAAGCGTCACCCACGCGCTGCCATCCCAGTACTGCATCTGCCAGTCGTCCGGTGCCGACCCGGTCGTGTCGTGGAGCGTCAGCTCGTAGGCGGCGATGGTCTCGGGCTCGAAGAAGGTGATCTCCACTTCTTGGGGCAGCGTGACCGTCGAGTAGATGTTCCAGGAGCGGTTGGTCAGGCCGCCGACGTTGAACGGCCAGATGTCGAGCTTCCCGTCCACGAGGTTCTGGACTGCGTACGCGCCCTCGTTGACCTGGGTGGCCACGAGCCGGCAGCCGCGCGACCGGCGCAGACAGGTCCATTTGGGAGCGGTCGACAGGATGAACTGGTTGCCCGGGGCAAAGGGTACGCTGCCTGCCGTGATCAGGAACTCCAGCGCGGCGTGGACGAAGGGCGTACCGACCGTCGCGGGGCCGATCGAGCCCGTCACGGCGCCGACAACGTCGAAGGACGTGGGCGAGACGGCCGTGATGGTGAAGATCTCAGCCACTGACGCCGCGCCGCCTGAGTAGCTGGTCAGGCGGCCGTCACCTGTGCCGGAGAAGGTTAGCCCGAAGGCCGATCCCTTGGCGGTCAGAAACGTGTGCAGCCGCTCGGCCAGGTCGTTGTAGTCAGTCGCGGTTCCGGTGGTGAACATGTCAGGTCCCCAGCGCCGAGCGAATCGCCCGGCGATTTTTAGCCATGGCCTTGACCAGGATTCGTTGGCCAGCCGGGCTTTCGAGGTGGCGCAGGATGAGGCCTTCCTCAAGACCGATCAGCAACTGGCTGTCCTTCGGTGCCTGCGGGTCGGCGGGAGCGGGGCCGTCGATCAGGCCGCCCTCAGCGAACCTGGGCACGGGGCCTTGGATCAACAGCGGGGTTTGGACCAGGGCTTGAGCCCCGCGGCGGTTCAGGTCGTCGAGGTGGCGCAGGACGCCGGGTTCCTGGACAACGGAGGCGCGCACGAGGTACTCGCCCCGGGAGAACCAGGCGAGGTTCGAGTCCGACGTGCCGGTGCCGATCCCGCCCAGGATGCCGCCTGTGGCCTTCGCTTCGGCGCCGCCGACCTGGCCGCCATCGCTGAACACTCCGGCGATCTTCTTGATAATCGCCGTGGCCAGAAGCTGGGCAGCCATGCGCTTCAGGTCGGCGATGATCGATAGGGCCATGTCCCGGAAGGCGTCGCCCAGGGACTTCGCGCCGGTGACACCGGTGTCGAAGAACTCGGTCAGGGCGTCCCGGCCGCTATCGAGCGCCGTCTTGCCGAAGGCCGCGAATGAGACGCGGGCGCCCTCGACGGCGAACCCGAGGTCGCGCACGGCCTCGGTGAAGCCCCGTGCCTGGGCTATCCGCTCGGGGTTGCCCGTGGCCCAGGCCGCCTGCTCCAATGCGATGGCCAGGCTCTGCAGAAGGGCCAGGCGCTCGGATTCGATCGCCAGGATCTGCTGTTCGCCTTCGACCTGGGCGAGCAGACCCGCTGAGACTCGGGCTTCGATCTCAGAGCGGGTGGCGTCCAGGTCGGCCAGTGCGGCCTCGGCCTGGCGCTTCGTTTCGTCGAAGTTGGCGCCGGATTCCATCGACCGGCGCATGCGGGCAAGGGTGGCCTCGCGCTCGGCGTCGGATGCGCCCTGCCGTTTGAGTAGCAGATCGGTGCGGCGGATCTCTTCGTCGATGCCCAGGAGCGCGGCCTCGTGGCGGCGGCCTTGGGCCTCGAGGAGTGTCCTCTCCAGGGCGAGCCGCTCCTCGGCGAGTTTCTGGACCGCGTCGCGCTCCTCGGCCAGAAGAGCAGCGGTCTGGCCTTCGTACTCGAGGCGCGCCTTGGCCACCTCGAAGTCGAGCTTGCCTTGCTCGTCGGCGCGGCGGCTGGGGTCGGGCTCGCTGTCAAGCAACGCCCGCTTCTCATCGAGGACCGCGATCTCCTTAGCGTGCTCTTCTTCGGCGATCCGGCGACGCTCGGCGTAGTAAACCTGCACGTCTTCGAGGCCTTCCTCGAACGCCCGCTTCTCGGCGGCGGCGCGTAGGCTTGCCGCCGTGCGTACGAGCGCCAGTTCGCGGTCGAGAGTGGCCTGCATGGCTTGGACGCGCTTGGCTTCGAGCATGGCCGGATCTTCGGCGACGTCGCCGGCGGGGGCCTGGGGCCGGGCCGCCGGCTCGGGCGGCTTCGCTACCGTCAACTCGAAACGGGCCTTGAGGCGGTCCTCCAGATCGCTTCGTCCCGCGCTGATTGCCTCGTCAGCGGTCGCCAGGAACGTCTTGGCTTCATCCAGATTGCCATGCAAGAGCGCCCACGCCGCGCGCACGCCGCTATCTACCCGCATCATGATCATGGCCAGGGCGCTGCCCACGATGTCAAAGGCCGACGACACCACCGCCGTGATGAACTTCACGACCAGACCGATGCCCTGGCCGAACTTCTCCCAGGCTTCGGTCGTCTGCTTGAGGTCACCACTCATGATCTGCAGAGCCTGGGACAGCTGCGGCACGAGGCCGGCGGCAAGCCGGGCACCAAGACCTTCGCTCTGGGCCTTCAGGAGCTCGAAGTCGTCGTTCATCTGGGCGGCCGACTGCGCCAGCTTGTCGTCGATCAAGACGCCCAACTCGCGGGCGCGCTCGATGACCGCACCGAGCCCTTCGTCGGCCAAGGCGGTCATCGTGGGGATGAGATTCGCGCCGAACCGGCCGAAGATATCCATGGCGGTCTTGGTCTTCTGGATCGGCGAGGGCAGGGCGGCGATCCGCTGGGCCATCAGCTCAAAAATCTGGACCGAGTCCTTGCCCCTGAAGTCGGCCAGGGTGAGGCCGAGGGCGCGTAGCGTCGCGGTGGCCTTAGGGTTTCCCGCGGCCGCCTCGCCGATGAACTTGTTCTGCTTGGCCAGGGCGGCGCCCATCTCTTCCAGGCTCGACGCGGAGGTACGGGCGAGCATGCTCAGGGCAGACAGGTTCTCGGTCGAGGCGCCGACCTTCTGGCCGAGTTCGTCGATTTGGTCAGCGGCGTCCACCGACGAGCGGATCCACTGCTGGAACTGGCTGACGCCCAGCGCGACCCCCAGACCACTGAGGAGTGCCGAGGTGGAACCCAGGACGCGGTTCAGGCCGAGAAAGCCATGCGACTGCTTGGCCGAGGCCTTCTCGGCTTCCGCTTGGACCTTCTTGAGGGCAGCCACGACCTCGGCGACGCCTTCGGCCGACAGCCGGACTCTGACATCAGGCGTGGCCATCGACGGACCTTCCTCTAAGGATATCGGGCAGCGCGGGCGGGCGCGGCCGCGATCCCTTGGCACTGTGAGGCGCTAACACGGCCCAGCAGAGGAACCGATGGCGGTAGTCTGCCAGCGCCTCTTTTCTCATCAGCCGGCGGTAGGAGGCGAGGGCGACTCGAAGCGGCCAGCGGATGATCCGCTCGGCGCGGTCATGGTCGCCTGCGGCGAGTTCGCGAACGAGCTCGGTCCAGGGTCCGTACCGGCCTGGGGTGCCTGGCTGTTCTCCTGGTTCGGGATCGCCTCGGCGAAGGACATCGGCGAAGTCCACAAAGAGACGATCCCGCTCTCGAAAAAACAGACCAGCAGCGAAAGGACGAGGCTGCGCACCTGTGCCTTGTCGTTGGCGTCCCGCAACTGCCCCAGGAACCGCGCAGTCTCCTGGCCCATCTCCGGCGTCCAGACCTCCCCGGGGTCCCGGTCCTGGGGTGCGCAATCCTCCGGGATCAGGAGGCACCCGAGGAGGTCTAGGATCACGCCACTTTCGATCGTGGCCTCGAGCAGCCGCCGCGCGAAGGCCTCGGGGCTCTCACCGGGCTGCATGACGACCTGGTCGATCCGAGCCCGCTTGATCAGGGCCAGGAACCGGAAGTCCTGCTCCACGGTGGATTCGCGCAGCGGCAAGAACGTGCGCCCGCCAATGGTGTGCCTTTCAGTCATCACGCGATCCTGATCAGCCGGTAGTGCGGCTCGTTCGGGTGGACGGCCGCGTCGGACTCGATGTCCCCGGCCATGGTGAAGCTCGCGTACTCGTCCGAGATGAACCCGATTGCGCCGTCGGCGCGCAGCGACGCCCGCCAGATCTCGCACTCATACTTGGGCCCGCGGGCCGGATCGCCGATGAACCGCAGGTACCCCTTGACCGAGGTCTGGTTCATGCCGCGGATTGTCGGCAGCGCGATCGTCCCGAAGGTGAAGTCCACCTCTATGTCCGAATCGTCGGTGATCGCGCCGCCCTCGACGATGTAGATGCGGCCTGTGACGGCGTCGATCTTGTAGTCGTCGCCCTCGGTGTAGGTCGGCGTGCCGCTGGGCCCGGTCACCGAGACCTGGCTCACCTGGCGCTTCGACAGCGGGTAGTACCGGCCTTGCAGGACGCCCGCGATTTCCTCGGCGGTAACGGTCGCGCCGGTCTGGGCGAGGGTGGCCGTGTCGCCGAACAGGGCCATGGCGAGGTTCTCCTTGGAGAACTCGTCGCCCACGATGCGGATCGCGAGCGTCGTGCGCAGCACGTCCGAGGCGATCAGGTCGGCCGAGCGATCGGCGCTCGAGTACTTCTTGATGTCCTCGCTCGTGGGCGTGATCTCGAACGTCGGGCAGTTACCCAGGAACAGCTCGCCGGTGCGTGCGCCGCTGGCATCGAACCGGTCGAAGTAGATCTTCCCTCTGCCCAGCAGGATGTTGTTGCCGTTGACGACCTCGGGCATGGTGTTCTTCCTCTCAGGTCAGGCTTTCCGCGTCACTTGCGCGGGTCTGGTATTCGATGCGAAACGTCTGGGTGGCGCGGCAGAACGACGTTTCGCCCTGCTCGTACTCGAACTTGGTGCCAAGCTCCATGACCGGACCGTTCGCGAGGCCCCCGAAGCTGCCGGCCGCAGCCAGAGCGGCAGTAGCCCAAGCCAGGATCGGGTCGGCCGCCTCGTCGGGTTCCTCGCCGGCGCCCGCCTTGGTCAGGACCTCGACGCTCAGAAGCACCGACCTCCGCACGATGGGCCCGCAGCTGGCCGTGCCTGCCTTGGTATCTCGCATCGGCTCGACCATTTCCGTGCCCTGGTAGACGGTGAGCGCGGGCAGCTGGTCTGCGCTGGGTGAGTCCAGACGCGTCCGCACCGGCGCCGGGACGCTGGCAGGAGCATCTGTGGCCAGCGCCAGGACGGCGGCCGAGACGATCTGCTCGCGGATCGTTCTCATGGCTTCCTCAAAGCGACGCGGACCATGGCCCCGTCGCCGTAGGGCAGGACCTTCAGCACGTTGTAGGTGGTTTCGCCCACGGTGATTGCGACACCCGACTGCAGGCCAGGCAGCGTGCCGGCCTGGAGGTGGACGACCTCATCGGCAGCGACGACGGCCGGCATCTCGCCGCCGAGGATCTCGACAGCCTCGCGGTCGAGCAGTCCGAAGGTCGTGACCTCGCCGAGGGTGACACGCACGGCGCCGCAGGCCGCAGCGAGGTCCGCGAGGATCGCACCGATGTCAAAGCCGAAGGTCATGGCTCAGTTCGCCTTCTTGATCCCGACGAACTCCACGCCGAAGTCGAAAGACGGCGTGGTGCCGGCAATCGTCCCCACGACGCGCACGTAGCGCTTCAGATCCGAGACGTTCAGCTTCATGACCTTCACACCGGCCGTCTCCGCGGCATCGGTGACCTGGGCAAAGGCGCCGCTGGTCACGTCGGTGAAGGTGGAGTTGTCGTCCGAATGCTGGAGCTTCACGTCCAGGGTGGGGTTGGTGCCGGTGCCGGCCGACGCGTTCAGCAGCACCAGGGCGACGCCCTCGTACGCGAGCACGTCGATCGCCGTCCCGGTCAGGGTCGTCGTGCGGCGGGCCGCTGCGGCCAGTGCCGCGCCCACGGTCTGGGCCAGGGCATTTAGCAGGTGAGTCATGCGGATCTACCTCCCGCCGGCGCGCGGCCGGCCTCTGCGTCCTTCGGGCGTAGGTGTCATGGGGTCCCGGTCGTCGGCGGCGGGGTCCCCGTGGCTGATGGCGGCGGGCGCGGAGACTCTGGGAGCCTCCGGACCCGCCTCGGGCACGGTCGGGACGACGCGGGCGTAGCCCATCTGGACCTTCTTGCGCGCCTGCGCGATCGACAGGTCCCTCGGAGCCACCAGGATCTGGCCCGGCAGGACGTCGTTGCCTTCGCCGCCCAGGCAGTGCCCAGTGGTGACCTCGATGGTGAGCGTGCCTTGCTCCGTCATGCGTCAGGTCCCTTCGTGCCCGGTTACGACAGCGTCGCGCCGGTGCCCTTGACGAACGACTCGCCGCGGCGCACGGCGGTGTCGGCCATCGAGTAGCTGGTGATCAGGATCTGGCCGCGGGCGGCCTTGGTGACGACATCGACCACGATCTCCAGGTCGTTGCCCCACATGCCCACCAGCAGGTCGTTCCAGTTGCCGAAGACCATGCCGTGCTCGTCGCCGCCGGTACCGAGGGTCTTGGAGATCTGGTTCGTGGTGCGCGCGGGGTAGCCGCCGAGCTCGCCCTCGCGATACGTGCCCGACCACAGGAAGACAGGGTAGCCGGCAACCAGCGGCGTGCGCTTGAGCACGCCAGCCATCAGCGGCGTCGTCATCCAGGACAGCGCGCCGAGGTCGGCGTTCTTGTCCGCGACCAGGGCGGGCATCGTGGTGATGTCGGTCAGGTCGGGTACGCCGCCCACGGCGTGGGACAGCACGTCGGCCGCGCCGTAGATGCCCACGGGCTGCTTGTCCGTGCCCTTGCCGTGCAGGGCGCCGAGATCCAGGGCCAGGCCGTGGCCGGTCGCCAGGTCGCTGCGGATGTCCGCCTCGACGTCGATCGAGGACATCACCAGCAGCTGCCGCGGGAACTGCACCTGCCCGATCAGGGTCTTGGGCGAGAGCGACACGTAGCCGTACGCGGGCTCGGACTGCGGTGCGTCGGCCGGCGGATTCTCCTCCATCCAGGTCACGGTCGGAGCGCCGGTCTTCTTGTTGAAGTACACGACTCCCTGCAGCCCGGGGTACAGGCGAGCGCCCGAGACCAGCACCAGAGCGCGGTTGCGCAAGAGATCGATCATGTCGGGCATGATCTGCTGGCCCACGAGGGTCGCACCGCCCGCGGGCTGGGTCGTACCGAGGACGCGCTGCTGGTCGTCTCCCTCCAGGCGCCACGGCACCAGCACGCCGCCGTGGTCGGCGCCGGTGCGGTGCCTCACGAGTTCGTCGTGGACCTCGGCCTCGAGGCCGTCGTACCGGCTGCGCTTGCCGTCCATTAGCTCGGCCTGCATGCGGATGGCGCGGTGGATGGAGTAGCGCGTCTTGTCACGGGCCGGCATCGCGGCCAGGGTCTCGGCCGCGGGCTGGGCGGGGCCCTGGGTGCGGATCGCCCCCAGGATCTCGCGAGAGACCTGGTCCGGCGTGAGGCCCTGCCGGAGCCAGCCGGCTGCCTTTTCGGTTACGCCGTGGGCCTGGGCCATGTCCATGATCTCGGCCGCCTCAAGGCCGCGATCTCGGGTCACGGTCGCCGCCGGTGCCGGCGCAGGGGCCGGCCCGGCCGGGGTCTCGATGCCCGGCGCGGCGGCGGTGGCCACGGTGGGCGGGATTCCTGCATCGACACTCATGGTTCGTTCTCCTTCTGGGGCGGGCTCTTCGATCGTGAACTCGACCAGGTCCAGGTCGGCGACGTTGCGCGTGCGGCCGAAGCCGACCTTCGGGTCAGCGGGAATGGGTTCGGTGGAGACCTCGTAGGGCATCCAGCGGCAGCGGTACGTGGCCAGGCCGGTCTTCTTGTCCTTGGCGACCATCTCCATCGACAGGACCTGGTAGCCCACCGACACGGACTTGATGTGCCCCTCGCGGAGCATCGTCTCCTGCTCTTGGCCCAGGGGGATCGACGAGAAGCTCGCTATACCGCGCAGACGGCCGCGCTTCTGGTCGAGCTCGATGTCGTTCACCGAACCGAAGTGCAACAGGCGCTGGTGGGACTTGATCAGCGGCAGGCCGTTCTTGGCGCGGCTGAGATCGACGTCGGTGGCCTGGTGGGACAGGACCTCGTCGTACTCCTCCCAGGTGTCCCAGGAGTAGCGGCGCACGGGCGCTTCGCTGGAGAAGGACACCGGGTAGAGGCGGATCTGACCCTCGCCACCATCTGCGCGGGTTTCGACCTCGACTTCGAAGTCCCGGTACTGGATCCGCGGCACCTTCACGGTGCGGGTCTTGATGGAAGTCGGCGTGTTCATGCCGCCAGTAGTGGTGCTTGCGCGATGGCGGGACCAATCTAAATGTCATTTAGATTGGTGGGGCCGTGTGCGCGGTGACACCGTGGGCGCATGGCACACCAGCTCTCACATCTGCCTGATCAGTTCGCCGCCGGCACGACCGTCAACTACCGCAGGCAACTGCCCAATTTCCCGGCCTCCGCCGGCTGGACGCTCCGGATCCATCTGGCCGGCGCAAGCGTGCTCGCCAAGACGGCGGTCGCGGAAGGCGATGACTTCCTCGTCACGATTGAAGCCACCGACACCGAGGGCGGATTCGCTGCCGGCCTTTACAGGTGGGTCGAGCGGGTCTCGAACTCGGGCGGCGAGGTCTACGAGGTGGCCCGTGGCACCGTCACGGTGCTGCCCAACCTGGCCGAGGCCACCGAGGGCAGCGAGCAGGAGTGGATCGAGCGGGCGATCGCCATGTTGCGCGCCCACATCGAGGGCCGGTTGCCCGCCGGAATGGAGAGCTACCAGATCGCCGGACGCGTCGTCGCCAAGATGCCCATCAAGGAAGCGGTCAGCCTCCTGTCCAGTCTCGAGTCCCGTCTGGCTAGCCTCAAGAACCCCGGCTTCGTCACCAGGCCAGTCTTCGTGTCCTTCACCGGCCCCGGATTTGACCGATGAAGCGACCCCTGCACAAGCGCCTCGGTCGCGCGCTACGGCTGGCCTGGGGAGAGATCCGGGGCCAGCGCGGAGTGTTCGACGGAGCGGGCGTTCACCGGCTGCTCCTGGATTGGATCGCCCAGACCCGCTCGGCGGATGAGGAAGTCCGCGGTGACATCCGCATGCTGCGCGCGCGTGCCCGCGAGCTGGGTCGCAACAACAGCTACGTGAAGCGCTACTTTCGCCTGCTGGCCACCAACGTCGTCGGGCCCATGGGAATCAAGCTCCAGGCTCAGGTCTGGGCCGGTGAACAGCCCGACACCAAGACCAATGCCGCCATCGAAGAGGCATGGAACGCCTGGGCCAGCGCGCCCGTGACGGTCGATGGCCGGCTCACGCTACGGCGCTTCGAGAAACTGATCATCAAGACTGTCGCGTGCGACGGCGAGGCGTTCGTCCGTCTGTGGCGAGGCTTCGAGGGCAACGCTCATGGCCTCGCGCTGCAGGCCATCGATGCCGACCTGATCGACGAGGCCTTGAACCGCCCGCGCCGCGCCGCCCAGAACGAGATCCGCATGGGTGTAGAGATCGACGCCCTCGGCCGGCCGGTCGGCTATTGGGTATGGGACTCGGTCGGCACCGACTTGATGCGCGAGCGCTACTTCGTCCCGGCCGCGGAGGTGCTCCACCTCTACGACCCCGAGCGAGTGAACCAGACCCGCGGCGTGACCTGGGTCCATTCGGTCATGGTTCCGGCGCACATGCTGGGCGCCTACGAGGAGTCGGAGGCGGTCGCCGCACGGATCGGTGCCTCGAAGATGGGGCTGTTTGAGAAGCGGGCCGACTCCCTCGCTGGTGACCTGGCCAGCGATCCCAGGCCCGTGACCATGGAAGCCAACCCGGGGACGTTCGAGATCGTCCCGGACGGCTACGAGTTCAAGGCCTGGGAGCCCGACCACCCGACCGCGCAGTTCCCGGCGTTCATCAAGCAGATGCTCCGCAAGATCGCCTCAGGATTCAGCGTCTTCTACAACGTACTGGCCAACGACGCGGAGGGCGTCAGCTACTCCACCATGCGCAGCTTCGCGCTCGTGGAGCGCGACGATTGGCGCTCCATCCAGCAGGACTTCATCGACATGTGGCGCCGGCCGCTTTACGCCGCCTGGCTCGGCATGGCGCTGCTTACGGGCAGCCTGAAACTCCCCTCCCGCGATCCCTCCCGCTACCTGGCCGTCCGGCACCGTCCGCGCGGTTGGCAGTGGATCGACCCGGAGAAGGAGGCGAAGGCCGCCGTCCTCTCGATCCAGAACGGCCTGGGCACCAGGACCGGCTTTCTGGCCGAGAAGGGCGAGGACATCGAGGACGTCTTCGCCGAATTGGCACGGGAGCAGGCGCTGGCCAAGGAGTACGGACTGTCGATCACTGGGCAGCCTGCCGCCACAGACCCGACGGCAGATGAGAAGGAAGAACCCGAGGACGCCGACGACTCGCCAAACGAGAAGGAAGAGGACGAGGAGTCCTCGTCAGCAGCCACAACTTGAGCAGAAAGGACCACCACAATGAGCGCTCTTTCGGACTACCTCGAGGCGAAGTACCTCGATGTGGCGTACAACGGCGTGGCGTTCACGCCGCCCGCGGCTCTCTTCATCGCGCTCTACACCACCAACCCCACGGACGCCGACACGGGGACCGAGGTATCGGGCGCCGGGTACGCCCGCGCTCAGGTCAATCCCAACGGCGGCGGCGCCCCGGAGTTCAATCTCGCCGTGGCCGACGGCGCGGGGATGATGGTCACCAACGCCCAGGACATCGAGTTCGCCGCCGCCACCGGCGCCTGGGGAACGGTGACCCACTTCGGCATGAGGGACGCGGCCACGGGCGGGCACCTCCTGCACCACGGTGCGCTCGACCAGCCGCAGACGGTCAACTCGGGCGGAATCTTCCGCATCGCGGCCGGCGCCCTGAAGCTGCGCATGGAATAGGGTCCAGGGAAGTCCCAGCGCATGCTCACCACGGTCACTTTCGACTTCGTCGATAGCAAGAGCGGGAAGATCACCTTCACGCCGCCGTCGACGTATGTCGCGGCCACGGGATCAGCGAACTGCCAGACCGGGCAGAACACGCTGAACCAGCAGGTGTTTTGCGCCTTCTTCAACTTCAACACGTCGAGCCTGCCGGATGGCGCCCAGATCACGAAGGTCGAGTTCCTGATCAGGGTACCCAAGCCGCCGTACGTCGACCCGATCGTCTATCGGATCGGGTTCTCCATCGGGACCTTCATCGGCGCGGCCCTCGAGGGCAACGTCGATGAGTGGTCCGGCGGCGCCTACATGGTGACCCTGAACTCGCGTGCGACCGACAACACCTGGCTCGATCTGGCCGTGCAGCTCAACGACCCCACGGTGTTCGTCAACACGGCCGGCGACACCGACATCAAGATCTGGGACTACAGCAGCGGTGATCCGGAGCACGCGTTCTGGCTCACGGCGTTCAACACCACGCGTGACAAGTGCAGGCTGCGGATCACCTACACCCTGCCCTCGGCAACGGTCACAGGCCGGGGCGACTCATCCGCTTCTGCAGAGATCGTCATTCCCGCGGCGGTCGTAGCCACCGGCATGGGGGCGGCGCACGCGCTCGCCTCGATGATCGGCACCGGCATGGCGACCGTAACCGGAAACGGCGCAGCGGAAGTTGGGGCACGTCTGGATCTACCCGGTTCTGCTGTTGCAGCGGGCATGGGACTGGCCGAAGCCATCGCATTTGCGGTGAGCCCTGGCGCGGCTGGCGCGACGGGATGCGGCATATCGGCGGCAACGCCGCGCCTGGTCCTGCCCGTGACCGCGGTCATCACCGGAATCGGATCCGCTCTGGCGAGGGGAACCGCGGTCGTGTCGGGGGCGGCAGACCTGACCGGCCGGGGGGCCGCGGCCTTCCTGCCAGGCTTGATTCTGCCGGCGACGGCAATGGTTACCGGATGCGGTTCGGCCCAGTCGACCGCGAACATGGTCAGCAGGGCAGCGGCCGCGGAAACCGGCCGCGGGGACACCGAGGTTGAGGCGAGGCTCCTCCTGCCGGCGCTCGCCTGCGCTGCAAGTCGTGGGTTGAGCGAGGTTTTCGCGTTCGTGCTAAGCCCGGCAGCAGCCGACGCGACTGGACGGGGGACCGCGGGGCTACCGGCGCTCCTGATCATGCCGGCTGCCCTACGGGCTTCCGGGCTGGGAACCTCTCTGGCGGCGGGGTCGATTGTCGCCTCCGAGATCGTTGCTGTGACCGGCAGAGGTTCGGCCGAGTTTCTACCGGGCCTGGTCTTGCCGGTGTCCGCAGACGCCGCTGGCGGCGGATCTGCCCAGCTGACGGCGAACGCAGTCGCCGCGTGCGCGGCCGCAGCTACCGGGCGCGGGCAGTCGTCGACGATGGCGGGTTTGGTCACGCCTCTGGCTGCCGTGGTGACCGGATCCGGATCGACCGACGCGGTCGGCGTGGTGCTCGCTGCGGGCGCCGCCGTTGTGACCGGCAGAGGGTCTGTCGCGGTCTTGGGCGGCCTCCATGGCGTCGTGGCCGCGCAGGCCACGGGTTTCGGATCAGCCCAAGTGGCGGCGATATCCATCAGCCAGGCCGCGGCGTTGGCCACAGGCCGCGGATCCTCGCTAGCGACGGCACGCTTGGCCCTGCCCGCTGAAGCCGTCGCCACTGGGCTCGGGGCCACGCAGGCGATGTCTGTCGTGTACCTCACTGGGTTCATGACCGCAACCGGGCTCGGACCCTCAGAACTGATCGCCACGACCCTCGCCTGGACCACCGCAGTTGCTACGGGCCGCGGGCGGGTGGCGTGTGCCGTCGGTGCGGGGCACACGTCGCCGCCTGCGCGGCACGTGGCCACACGTCGCGCGCGGCCGGCGCACTCGGCCTTCCTGCCCTGCCGAGCGGCACATTCGGCCGCGCGCTCGGTCGCCTGGGTCCACGCGGTTACCGCAAGAGATGAAAGGCCATGCTGATGTCTGACCTCTGCGTCGCCATCACCGGATTCGTCACCGGTGACGACCTGGAGATCCGCCGGACGGTGACCGACCTCATAGCGCCCATCGAAATCGCTTGGCTGACGGTCAAGCATCACGCGGGCCAGTCGGATCAGGACGCCCGGCTGCAGAAGCGGATCACCGCGGCGGACGTGCCCGGCACGGGCCAGGTCGTCCACGCCGGCGGACCAGACGTCGCTGGTGACCTGCGCTTTGACCTCAGCCAAGCCGACACAGGGCACCTCGGCGCGAAGCGTTACGTGCACGACATCCAGATCCGGCTGACGACCGGGAAGATCTACACCATCGAGAAGGGCACCATCCAACTGGTGGCGGACGTCACCAAGACAACGCAGTGAAGCCGAAGGAGATCCTCATGAACGAAACGCTAGAGATTGCCCGCAGCTTCGGACTCGGCGGGCTCGGCCTGATGGCGACGATGCTGGCCGTGAAGCTTGCAGTCCAGGCAGTCGACCTCGCGCGAAACCAGTTGGCTAGGCGCAACGGCAACGGCAATGGCAACGGCGCGAAGATCGCCTTCGACGGGCTCAAGGTCGTCTGCCCGCTATCCCCGGGTCGCCATTCTCTGGACGACGTCCACGAGGTTCTGATCCAGATCCGCAGCGGCATGGAGCGGCTCAACGAGACTCAGAAGGAGATCGAATCCGACATGAAGGACCGCAGCCAGCGCCTGTGCGACATCCTCAGCGCGCTGCGTCTCGAGATGGCCCGAAGGGAGGCATGACATGACCAGCAGAGAGCTCTTCGACCGAGCAATCGAGGTTGTTCTGGAGCACGAGGGTGAAGCCTACACCGACATCCCCGCCGATCGCGGCGGTCCCACCAAGTTCGGGATCGCCCAGCGCTGGAATCCGGACCTCGACGTCAAAAACCTGACCCGAGCCAAGGCGATCGAGATCTACTGGCAGCGGTACTGGTTCGGACATCGCTACGAGTTCCTGCCCGAGGCAGTCGCCATCAAGGTGTTCGATCTGGCGGTGAACCTCGGCACCAAGACCGCAGTGACGTGCCTGCAGCGTGCCCTACACGCCTGCAGCTTGAAGGTGGTTATCGACGGAAGTCTTGGACCCGAGACTTGCGGCGCCGCGAGGAAAGCGGACCAGGTGGCGCTCATGGCGGCGTTACGCTCCGAAGCGGCGGGGGAGTACCGGCTCCGGGTCGCCCGCGGCGCGGACCAGGTCGTGTTCGAAGGTGGCTGGCTGAACCGGGCCTACGGATAGCGCCGGGATAAACCGGCAAGAGGGAGTAGATGAAAGAGCTACACGCCGAAGAGCTAGCGACTCACGGTGACCCCGAGTCATGCGCCGTCGTCCGTAAGGGCGGGGGTGAAGCGTTGACAGGGGCATGCATAGGCACGGTATTGAGCCGCGAAATCAGGTACCCCGGGAGCGCCCACGCTGTCGTAAGAGCGGAAGGCAACACGGGCAGGTCCGCTATCGCAAGGACCCGCCCGGCCCCGCGCGGTCGGAGACCCGTCGCATGTGCAGAACCCTCTTGCGCGAGAACCGGGAGATCCCACGGCCACCCGTCCATGAGGGCGTGGCGGGTCGCATCGGGAAGGCCTGAGGCCGGAAGCCGATGATGAACGACCGTGGGAAGTCGGACAGACCCGTAGTACCTGCGAACCCGTCGAACAAGGCTTCGGCCGCGGAGATGGGGGAGGGAAGGGGTCTGACCAAGGGCAACGCGAGCCAGCAAAACGTGCCCCGGACGCAGAGCCGGACCGGCACGCCCAATGCGCTGGACCGCGTGCGATGCGTCGCCAAGCGGCGCAGGGACGAGAAGTTCACGGCGCTCTTCCACCATGTGACCGTCGATCTTCTGCGGACGTCGTACTTCGCGCTCAAGCGCAAGGCCGCGCCCGGAGTGGACGGCGTCACCTGGGAGCAGTACGGGCAGGATCTTGAACGCAATGTCCGGGATCTCCATGCGCGGCTGCATCGGGGGGCGTACCGAGCCAAACCGTCACGTAGAGCGTTCATCCCCAAAGCCGATGGGAAGCAGCGGCCGCTCGGGATCGCCTCGCTGGAAGACAAGATCGTCCAGCGAGCGGTCGTCGAGGTGTTGAACACGATCTACGAGGTGGACTTCCTCGGCTTCTCCTACGGGTTCCGGCCTGGACGCAGCCAGCATCGTGCGATGGACGCGCTCGCGGTCGGGATCACGAGGACGAAGGTGAACTGGGTGCTCGACGCGGACATCCGTGGTTTCTTCGACACCCTTGACCACGGGTGGCTGCTCCGCTTCCTCGAACACCGGATCGGAGATCGGAGGATCCTACGCCTCATCCAGAAGTGGCTGAGGGCCGGAGTCCTCCAGGACGGAACGAAGACGGTGGCGGACGTGGGAAGCCCGCAGGGCGCGACGATCTCGCCCCTGCTGGCCAACGTGTATCTCCACTACGTCTTCGATCTGTGGGTCGAGTGGTGGCGGCGGCGCCATGCGCGCGGCGACGTGATCGTCGTCCGCTACGCCGACGACATCGTGCTCGGCTTCCAGTATGAGGCGGAGGCCAACGCGTTCCGAACGGCGTTCAGCGCACGGCTGGCGAAGTTCGGGCTCGAACTCCATCCGGACAAGACGCGCCTCATCCGCTTCGGGCGGTACGCCGCCCGGGAGCGGCAAGTGAGGGGCGAACCGAAGCCGGAGACCTTCGACTTCCTCGGCTTCACGCACATCTGCGGGAAGTCCCAGGCCGGTCGCTTCCAATTGATGCGCCGAACGGTGCGCAAGCGGATGCAGTCGGTGCTGAAGGCGCTGGGTCAGGAGTTGAAAGCGCGTCGGCACGAGCCGATTCCCGTCCAAGGTGCGTGGCTTCAGCAGGTGATCCGAGGCTACTTCGCCTACCACGCCGTTCCGACCAACATCTCGCGCCTGGATGTGTTCCGCACCCAGGTGACGCGAGCTTGGCGGCGCGCCCTGCGACGACGCAGCCAGCGCACTCGGGTGACGTGGGACCGCATGAAGATCCTTGAAAACCGCTGGATCCCGCATGCTCGGGTCCTTCATCCCTGGCCGGAAGAGCGGTTCTTCGCCAGGACCCAAGGTAGGAGCCCAGTGCGGTAGTTCTGCACGCTGGGATCTGTGCGGGGGGCGCCGGGTAACCGGCGTCCCTACCGCAACCCTGAAAGGAGTCGCGATGGTCGGAGAGATTCTGGGCATTCTGGGGAAGGTCGCCGGCTCGGTCGCGGACCGGATCTTCCCCGACCCTGAACATGAGTTGAAGCGGATCGAGCTTCAGCAGGCGCTTCAGGCCGCCGTTCTGGAGCGGACCTGGGAAATCGAGCGCGCGGCCGCCGAAGTCGTCAAGGCAGAGGCGCAGGGTCAGAGTTGGCTCCAGCGGACCTGGCGGCCGATCACGATGCTCACCTTCGTCGCACTGATCGTCTCCCGGTGGTTGGGATGGTCCGCCCCGAACCTGGGCGAAGCCGAGGTCCTGAAGCTCTGGGATATCGTCGAAATCGGGCTGGGTGGGTACGTGATCGGGCGGTCGGCGGAGAAGGTCTTACCGGGGGTGATCGAGTCGTTGAAGAAGGGGTGAGCCTACCCAAGCCCCGTACCGTAGCTTCATCGACCCTCGGTGACCATCCTTGACTCACTATTTCAGGTGCCGCAAGGTGCTCTGAACGAGGAGACACGCTCGCTGGGGGGCGCCTTCACCACTTTCGCACATGGTGTATAATCCGGAAGCCAGAGTATGCGCGTCGACACCGACGGTGACCGCTCGAAACGGGAATCTCGGAGTTTCGCACGGCCTATTTCGGAGTATTATTGCCCGTTCTTGCGATCTTCGCGAATTCTATCCTTGACCTAGATCATCGAACGACAGTAGACTCTTTCCGAGCCGTGGGGATTGGATCTGCACCCTCCGCGAGACCATCACCCTCACGGCACCTGCACTCACGCGATGTGGTTCGCCTGCCACGCGTCGGTGAAGGGACGGGGGGTCATCTCGCTTCCACAACTACTCAAATAGCATGTCCGTTGGGTTCGGCCACGTGGCCTGCCAACCAAGGGAGGGAATGGTCATGCACTCGTCAACCGTACTTCTCGTTTGCTTCGGATTTCTGCTTCTCGCCTCTCCTTCCGTCGCGCTCGACGACGACTGGTGCGGTTACGATCCGCAGATTGACCGGTCAACGTACGACTACGGCGACAGCGTTCGCGCGAAGTTCGTTTTCATTGACTTCCGCGATGGACCGTACTGGAACTTCTCCGTCATGGAGGAAGAACTTCAGCAGGCCGTAGTTGACACGGTGAAGTGGTGGCTGAGCTCGATGACCCAGCACCAGTTCGAGTTCACCGCGGATTCGGGAATCGTCTTTCATCCCGATGACGACTTCACGGGCGACGGGACCGCCGCGGCGTGGCGAGCCGACCTCAGGCCGGTCCAGTACGCTGTAGCAGATTCTCTGACCACCCAGGAAAGGAACTGGTACCTGTGCCGGTGGCAGGGCGCCGGCCAGTGCGATCCCGATAGCCTTGTTGCTGATATCAGCGAATGGTGGACCACGGCGAACATCAGCTACAGCCACCTCATGTCGGAGATCCTCTACAAGATCTACGCCGCTTGGGAGAACGAGTCCCCGAGCACATGGCCCTTTGGCGACCACGACGCCTACGGCGGGGAGGATGACGCCGTCGATGCGCTCTTCTTCGTCTTCATGGGGAACAAGTCGGTCTATGGGGACTATGGTGGAACCCCGGGCATCGCGGTGGTGCCGGCCGCTGTCTTCGACTTCGACGAGGACAACGGCGAGAGGTTCTTCGGCAACGTGAAACACGGAACAACGTATTTTCAGGGAACGGGGCAGGGGCACAACTCGGTCGATTACGACGATGGACACGAGTTCAAGATCGGAAACTCCGCGTTCGTCATCTTGCACGAGTTCTCCCACACCTTCGGGTGGGGAGACGGTCCCCCGCCGCTGCAAGGCACGGACGCCGATGACATCTGGCGGTACTACTACGGCGGGTTGAACATCACCTCGCAGCACTACGTGCCCGGGCCAGGCCTCCCGGTCGTGAGCCTACACAATCTCGCTAACATGACGGAACCTTGGGTGCCCGTCATCGACTTCACGGGCCAGAACCTCCGCGACGTCAAACTCTACGATCTGCGCCACCGGGAAGACGCAGATAGTCTGGGAACGATTTACAAGTTCCGAATGGAAGGGCAGGACGCGCGACCGCAGTGGTTCCTCTTTGCCTACCACGCCGGGTATGGGGTCGACGCGCAGTCGGATCCCGAGGCAGGCGAGCTTATTCCTTCGCGGGGTCTGGAGATTCAACACGTCGTCGGCTATCCATATGGGGTCGTCGACATCGAATCTGCATTCGGACTATTCCGCAACATCTCCGTCGATTCGTTACCCCCAATCGAGATTCCACCGGATTTCGACAGCTGGGGTAGCGCGAACGCGGTCCGCGGCTTTGACAACTACGACCTGTGGTGGGTCGGTAACGACTCGACCGCGCTGCGTGCGCTTCAAGAGTGCGGGGATCCGCCGAACCAGTGGCACTGCTGGCCTTTGGACTACGGGCGGATGCAGAGCCAACCGTTCGATTTCTTCACAGCGGACACGCTCTGGTCCAGCGAGAATGAACCGTGGACGAAGCCGGAGTTCTCCTACCGCACGAACCCCAGTTGCTTTTGGTATGCGGATGACTGGCACACCCAGTACAGCTATCGATTCAATCAGCAGAGGCTGCCGAATTCGCTCTTCGTGCGCATCAAGGAGCAGCACGACGAAGAGTCTCAGAACGACGCGCCCTACATGAAAGTCGACTTCTTCAGCGCACCTGAGGAGATTGTGCTCGCACCCGACTGCACGTCGGGCAATGTCGTATTCTCGCCCGGCGACACCGTACTGGTGACATGGACCAACGACTTCGAAGATGCAATCACTTCGGTAGACGTCCTGCTCTCCATGGCGGGGGATAGTTGGGTGGCGCCCGATACGCTTGCCAGCGGGTTCGCCGTCGGCGCCCACGACACGACTTGGGCGTGGGTCGTCGGCCAGGACGAGGGTACCGACCACGGCAAGCTGAAGGTCGTCTTCCACAACCCCTACACGACCTACACCGGCGAAAGCAAGAGTCCAGGGCTCTTCCGCGTCAACGCGTTCGTGGAGGTCGTTGAAGACATCGTCGTTCCCGCCGGTGGCGAGTCGCTATATGTGGATGTCCCCTTCCGAGTCGAATGGACTGACTACTTTGGAACCGAGTCGGACTCCACGATCGCGCAAGTCGACATGTCCGTCACTCCCGACGGTGGCGTATCGTGGGTCACGATCGGCAAAGATGTGACGTACGACCAGGATCCGGTGACCGGCTACAACTACGCCTCCTTTGAGCCGACCGACCAGATGGTCAGTGCCGAAGTGAGGTTGCGCCTAACCTACTTTTCCGGAGGAGGCAACGTCGCGAGCGACACCTCGAACGTGTTCACGGTCTACCCGGTAGATGGACTCTTCGCCGATGTGTCCGACTCGGCAGGAGTCGACTACGAGGGTCTCCCCTACACCGCCGTCACCCTTGACTACGATTCAGACGAGATGCCCGATCTCTTCGTGTCGATTCAGGAGTGCGACGGTTGCAACAACCCGACCTCTTTCCTCTTCCATAACGAAGCGGTGCCGAGCGGGACGATCGGATACGTCGACCGGACGTACTATCAGTTCGCTGCAGGCAGCGAACCGCGGTACGAGACGCTTGGCGCCGCCGTTGCCGACTACGACGACGACGGCGACGATGACTTCTTCGTCGCGCATGCGAGCGCCCCGCAGTTCTTCCGTTACGCGAGCAACGTCTTCACGGACGTTGCCACCAACACCAGCGTGTTTCCCGCCGCGGTGCAGGACTCCCTGGCGATGAGCTATTGCGCGAGCTGGGTCGACTACGACCACGATGGGGACGTCGACCTCTACGTTGGTCGCGCCGACTACGACAACGGAACTGGCGGCGGCAAGGACCAGTCGGAGAAGATGGCTCCGTGGCCGGACGCCGTCTTCGAGAACGCATCGGGGTCGTTCTCGGAGGTCGGCGTAGCAAGTGGACTGGTGAATCGCGCGGCTTCGGAAGCTGGAGCTACGCTCTCCGTAGTCTGGGCAGACTTCGATGACGACGGCAAGTGGGAGGTCATCGTCGGCGACTACGAAGATGGAACACCGAAGACGAAGCTATTCGAGGAAGTTGGCACTGGCGACTACGTCGAGAACGAGGATGCCTTCCCTGGCGGATTTTCCGGTAGCAGCGTGAGCGGCCTGCAAGTCTTGGACTTTGACCAGGACAATGACCTCGACGTTGTCGTGAGTCGTGCGGCCCAGACATCCTATGTGCTGGCGAATGCGAGTGCTGACACGCTCGCTGACTTCGGCTCCTTGGTCGAGTTGCCGGGAGCGTCGGGATGGGAGGCGGCCGGCTGCGCCGTGATCGACTACAACCTCGACGGCCTGCCGGACATTCTGTTGCCCAACCGACTTGACGCCGCGGAACTCCAGCTTTGGGCCAACCTGAATGGGCACGACGGCTTCGAGACGGACTTCGTCGACATCGGGACTGCCGTGGGTTTGGCCGACAGCAGCGGGGCGGCCCAAGGCGCGCTGGGAGCGGACCTGAATGGGGATGGGGACCCGGACCTCGTTCTCGGCCGTTTGGCAGCGACAGGACGGGTCTTCAAGAACACCCGGCCGGACGGGACCGACTTGCCGGACAACCACTGGCTCGCCTTCAAGCTCGTCCCCGGCAACGAAGACAACGGTTCGGCCATCGGCACCATTGTCACGCTCACCGACGCCGGCGGGACTGAACCGCTTGGAATTCAAATCGTCGACGGTGGCAGCGGCCGTGGCGGTCAGCTACCCCGCCTACCGATCTTCGGCCTGGGAGATCTCTACGAGACTGTCCGCGTGACGGTCCGTTGGCCGGCCGGCCGAACGATGGTGTTCACCGTGACGCCGGACGACTTCGATAGCATCGTAGAAGTGCACCAGACGTCTTCGCTCAACATCGACGACGCGTCTGTCTCCTTCGTGGGAGAGGTGATCCCAGAAACGAACGACATCGACTGGATTTTCACCTGGGAGACCGACTACTGGAGTGATGTCGAGCTGGACCAAGTTCACGTTGAAAAAACCAGCGGCGGGACGTGCGTCGATCTCGGTGACGGATGGTTGGAGTACGGCGAGCAGAATGTCACCTGCAGCATCACCTACCAAGTTGACCCCGTGACTTCGGAAATCAGTTTCAAACATGAGCTCCGCTGGTCGCCCGGTGACTGCGTGGTCAACTGCACGTACCACTATCAGGTCCACAGCGACAACGGAGTAACGGCCGATCAGTCCCCCGCGACGACCTGGAAGAACATCTCGTTCAAGGTCTGTCCGTCGAATTAAAGGAGGAGGGACACCATGACGAAGTTCGCCAGAGACAACAGGTTCGTGCTCCTGGCGCTGTTGGCCCTGCTGGCAGGCGCCGCCAGTGCCGACGAACCCTCCCATCCGGCGATTCCCGTCGCTGGGATCATGGGATTGGAAACCGAGACCGGCACCGGCTGGTTTGCCGTGCGCGTCGACGTAGACGTGAGTCACGCGCTCGCCGGCGCGGTGTGGTATAATAATGACGGAGAAATGACGTTTCCGCAAATACTGGCCGGTACCGGATACGCGGGCGGCCCTGGATCTGTTGAGGATGCCATAGTCGTTGCTGAGAACGTTTCTGGAGTTTCCTCCGGTTGGAGCGAGATAGAGTTCGACGAGCCCGTTGCCGCAGCGCTTGGCGCCTTGTACCTGATATTCGAGCTGCCCGAGGGGGCGGAATTCGAGGAACCAGGGGAAGGCGGCGGACCGGCTGTCGGCTACTTCGCCGAGCAGACTGGTGTGCGAGGTTGGATTAGCGGTGACGGCGAGGAATGGGCGCGACTGAATGCCGACTACAGCTTCGCCGTGGCACCGAATCTCGTGCCTTTCGAAGAAGGCATGGTGGTCAAGAGTCTGGGGGGCCAAGTGCCAATCGAAGTGCTCTCTCCACCAGCGATCACGGCGTATCTGAATGCCGGCCCGAACCCGTTCAATCCCCGTGTCGAGCTGAAGTTCGGCCTTCCCCATCCGTCGCACGTCACGTTGGACATCTACGACGTGCGCGGGATGAAGATCGCTACAGTAGCTGATGAGGCCTACCAATCCGGTCATCATAGCGTCTTCTGGGAGGGTGCGGACCACAACGGGCGACGAGTCGCGAGCGGCGTCTACTTTGCTCGCCTGAAAGCGGATGAGATCGGCTTCACGCAGCGACTCATGCTGGTGAAGTAGAGACGAGGAGTTCGTTGGAGGTTCGGTCATGCGCGCGTCGTGGATCAAGCTGTCGTCAGCGGTTCTCGTAATTTTGGCCGCGACGGCGCATGGCCGCACCTGGACAGTCGAGCTCGACGGGAGTGGCGCCTTCACGGTTATTCAAGACGCCGTGGACGCCGCATCAGATGGTGATGTAATCGCAATCGGCCCAGGACGTTTCGACGATTTCCAAACTGTCTACAACAACGACGGTCACCCTTTGTACGATGTTTACGTGAAGATCGAAGCGAAAAGCCTGACTTTGATAGGTGCCGGCCAGGAGCAGACAATCATCGGGCCGGCTGATGGTTCAATACACACAAGGCAATCGATGGGGATTATGGCCCAGCAAGTAAACGCCCTCACGCTACGGGACTTGGTATTCGAGCACACAAATTTCCACTCAGTGCATTTTGAATACGGGCATCTCGACATGAACTCCTGCGTGATTAGGTCAGCAGACGTCGGTATCTTCGCCATCGCCTCCGACGGGGGCAGTGTTCGTTCTTGTCGGTTCGAATCTATCGAAGACGACGGACTTATCGTGTATACGCCGACGCCGCTATTCGAGCTGTCCGATTGCCAGTTTCAGGACGTCGGTCTCGGGGCTGGGGCGTACTGGTCCGGAGCGCGTTGTGACATTGTACGTTGCAGCTTCACCAACGGAGTCGTTGCGACCGGCTTCAGCAACCTCGCTTGTGGGTCCGTGGTAGATTGCACGATGACGAATTGCGCTAACTACGCTCTAGCCGTACATGGCGCACAGTCGGTCGCGTTCACGGACAATACCGTGGTATGCGATAGTGGTTCCGCCGGACTCGGGCTTCTCGGTTGCAATGAATTGACCGTGGTTAACAACGTGATCGAGGGTGGCAATTTCGCGTGTCTCTACGCTAACGCGGGCTATGGCGACCTCTCAATCCACCAGAATCACTTCCTACGCATGGATGGGGGGTACTTCGCGAGAACGACCACGTTCTTCCCTTATGCAGATACGATCATCGACCTGTCGGGGAATTACTGGGGGACGACGAACATCGACGAGATCGAGCTATGGACGCTCGACGGCGACGACCTTCCGAACTCGAACCTGTTCTTCAACTTTGAGCCCATCGCGGAGGGGCCGGTGTCAACTGAACAGACGACGTGGGGAGAGGTAAAGACGCTCTTCAGGTGATTCGGCAGACCTGGTTGACGTCAGGTTTTGCGAGAGTCTGGAACCGAAGGTGGACGGCATCCGAAGGAGAGAGCCATGAGGTACTTGCTTTGCGTCCTCGGTGTCGTTCTATTGCGGTCAGCGTCAGTCGCCACCCCGGAAGGAGCCGTGGGTGTGACGGCCCCGCCGAAGGGGGATCGTGAGTGGCCGCTGAATGTGCCGCTGTCGCGACAGGGCGGGGACACGGTGGAGACGGCGTTCGTGGTGGGCATGTTGCCTTTCTCCGAGACAGGGACTACGACCGGGTACACGAATAATTACGACGCCGTTTGTCCTTATACCGGCAGCACCGCACCGGACGTAGTCTACGAGTACTCGCCAATTGCGAGTGAGCGGATTTCGATCGATTTGTGCGGTTCGAGCTACGACACTAAGCTGTACGTGATGGACTCTGCGCTGGATGTTATCGCCTGCAACGACGACTACTACTTATCAGAACCCTGCGGGATGTACGTATCCGCCTATGAAAATATCGCGCTTGAGGCGGGCGAAACGTACTACATCGTGGTCGACGGCTACGGAACGGAGCACGGTGAGTACGTGATTGAAATCGGTCAGTACGAACCCTGCGTCGTCGGACCGGGACCGAATTCGAGGTTCGAGAACGAGCCTCCGCTGGAAGACGGCTATATCGACCTATGGAATGGAGGCTGCAACAGCCCCGGAACTCCGCTTCAGGAACTCGACCAGTTTCCCTCGTTCCAGGAGATATGGTTCTATGGGACATCCGGTTGGTATCTTTTCGACGGCTTGGACTATCGCGATACGGACTGGTTCGCGGCCACCATTGGTCCAAGCGGCGAACTTGACGTGATGTTGGTGGCGGAGAGGCGGACCAATCTTCTCCAGCTCGGCCCGCCGAATTGCGATGACTTCGATATCTTGCAAGGGGTTACGGCTGATCCATGCGAGCCCGTGACGCTGCATATCGAGGGCCCGTCCTATAGCGTCATCTGGCTCTGGGTCGGCCCGGCGAGCGTGACACCCCCCGAGGATTTCGAAGGTCACGAATTCCACTACAGCTTGCACCTGAGTGGCTGGCCAGGTGTCGCGGAGCTCTCGTTCGCCGGAGCCGACTGGGCGCCAGGATGTCCGAGCCTGCCGGTCGGTTGGCGCGAGGCGAGCGCGGATCTTAGCGCGTTCAACGACGACTTCGAAGCCCCTGCGGAGTGTTTTTCGAATCCGGCGACCGGTCCGGACGCCATCTTCGAGGTCTATATGGTTGCGGGAGAAGGCCTCAATTTTGACAATGAGTACTGGCTGCCGCCTGGGGCGAGGCTCGAACGTACGCCTGAGGACACCGTCGTGTGCTACCTGGTCAATGACCTGCGTTTTGGGGTGGGCTCGTGTGAGGGCGCCTTCGCGGCTATCGGCCACGAGTGGGCGACGCTCACAGCGACCGAGACGGGCTACCATTACCTGATCATGGACTTCACGGGCGGGTCACCGGATCACACGGTGCGCATGTACACGTGGAATGAGGCGGGCGGACCGCCTGCCCCGCCCGCACATGACACTTGCACCGGCGCCATCGAGATTGCGGGCTATGGACTATTCGAATACGAGGATGACCTCGCCATGGCGCGCAATCAATACGATCTCTTCGGTGAGTTCGGGATCGGCGGCACGATGGGCGAAGTCGTGTATCGAGTGTCGCTTGCGTCCGGGGACTACTTCGAAGCCGCGATGTCTGGCGTCGGTTGGGAGGAAGCACTTTACCTGATACGCGACTGCACCGATCCCGTAGCTTCGTGCGTGGCAGCCGGGGCCGCCGAGGGAGCTGACGGCGTCCGACTCGACTTTTCGGCGGTAGAGGCTGGCGACTACTGGTTGATCTGCGACAGCTACGGCATAGGGCCTCGGCCGTTCACGCTGACCGGGATTCTCACCTCCTCCGGCACTACGGCGGTTAATTCTGTGCCGTCGCAGGTGACGCTTGACGCGGCTGTACCGAATCCATTCAACCCACAAACCAACATCCGCTACACCTTGCCGCAGGCAGGGCCTGTGTCGCTGCGAGTATACGATGTCCGCGGTCGGTTCGTCCGCTTCCTCCTGAAGACCGTCCAAGTCGCCGGTGTCCATGAGCTGTCCTGGGATGGTCGCGATGACGGGGGGATGGAATTGCCGAGCGGGACGTACGTGCTTCGGCTCGAAATTGGCGGCGAGGTGCGGTCCAGGCGTGTATCCCTCGTCAGGTAGTAGAGTTCTGGCTAAGATATTGCGGCCGTACGGCTTATCTGGGCACCTACAACTCCGCCGGTCCGACGCGGAGGGTCCGATGTCCGTTACATTTGGGGAGCCAAACAGTTTTCCTCGGAATTTCCCAGGCGTTCCGGTTAACACTGCGGCCCGAAGGCGAGAGCTTTCGGGATTTTCGTATATGCCAAGATGCGGCAATGATTTACGCGGTTTTCGATAGGCGGGCAAAAATCTCTAGTTCGAGCCAGAGAGTTTGGGGTCCAAACGTAAACGTGGGGGTTACGCTTGGGGGCCCAAAATTCAGCGCCAAAACTCTCACTTTCTCCGTTTAACAACCCCCTCAAATTTAACGCTAGGGTTACGCTTGGGGGGCCAAACGGAACAGTATCGTCGTCCTCACACTTGGCCAATTCAGAGCGATTGATCCGTGATTACTTGACTGAGTAACGCGGCGACAGCGCCGACGGCGGCGGGTAGATCATTCGAACTACAACGAGAGATTCACAATAGACTTGCGTATGCAGTTTCACGTAGTATGATCCGAAGGGAATTGAATAAATGGGGACAGTATTACTGGGAGGTTAGAGCGATGGCAGAGCGCAAGTGGAGTCGGTTTTTCATGCCCACGGAACTAAGAAACGAAACAGGAAGAATTCTTAGCGGCCTTACCGGAGCTACTCTTCATATACTTAAGCCCGGTGCAATCTACAAAGGGACAGGATCGCAGCAAGTAATTCTACCCGACCAGAGTGCAGATGTTATCCTATCAAACCCGGGGGCACTTTGCCAAGGAAACACCGTTTACGTGCTGCCGCAAGGCGAGAGCGCGGGAACGCCAGCTATCCTATCATGTCCCTTGCTCATAGAAATTTCGCCCACCTATAACCCGGCGAATAAGAGTTGGACTGCAAGGCTGAGGAACATCGGCACTATAGAAGCCCACTTAAATCCCAATAACGCACTGGTATTGAAGGCAGACGTAAACTCCGATCGTATACCTCATTCAGTATCCGAACTAGGCACTGTACAAACGGCCTCTACAAGTCCCATCGCAATTGATGTCGAAGGCCGAATCGAGTCTCACATTCCCACGGGTAGATATGACCTGAAACTCACGGCAAATGCGTGGACTAATCCAGTCTATATTCCAAATCTTTTCACACCCGATTGTCGACCGATCTCAGTGCTAGACTTCGGAGCGATTGGAGACGGCGAGACTGATGATACAGCCTCCATTCAGGCAGCACTCGATTACGTGGGCGGAGTACTCGACGGCGGAATCGTGAGAATACCTGCAGGGAAATATAAGCTATCTGGAACTCTTTCAGTCAGGCCGAAAACTCACCTCATTGGAGACGGTATTCAGAACACTGAGATCTTTGCAACGACTGCATCAACTATGATAGCTGCCCTAGGAAGTTACTCGGGAACCGAGATGGGTCCTATGGCCTATTTACAACTTCGCGACGTAACTCTGAACGGAAAAGGGATCGCCACGTGCGGATTCCACGTTAGGGCGGCAGCGCTATCAGGTATTTACAATTGCCGCTTCGAGAGTATTGCAGGCTCACATATTTGGGCCGAGCAATTATGGGATTCCTATATCGAAAATTGCTTCTTCGGCGAAGGCATTAGACACACGGCAGAAGCTCCCTATTTACATCTCGATGCGGGCGAAGGCGGAAATGATAATACCAATGGCATCTATATCGTTAACTGTAGGTTTGGCTCGTTTTTGTATACTCCTGTATATCTCCACGGACGTGGTTACGGCGCGCGTACCGTAAATCTTATCTACTTTATCGGATGCCAATGGGAGTCGTTCTACTGTTCAAGTCAATTGATGAGAGTCGAACATACAGGTATGCTATTTCTTATATCGTGTAGTTTCGCGATCCTCGCGGCTTCTGAATCACAAGCCTATTCGGCAATCGAAATCTCGGATTCCGCCGACCTGTTTTTCACTAACAGCCACGCCCATTACAATTACATTTGGATCGACGACCTCCCTGCGACGACTTTTGCAAGCGGCGACGAGACCCCGGCCGTAAATGGAGGATCCCTCCAATTTATTGCCAACAATGCCGCGGCGACAAATATTACCAACTTCGACAACGGGGTGCATGGGCAACAGATCGTCGTAAGATTTAATTCGGCAAATACAACATTGGTGGATGACGCCGCTAAGATTCGACTATTTGGTCGCGAAAGCCGCTTATGCGCAATTGGGGATGTCTCGCGATTTGTGAACGATAATAATGTCTGGCATGAAATCTTCCGCGGGGGAATGACTGAGCGACGATTTGTAACGCTAACCAATGTAGTTGGTCTGTCTATCAATGGTGGCCAAATAAATAAGACCGAGATTTCGGAGCCGCCATTCCTGGTAAATAGTGGGGATTCTAGGGGTTACAGTTGCGTCGGTTTCAACATTATCGCATCGGGTAAGTACCCCGTACCCATCGATCGCTGGAAGCCACACGCGCCTTGTAATGTATTCGAGTATAGTAACGAGGCGATCAATTCCTATCGACAGAATGTAATAAATGAAACTCAATATATTGGTGCATTCGGTAGAGAGCCCTATATTACGTTCGAGAGAGTTAATTCGCTCGTTGGATTGCAGAGTAGATGGCTCCTCGGTCGAGTAGATGGTACCGGAGTGTTTCGTCTACTGTACAATAGTGACAACGAAACGGGCGGATCGACAGAACAACTGGCGCTAAGCGTATCGCCGATGGATCGTGGAGCCCAATTTGGCGGACGGATGATATGCGCAATAGCGGAGAACGGGGCTATTTGCATATTGGAGGCGGGCTCTTCCACGCCTTCCGTCGCAAGTAGTAACGTATTCCGTACGGCAAATTTGTCTACGACTACTATAAACCAATTCGCGGGCGGTGTGGTTGGGCAGGTTGTTACAATCATATTCAATGACAATTATACAAACATTGCGAATAGCAACCAAATCCAACTCGCAGGGAGTCAGAATTTCACCGGTCAGTCCGGAGATACGTTGACTGTAGTCTGTAAATCGCCGGGACAGTGGTGCGAGATAGGTAGAATGAAAAGATAGACAAGCAGCGACGAATCGACGGTATAGGCGCATTCTGTTGCTTGACAGAATGCGCCTAGTCTTGATAAATTGGCCGTAATTCGTAACGCAAGTTCGTCGCTTGAAAAATGAGTCGTTGAAGGTTGGGCGCCTTTGCGTCTACTGCGAAGATCGAGGCATGATGATGCGCCAATGGACACGATTCGATACCGTATTGTTCGTTATGGCGGTAATGCCATACATTCTTGCGCTAATATTTATCCAAGGCGATTCCGCTCCAGTGGCCGACCACGCTGTATTAGAAATGTATGTGAGGGAGACCAAGAATGGTCTTATAACTTTTGGCCCGTATTCTCGCTTCGGCTGGCATCATCCTGGTCCCGCGCTTTTTTACGTTCTTGCGCCTGTCTATTGGCTGTTCGGGGCGAAAAGTCAAATTGGGTTAATGGTAGGGGCTGCGCTGATTAACATCGCCTCCGTATTTTTAATAATACGTACGATACTTGTTGAGAAAATTCCCATGGAAACCCGCCGATGGACGGCTATTGTACTTATTGCAATAGCGGCCTACGTAAACGTGCAAACATTGGCCGACCCTTGGAATCCGTATATTACGCTAATGCCGTTTGTGCTGTTCTTAGTACTCGCGGCGTGCGTGGGTGCCGGTTCAATCGGATCTATTCTGCCAGCTGCGGTCGTAGCGAGTTTTGTTGTGCAAGCACATATCGGATATGCACCGATAATTGCAATAGTTTTTGTGTCCGCGGCTTTTTGTGCCTACGTATTTGGAATACGCGTGAATAACCCGTGTATACGCCGGTCGTCTAGGTTTAATCAATGGCTATTTGCCGTATCGCTGATTATATGCTGGATCCCGGTGGTGATTGGAGAACTGCGAGATGGACAAAACGGTAATTTACATAGAATCATACATTTTGTAGGTGCAAATGCCCCCAGCAAACAACTAGTACAAAGCGTCTCCATAGTCGCCCAGCAATGGGGCAAAGTGGTCTTATACAATCTTGGTGTCGGCGATACAGATTTTCCTTTTCAAATACATAACATAATAGAGCCGAACGGCTCTTCTATATACACATACGGTTTTCTAGTGATTCTCATTGGGTTGTCGACTACGATCATTGTCGCATATAGGAGGAGGGAGGCGTTTATCGTAGCATTGTCAGTCAATTCGCTCATAGGTGTAATATGCGCGGTGATTTCGGTGTCGCATATGGTGGGCAATATAGCAATATACTTGGTGATATGGATTGCCATAATGGGGGCCGTAGGTTGTGTTCCAATACTTTGGCTCCTTACTGAATGCATAAAACAAGTACGGTATAGTCCATTGTTGAAATATATTGCTTGCATGGTGTTTATTTCGGGAATCATCGTGCATGCGGATTGGGACAAAAGAATTGTGAATGAACGAGGTCCGATAGTTGAAGAAGTTGTCTCGCGTATTCGGACTTCTGACATTGGCAATCCTCTCATCGTTTCCATTTCATCACTCGAATTGTGGCCAATTGCTGCCGGTACAATGTTACAACTTGATAAGGCTGGTTTCCGAACTCGGGTCGAAAATGATTGGTGCTTTATGTTCGGTCCATGGAAGACTCCGCATGGCGACGAAATTGATAGAATTGAATTCAGGTCTCCAGGCGATTCGCGGAGCGAGGATAGCGCGGACTCGGGGGATTATCTCTACTCGTCGGATTACCTCGTGGTAAAGAAAAATAGAATGAGTACGAACGATGTGAAATACGGCTACGGATGGGGTCATCCGGAAGAGTGGGGCCGATTCGCGATAGAACGTGTGGCCGTGGTATCCGTACCGGTCGCGAGTATTGGAGATACTATTTTAGTAGAGGTCACTGCATTTCCAGAAATGAACCAGCCTCAAATTGTTACGGTGAAGCTGGATAATGCGCCTCCGTGTAGATTCGAGATAGGCGGAAACTCTTGGAAGTGGCGCCAAATACGTTTGCCGGTCGAGGCGATTGTCGGCGGCGGCAGTGAGAGGAGATACGCGCAGCTCCGGTTTGAATTCGCCCGATCGTGGATTGTTGGTGGCGCCGATACCAGAACTTTGTCGCTTCCATTCCGACGTATTTACGCGCTATCGACGGCTACTATTAGTGGGAGTTGATGCGGTACAACGGATAGGCCGCCACTCACGCAGGGCGGCTGTTAGTGTCGCAAGTTGTAGCGCGCGAGAATACCAAGCGCCCGAATGCACTACGCCGCTTTCGTCTGCGCTCTTGCACGCTCGACGCGGACGAAGAGACTTGAAATCGCGCGGCGTGCGGCGTAGGATCCCGTCGACGGCGCCCGGCCGGGTTTCTCCCTCCAATCCCCCACCCGGTCGGGCGCCTCACTTCCTTCGGGCAACGTCTCTCGATAGCGCGACACATCTCAGCGTCCCCGGGTACATAACGAGGCATGACCTCGACCCGGAGAGCAGCCATGTCGCAACCGACCGACGACCTCACTCCAACCCAGCGCCGCCAAGCGATCGCCGCCATCCTTGCCTGTAGCGTCCAGATAGTCATGTCACGCCTCTGAGCCCGAAATTGAGGGACACTTCCCCCCTGCAGTGACCGGACAGGTCACCTGAAGGAGGGGAACGATGGG